>OGPS01000938.1_pt1 | contig 24491 bp, 23 predicted proteins | sample 1552931 | NCBI WGS metagenome assembly OGPS01 (sample SAMEA2580252, study PRJEB22360) | human gut metagenome | biome: human gut; feature: human-associated habitat; material: faeces | place: Denmark | collected 2008/2010 | reverse complement strand
TTATATAAAAAATACATATTTGAATAATAATAGTAATATATATTATACTATTATTCCTGATAAAAATTACTTTGTTAATAAAGGTAATTTAAAACTTGATTATAATAAATTACAAGATATGATGAAAAGTAATTTAACAAATCTTAATTATATAAATATATTTGATAAATTAACTCTTGATAATTATTATAAGACTGATACTCATTGGAAACAAGAAGATTTATTTGATGTTGCAAATACTATTGCTAATCAAATGAATTTTGATATAACTAATAATAATGTTATAAATACTGTTACTACTTTTAAAGGTAGTTATGCAGGTAGACTATCAGTAACTAAAGATATTGATACTATAAAAACAATATCTAATCCATCTACCCTTAATAGTAGTGTGTATAATTATGAAACTAAAAAATATACAAAAATATATGATTATGATAAACTAAAATCATTAGATAAATATGATATATATTTATCAGGAGCATCTTCTATTATAGATATTGTTAATCCTACTTCAAATAGTAATAAAGAATTAATTGTTTTTCGTGATTCTTATGGCAGTAGTTTAGTTCCTTTATTAATAGAGGGTTATAAAAAGATTACTCTTATTGATATTAGATATGTTTCTTCAAGGATTTTGAATAATTATATAAAATTTAATAATCAAGATGTTCTTTTTATGTATAGTATATTAACTATAAATAATAGTTTTTCAATGAGATAAGGAATCTATCTAATTAGATTTCTTTTTTGGTTAAAAAATATGTTGTAATACGAGCATAATCACTTTTTTCTATTTCAAATTTTTATTTATATATTTCATAAGGACTTCGGTTATCTTTTCTGCCGGTTCTTTACAATCATTATTCAGCCATTCTAATATAACATGGTATCCACCCTCAAGAATATAAGTTTTCTTATATTTTGTTTCAGTTTTACTAGACATTTTGCTATTTAATATTTCAGTAATAATAGGCAAATTTAATAATTTTTTTGGAAATGTTGGATCAATATTTGCATTAAAAATAATCTTATACATTTTTTTATTATTATTTAGATAATGTAATATATTATTTAATCCTTTTATATTATTAGCATCTTTACATTTTTCTTCTATTTGAATGAGCAAATCATTTTGCATTTCTGCTAATAAATCATATTGTGATTCATAATATTTATAGAATGTACTTCTATTAATATCAGCAGTTTCACATAATTCTCTAACATAAATCTTTTGGATATTTTTCTTTTCTAACATTTCAATAAATGTATCTTTAATAATTCTTTTAGTCATTGAAACACGACGATTATCTTTGATATTCATAAATAATTTACTCCTTTCATTTATTAAATAAACATATATTATTTTAATGTTTATTTAATAACAAGTTTTTATAAACTGATGGCTGTAAAGTCAACATATGTATATTATAATATAAATAGACATTTAAGTCAAAGAAAGGAGAAATATTAATGAAAAAAATAATAAATTTCATAACAGAAAAAAGAAGTTATATTTTAGTATTTATGTTATTTGTTACTTGCGTGAGTATATTTGCTATGAATAAAGTAAATATAAATCAAGATATGACTAAATATTTATCATCTAATTCATCAATGAAAAAAGGTATTGATATTTTGGAAAAAGAATTACCAGATGTTAAAAATATGAGTACTATTTGGGTAATGATAGATGATTTAGATAATAATAAAAAGTTAAATGTTTATAATAAATTAAAAGAAATAAAAAACATTTATACAATCAGTTATGATAATGAAAGTGATACATATAATAAGGATAATCACACGTTATATGTTTTAACTAGTAAATATAATTCTAATTCTGATGAAATAAAAAACATAAAAAAAGAACTTGATAATCTAAAAGAAGAATATAAACTCGTATATGAACTAGATAGTGATATTACTAATGTTCCTATTTCAATTATTATATTTGCTTTTTCAATACTACTAATAATATTACTTATTATGTGTTCATCATGGATAGAACCAGTATTATTTATAATAACAATTGGAATTGCAATTATCATTAATTTAGGAACCAATTATTTACTTGGTGAAGTGTCATATACCACTTATTCTATCGCGTCTATTTTGCAACTTGTTCTAACTATGGATTATTCAATAATGTTACTTAACCGCTACCGTGAAGAAAAAGAAACTAAAAATGACAATATTGTTGCGATGAAAGAAGCAATAAAAAAATCGTTCCCATCTATTATGGGTAGTTCATTTACTACTATAGTAGGACTTTTAGCACTTTTATTTATGAGTTTTAAAATAGGAACTGATTTAGGAATAGTTTTATCTAAAGGAGTATTAATTAGTTTAATATGTATCTTTACAGTATTACCATCACTTATACTTATATTTGATAAATTAATATATAAAACACATAAGAAATATCCTTATATAAATATGGAAAAAATCGCCATATTTAGTCAAAAATATAAATATATAATATCATTAACTTTTATAATACTATTTGCTGTTTTATATTTTATAAAAGGAACAAATATAGTTACTTTTGATACACCAAAAGATAATACTATCAGTAAGGTTTTTAAAAGAGATAATAATATATTACTTTTATATGAAAATAAAAATGAAGATAATATTGTTGAAATTATAAATTATCTAACTACTGATGATAAGGTTAAAACTATAAATACTTATAAAACGACAGTAGGGAAAAAATATAATGTTAGTGAATTAGATTACTTTTTAAAAACACAAAATATTGATATTAGTAAAGAAATCATCATTAGCATTTATAAAGCTATCTATCAAGATAAATACAATAATGATTCTAAATTAACATTTGAAGAACTTATTAATTTTATAATCCAAAATCAAAATAATTTTAAAAATATGATTGATGATGACATGCTTCTAGAAATAAATAATGCTAATAATATGATAAAAGAAGCTAAAAAAATGTTTGTTGGAGAAAACTATTCTATTATTAATATTAGTACATCATATAAAGAAGAATCAAAGGATACATTTACTTTTATTGATAAGTTAGATAAAGAGTGTAAGAATAAATTAAATGGAAAATATTATTTTATAGGAAATTCTATTATGAACTATGAAATGAGTAATAACTTTAATTATGAAATGAATAAGCTTACAATTATTACAATAGGTTTAATATTTCTAGTAGTTTTATTTACCTTTAAATCACTAATTATTCCATTTATATTAGTATTACTAATTCAGTGTGCTGTCTATATATTAATGGGTATTATTAATATATTAGATATGAAAGTATATTATCTATCTTTACTTATAGTACAAAGTATCTTAATGGGCGCTACGATTGACTATGCAATATTATTTACAAACTATTATAGAGAGCTAAGAAAAGAAAACAGCATAAGAATATCTTTAAAAGAAACATATAATAAATCAATTCATACAATTCTTACATCATCATTGATAATGATTATAATAACTGGTGTATTAGGGTTTGTCTTTAAAGATCCTGCGATAGGAGAGATCTGCCATATAATAGCAATTGGAGTAACTATTGCAGTATTATTAATATTATTTGTCTTACCAAGTATTATTGTCTTATTTGATAAAAAGATAGTTAATAATAAGAGTAAATCATAAAATATATAAAAAAAGTTTGCTTTTTTGCAAACTTTTTTACTGACATAGAATTAATAATTATTTGCTTTTCTTTCAAAGAATGATTTAGCGTGAGAACAAACAGGGCAAATTTCTGGTGCTTTTTTACCAATGACAATATGACCACAGTTGCGACATATCCAAATAGTATCACCTTCACTAGAAAATACTAAGTCATTATTAATATTTTCAATTAATTTTTTGTATCTTTCTTCATGTTCTTTTTCAATTTTGGCAACTCCTTCAAAAAGATTAGCAATTCTTGTAAATCCTTCTTCTCTTGCTTCCTTAGCCATTCTCTCATACATATCTGTCCATTCATAGTTTTCGCCACTTGCAGCATCATTAAGATTTTCTAATGTACTAGGAACTTCACCACCATGAAGTTCTTTAAACCATAATTTTGCATGTTCTTTTTCGTTATTAGCAGTTTCTTCAAAAATTGCAGCAATTTGTTCAAAGCCATCCTTTCTAGCTTTAGAAGCATAATAAGTATATTTATTTCTTGCTTGTGATTCACCAGCAAATGCCTCCATTAAATTTTTTTCTGTTTTTGTTCCTTTTAGATTTTTCATCTTTACCTTCCTTTCTTACATTCATTACAATAACCAGAGTAGGTAATATCATAGTTTACTATTTCAAAATCATTTGGAATATTTTTATACTCAATATTAGATAATTCATGTATATCAAATATTTTATTACATTTTAAACAAATAAAGTGATTATGTTTAATATGCAGTTTGTCATAATGATCTTTCCCATCAAAAGTTTTAATTTTTCTTATCTTTTGAAGTTCTACTAGAATATTTAGATTTCTATATACGGTTCCTAAACTAATATTTGAAATACTTTTTCTAGCAATTTCATATACTTCTTCAGCTGTTAAATGTTCACATGAATTATTAATAATATCCAGTATTAAATTTCTTTGTGTAGTATTTCTCATAATTACCTCCTTAATAGTAATGATTACTAATAATATATCATAATAATTTACTAATATCAAGAGATTTTATGTAAACAAGTAATAATTTTCTACCGAAAACGGAAAAAATATGGTAAAATAGAGCAAAGAGGATAGAATGGCTATATTGGCTAGCTGCAATAGAGAGATTTGAGACAAACCTCCTTTACCATTGTAGCTTATACTATTCTCTTTTTTTTTATCATTGTGTAACTTAGATGTAACATTAGTAATATATAATTAAGATGGAGTTGATAAAAATAACACTTACATCAAGATAAAAATAAAAGATTTTATAAAGGGAAAAACTCTAATAATGATAGTAATGAGATAGGATTATCTTTAGCAAAAGCAATAATAGAAAAGGATAATGGAAGAGTTATTATGAATTCTTTAAAAGGAAAAGGAACTACTTTATGTCTAACATGACATAAAAAACAAAAATGAGACATTTTTGCCTCATTTTTAGAAAGGAGTGTGTAGATTAAATGAAAAACATAAAGTGGGATGCAGAGGAAAATAGGTTGCGGTTTCGTTGATATATCCATCTTTATAACTTAAATGCCCGTATTTCCTCTACAATTAAATTATAACACAGTATTTACTGAAATCGGTAGAAAATGTTTAAAAAAATAAAAAAATTATGTAAAAAGAAAACAACCATTTTGGTTGCGATATAAATAATTATTTTGTAAAATTCATTTGATTAAATATATCAGTATCATAAAACTCTGCCATAGTTATCCCAAAAACCTTACACATTTTATATATGTTTCTGGAACTAGGATTTTCTACTTTATCATTTAGTAACGTAAATAGTGTTGCTACCGGTACAGTGGAAAGTTCTGATAACTTATTTGGAGTAATATGGTTCTTTTCACATAGTTCAAGTATTCTTTTGATTATTGCCTGCGTAAAAGACATATTATGGCCTCCTTTGTCTATATGTAATTATATCAAAAAAATAATAAAAAAATCTCTTGATTTCAATAAACTTTTTTGAAAACGAGAAAAGTATTTAAATTATTGCTAACAAATTTACTAAAATCGGTAGAAAATTTATTGAAGTTGGAAAGAAAGAATGAAAAAGTCAGAAATAATTGAAACTATCGTACCAAAACAGGACTTACTAAAATAGAATACGAAAAAGTATATATTTCTTTTTTAATAAGTAGTTGCATATTAATTGCTTATTTTTTATATACTAATTAACTACACGCTATGCTTTCTTTATCATAAATTAAAATATATAAAAATTATATTTTAGTGATTGATAGCAAAAGAAAGGGGAGATATGCGTGCATAATAATTGTAATAATGATTACGAAGAAATAAGAAAAAGAATTCAAGAAGAACAAAATAAATATAGATTTTGCTATGTGCAAGGACCAAAAGGAGTTAAGGGGGATAGAGGTGATATTGGTCCACAGGGGGAAAGAGGTTTACCAGGCCCGGTAAGTATTGAGGTTGGTTTTACAGAGACAGTAGAATCATTTGAAGATGCTAAGGTAGAAAATGTTGGAACAAAAGAAGATGTAATTTTGCATTTTAAAATACCTAAAGGAATACAGGGAATAGAAGGAAAAATTGGACCACAGGGAATTCAAGGACCAAAAGGAGATAAAGGCGATATTGGACCACAAGGAATTAAAGGAGAAAAAGGTGATCCGGGACCATCAACTATCCAAATTGGAAGTGTAGAAACAATAGAACCAAATGAAGAAGCAGAAGTAATAAATACTGGAACACCAGTAGATGTAGTTTTGGATTTTAAAATACCGAGGGGCGAAAAAGGTGAACAAGGCGATATTGGGCCAAGAGGAATGCCAGGAGAAATAGGAAGAACAGAACATATTGCTATAGATGAAACAGAAACTTTAGAAGCTGGAGAACCAGCTACTGTTATGGATACTTTTGAGAATTGGGTACATCACCTAGCATTTTCAATACCAAAAGGAGAAAAAGGTGATATGGGAGAAAGAGGACCACAAGGGCCTGCTGGACCTCCAGGAACATCTTTTATATCTTCCTATGGAATTAGATATTCAATGACTGACACTCAAATAAATTTACCACAAGCTGTAGATACAGTAATACCATTATTAGAAAAAGGAACGGCATTTCTTACAGAATATCCAGATGATAATTCTATTAAAATAAAAGAAGGTGGTGTTTATTTAGTTTCATATTTGCTATGTGGAGCTACCAATGAAGAGTGTTCTATAACTATGTCTGTTAGAGCAAATAATATTTTACAACCAGCAACAAGTGCAACGAGTGAATTTAGTGCTCAAATGATTAATAGTATAAGTGGTTCAACTATTTGTTCTCTACAATCAAATGATCTTATAACGCTAAATGTTAAAGCATCAAACACCGTTAATATGAGATTTAATGGAAGTACTAATGCAATGCTAAGTGTTACAAAAATACATTAAGAATAGGAAAACTATTCTTTTTTCTTTAATCTGTATGAATTAATTATTACATTTTTTGTTTTCATCATAAATTATTACAAAGGAAGGTGATAATATTCAAGTAATAGATAATAATACAGTTATTGTAATGACAAGTGATGAATTAAAACAAGCATTAAGTGAGGATAATAATTATGATTATATTTATTTAGGAAATGATATAACAGCAACAAGTGGTTTTGTTATAAATGGTAATAAAAATAAATTAATAATTGATGGAACTTATAATAATACAAAATATACTTATACAAATAATTTAAGTTTAGAAGCAACAGTTATAAAGGCAAGTACAACTAATAAAAGAATTATATTAAAGAATATGAACATAATATCTTCACATGGTTATGGAGTTGTTTATGTTCCTTCTCATCCCAACTATTCTAATGTAGTTGTAGAGTACAATAATATAAATTTTAGTGGAATAGAACTTTCACAGAATTATTATGGAACTACTAAGATTGTTGATTCTATAATAGAAGTAAAAGATACTAATAGTGTTGCAGCACAAAGGGTTTGTGATTCCAATAGAATTATAATAGATGGCGATACAACAATAACAAGCACATCAAGTACTAATACAGTTTTTTTCTTTAATGATGTTATACCATCTTTTGTTAAAATTATGTCAAATAGTAAAGTAAGTGTAACAACAGATAGAGAATTTATGAATGGTACGAATAGAACGGATCTAACGGTAGGACATGGTGCTGAATTTCTTTTAACTACTGGTAATGGATTCGCTAAAACTACAACGCATGGGGCCAGAAATGTACTAGTTGAAGAGATGGCAAACTTTACTTTTATTGAAAAGGATCATCAAAGAGTTCCAATGTGGAATGTGTTTGGAGATTTTGTGGTTAAAGAAGGGGCAAGCATTGCAGTACTTAATACATATATGTCCACGCCATCTGATAACTATAATATATATTTTAAAGGTACAAATCAAAAGTTTATATTAGATAATCCAAAATATGTAAATATATATACTAAAAATGCAAATGTAGTATATACAAATAATCCTGTTGATTTTATATTCAAATTTACGAGAATAAATATGTGGATACATGCCCTTGATTATACCTCTGCTTGTACCCTTGCTGATACACCTGCTTTTTATTGGTATAAAGAAAAGTATCCCGTTGAAATGATTGGCGTTTTAAATAAAGATAGTACTACTATTTCATCGCATAATTTTACAGAGACAGAGTTAAATTTATTGCCAGATATAAATAATTTTTCATTTCAGAATATAAAAATATTAACAATAGGAATGTTAAAAATAAATGTTCATCCTATTACAGATACTACAGATGCTATTTCGGGACACACTATACCGTATTCAAACATAAAAATAGAATATAATGATAAGAGTTTAACAGCCACTGCGGATGAAAATGGCTTATTTGAAACAAAAATTGATTCTTCTATTTTAAATAATACAAGAATTAAAATAACGTCTTGTTTAAACAGCTCTTTTGCTGAAAGAAAAGTAACAACACCTTTTGCAGGTGAATTAACACTATTAAAAGTATCAGAGAATATTCCTTTTAACATTGTTCCGTCTTCTACTAATCCAACAATTTTATCTAAAAAAAATAAAACAGTTATAACTGTTGTAGATAGTAGAATTAATAGTTCTAATTGGAAATTGTATATAAATTTTATAAATCCAATGATAGAAGAAAATGGTAAAGTGTTGATAGATTCATTATTTTTTAAAAAGTTTGATAATGAAGAAATTCTTTTGAAAACAAATAAAAAATTAGTATATGAATCGCTTGATAGTGGTGGAAATGTGAGTGTAAGTAATGTTACATTCTCAACTGACAAGGGATTATTTCTAAAACCAAGTAAAGATTTACTAGAAGAAGAAGATTATTCTACTATTGTAATATGGAGTATAGAAGAATGATACTTTTATATAATAATATAAAAAAATATTGTGATGAGGTGATGTATGCAAAAAGATTATATCTATATAAAATTGTGTGATGGTATAAATATACCAAATGCAAAACTCATTTTAAAAGATAAATGTAATAAAGTTGTTTTTGAATCTTTTTCGGAAGAAATTGGTAAGATTAGAATACCTATTTGTGATCGAGAAGTCTACAAATTAATCATTATTTCTAAAGCTAATAAGTTTATAGTGCCTTTAATTGCAAAGAAAAATGAAACTTATTGTATAAACATTGGTAGTAATAATCCAAATAGTAAAAAACATCTTATTACAATATGGTTAATGGATGCCAATTATCCAAATATAAGAATAAAAGGAGGGGAAATAATAATATGGCAAGACATACAATCCCAATAACTAATGGGAAAGGGAGTATAGAATTGGTTAATGGAACATATAATGCAACAGCGTTAGTTGGTGGTTATGATGCTTCTACTCTAGATCCTAAAAATGTAACCATAGTAGAAGGCACGAATGATTATGCTTTTACAATAAGTGCGAAAGGAACCTTGACTTTGCATGTAACCGATACTGGTGATCCTGTTAGTGGTGTACAAATTATAGGAGCAAAATTTATAAGAACAGATAGTACAGGCACTATAACGGGAGTAGAAGCAATAACTGATCATGATGGAAATGCAGTGTTTAATAATGTTCCGTTTGCTCCAACAGACAGTACTGAAATATATTATAAACAAATAACAAGCGATGGCGGACATACATTTGATGATTCTGTAAAATCGATTATTATGACTACATCAACTCAAACTGTTGAGATAGCAAACCCAGCAGCGCCTCTTAGAAATATAATGCTTACTGATGCAAGTTTTCCAAATATACCAATAAAAGATGGTCAAATAATATTAGCTGATAATTAAAGAAAAAGCAGAAAAAATGCTTTTTTTTTGTAAAATGAAAGAAAAAACAAAAAAATCTACCGAAAACGGAAAAAAATGTGGTATCATATATATAACAAGAGGATATATTGCAAGAAAAGAAAGGAGGAAATATGTGAAGTTTATTTATAGAATACTACTAATTTTTACAATAATAGTATTCGTATTTCTAGTATTCTTTGTTGAGGAATGTATAAGGTTAGAACTTAATTTGTATGATAAGCCACTTGTTAAATTAAAAGTTGAAGAAATAAAGAGCAATAACAAAAATATATATATTGAAGAAATACATAGTTTAGGTTTTACTGTTAGATATGAATATGATCTTAACCAAATGTCAGAGGATCTAGTTCAATACACAATTTCTAAAAAGACTTTTAAAACAATGTTTAAGGGAAATGTTTGGCAGTGGGCTAAAGATACAAAAGAGGAAAAAATCAAAAAAATAATTACTGAAAACAACTACACTATTGTAGATGTTAGAACTAAAGAAGAATTTGATTCGGGTCATTTGGTTGATGCAATAAATATTCCAGAAGAAGAACTAGAAAAAAATCTTAATAAACTTGACAAAAACAAATATATTTTTGTTTATTGTAGAAGTGGAAGAAGAAGCCACAATGCAATGATTAAATTAAATAAAAATGGTTTTAAAGATGTTATTGATTTAGGTGAATATGAAAAAATAACATTTTTTAAAAAAATAAATAAATTGGAGGAAAAAAATGAAAATTGGAAAAAAAGAAATAATTAAACTTATTGTTATAATAGCACTTGCCTGTATAATGTGTGGGGTAGTATATGTATTATCAAGTAATAAAAAACTTAACCTTCCTAAAATGGGAGAAATTAAAGAAGTTTTAATAAAAGAAGATAATAGGGTTGTTACTATTAGTGATAAAAAAGAAATAGAAAATATATACAAAATAATAGAAAATAAAAAGTCTATGAAAAAAAGTGTAACAGATACACCAAAAGATGTTAAAAAACTTACAAAAATTTCTTTCATTATAGGTGATGATGAAAAGAATATAATGAATATTTATATGAAAGATGATATGTATTATCTTGAACAACCATACAATGGAATATTCAAATTAAGTAAAAAAGAATATGAAGATATAATGATGTATTTATCTAAAGTCTATACTATTGGTGAAATGTCTAAATTTAATGTTACAAACAATAAAATAATGATGGAAATAAAAAAAGAAGAAATGAAGTCAGAAAATATGATGAATAACAAAATTAAATTGATTATCAAAAATATGACTAAGAAAACTTATGAGTATGAAGAAGATTTTTATGTAGAAATGGAAAAAGATGGTAAGTGGTATGAAGTAAAATGGACAGAAGAACCATCATTTAACTCAATTCTTCATGTGATTAAGGGTGAGGAAACAATTACAACTGAAATAGACGGAATGTTTAGAGAATCTTTGACAAAGGGAAAATACAGAATTGTTAAATCATTTACTGAGAAAAATGCAAGCGAAGATACTGAAATAGTATATTCAGCAGTAGAATTTGAAGTTAAATAAATAATATAAGAGAAGAAAGCATTTCTAATTCTATATAAGTAATGCTTTCTTTTATTGTAAGAATATGGGGAGATGCTTAAAATGAAAGAAAAAGCACCAAATTGGTTAAAACTAGACAATGCGGCAACTATATATCCATCAACATTATCAAGAAAATATGCTGCTATGTTTCGTGTTAGTATGACTTTAAAAGATAAAATAGACAAAGATGTTTTACAAAATGCATTAAACAATGTAATAGATAGATTTCCAACATTTAAGTATAAGTTAAAGCAAGGACTTTTTTGGTGTTATTTTAAAAGAATAAAAGATAACCCCATAATAGAGCAAGATTATAATAATCCTATGTTTAGAATAAAGTTTAAAAATCATAGAAATTATCTATTTAGAGTTAGATATTATGAAAATAGAATTGCAGTTGAATTTTTTCACGCCTTAACTGATGGAACTGGGGCAATTATATTTATATCTACATTAGTAGGAGAATATATTAAATTAAAATATAATACAAAAATCACGTATAATAATTATGTTTTAAATCCAAATGAAATAGTTAGTAAGGGAGAATATAGTGATGACTTTAAAAAGTATGCTAGAAAAGTTGGAAAGTTAGTTCATGAAAAACCAGCATACCATTATAAAGGAACTCTTATTAGTAATAATGATTTAAATGTTATTACTGGTATTATTAAGATAGATGATCTTAAAAAAATAACTAAAAAGTATAACTGCACTATAACCTGTTTATTAGCATCATTATACATTCTATCTATACAAGAATTATATAATAGAGAACATAAAAAGAATAATAAGGAAGTAAAAATATCAATACCAGTTAATTTAAGAAATTATTATAAAAGTAATACAATGAGAAATTTTTCTTCTTATGTAAATGTTGGAATAGATACTATATATGGTAATTACTCTTTAGAAGAAATAATAAAGATAGTTAAAAACACTTTGGAACTTAACTTGACTGAAAAATTGTTAAATGCTAAAATAAGTGCTAATGTAAAAATATCAAGAAATTATTTTATAAGACTGTTACCAATGTTTATAAAAAAGCATATAATGTCATTTACCGAAAAAATGATGGGGGATAGATATTGTTCTAATACCTTATCTAATTTGGGTAATATTGTATTACCAAAAGAAGTAGAAAAATATGTTTTAGAAATGGGAATTGCAATAGGAAAATCAAGAGGAAAGCCCGCATCATCAGCAATGGTTGGATATAATGGTAATTTATATATAACTATAACTAGAAAAATAAAAGAAGCTGAATTTGAACGAATATTATTTACTACCTTAGTTGAAATGGGAGTACCAGTTTTAATAGAAAGTAATAGGAGGTTATGATGAGTTATTGCGTTAATTGTGGAGTTAAGTTAAAACAGTCTGAAAAAATTTGTCCTTTGTGTAATACAAAAGTAATAAATCCAAATAATTTAAAAGATAAGTTTACTCCGACATATAGTCAAGTAGTTGAAAAACATAAAGAAATAAATAAAAAATACTTATGCGAGTTAATAACAGTTGTATTAATATGTGCAGCTATTATTACAGTTTTATGTGATTTGATATTTACAGGTAATATTACATGGAGTATTTATGTAATTGTATCTATTTTGTTTTTGGATTCTAAACTATCATTTATATTATTTAAAAATAAATTCATTCCATTATTAATTGATTTATTTGCAACTGAAACATTAATATATGTAATAGCATATTTAAATAAAGGGTTACATTGGTTTTATTATTTAGTTTGTCCATTTATATTTATAATTTGGATTTATATCGTACTTTGTTCATTTGTATTAAGTAAGAAAAAATTTAATTTATTAAGAAGATTTTCCGTTGCATTTTCATTTATATCAGTAATTCTTTTAACAATAGAGATGTGTGTTGATATGTTTAAATATGAGAAAATTATTATTAATTGGTCAATATATGCTATATTACCAATAACAATTATAGGATTAATTCTATTTATAATTTCTTATAATAGAAAATTAATGGATGAAATAAAACAAAGGATATTTATTTAGATAGGGTGTAAATATGTGGAATAAGTATAAAAAATATATATTAATAGCGGTGTTTTCTATAATTATCTTAATAATTATTGATATATCACAAGCACTCATATTTCAAAATAGTCCAGTATTAAAGATAAGGGAACACTTTGATGGAGGGACACTTTATTATAAAGATAAAGGACTAATTACATATACCTATAATTGTATAGGTGAAAAAAGGAAAACAGTTTTAAAATGGGAAAAATATTCTTGTCCTTTAAAAGAAACAACTTTTGAAATAATAGACGAAAGTAAGAATATTAAAGATTTTATATGTGCTGAAGCCTTAGAGGAAATATACAGGGATGATGAATATATTTATTTTTTAAGTTGTATGAAAAGTGAATACATAAAAGTAAATTATAGTCCAGATCGTTTTAGTGAAAATATTACAACAGCTTTAAAAGAAGGAAGAGTTAAAATATCAGATTTAGATATATTTAAAATTGATTATATTAAAAAAGAAATAAGTAAAGAACAACTTGAAAAAGAAGAACAAGATACAGATAATAAAGAAGAAAATAAAAAAGAAGAATCAAATAAAAATGATAATAAAGCTAATAACGATAAAAATAATTCAAATCAAAACAATAGTGTAAATAAAAATAACAATAAAAATACTAACAATAATAATAAAGAAAACAATAATGAAAGTAATGGCCAAAATGGTGGAACAACAAAACCAGAAGAAAACAAACCTAATCCTCCAAAAGAGCCAGAACCAATACCAGAACCAAAAACACAAGCTGAAATAAATGACGAATATAGAAAAAAATTAGAAAATAAATATTTAGTTAAAATCGTATATAAGGATGAGAATGGAAATTACTTAATTGGTGGATCTATAAATACTGAAAAACTGTATGATGATAATGAGATAAATAAGTATTTGAAAGAAGTTGAATCTACATTAAAAAAATACCCGAATGGTTTCTTTAAAGAAATGAAAGATAATAATGTATCTCTTAGAATATATATAGTAAATAAAATAGATGGTGGTCATTCTGGGATGACAGATGGAAGGAATCAAAGTAATATTACAGTAACTATTGGAACAGCAGGTACTAATTTGTTTGAATATACCCTTCACCATGAGTTAATGCACTATATAGATATTTATATGAGACAAAAAGATCCAACATTAAATTTAGCAGAAATAATGAAATCCTATAATCCAGAAGGATTTAGTTATGGCTCTAATGATAGCACTTATGATTATAATTTTTCAAATCCAAATGATGCATATTTCTTATCATATTATTCAAGGCAAAGTTATTTAGAGGATAGAGCAGTTTTGTTTTCTGATATGATGACTAGAACAACAAAAAGACCATATTACAATGATGGTACACCAATAAATAAAAAAGCAAAATTAATAAATGATCAACTCCATAAATATTATAATTGTGTGTCAACATCTGTAAGAGAACATTGGGAAAGATTTATTTAAAGGGAATAAAATGATAGATTATAATTAGAAAATAAATTAGGGTATTTAAAAACTCTTACATTTACTTTGCTAGGTAATTTATTAGGAACAATCATTACAGCATTATTGATACTAAATACAAGAATTTTTAATATAAGTATTAGAGCAAGAGAAATGGTTATAATTAAAATTAGTGATAATTATTTAAGTATATTCATATTATCCGTATTTTGTGGAATTCTTATGTATATAGCAGTTAATAATTTTAAAAAAGGAGAAGACTCTATAATAAAATATTCTATATTTATATGTGTAGTTGTATTTATTTTGTGTGGATTTGAACATTGTATTGCTAATATGTACTATATTTCATTAGCAAAAGCTTGGTCATTTAAATCTGCAATATCAATGTTGTTTATGATTTTTGGTAATAGTTTTGGAGCAATAATTATGTCATTGTTTAATAACAAAAACAAAATCAAAGCGTAAATAAAATTTTACTAAATTATTCAAAATGATAATTTTTTAAGCAAAAACGCTCTTTTTCACATAATTTCATTGCAAATGTATATGTATAAATTAACCGAAATTAGTAGGAAAATCAAGTTAAATGTGATATAATATTAATAGATAATTTATTAAGAAAGAGGTGAAAATGTGAAAAAATTTACACTAATGAACAAGAATAAAAAAGTATTTGATTTTGTTTATGATGAAGAAGAACACTTTATAGTAAACTTTGAACGAAACTATCCTGAAAATGAAGATTATGCACCTTTTGGCTTAATAAAAATTAATGCAATAGATAAAGTAGAATTTAATAAATGGTGGAAAAATAGACAAATACCAGCATCAAGAAAAGGATTAAAAGAAGTATTACATAATAGTAATGTTTATGATAAAGATAACTTTGATTTACTAGATGCGAAAGCATACTGTTTATCACTATCTGACCAATACTGGGTTAAAGGTGTGGAGGAAGAAATATCTTGGGAAAGTATTAATTTCTTTGATAATGAGTTTTCAGAAGATATAGGAAAGATTTTATTTAATGGGGGTAAAACAGCATTAAATTTAAATTTGAACACTCCAGATATGACAAGCAATGGTAATTATGAAAAAAGATGGAAAATTATAGATGGGGAAAGATACTTATTAAAAGCTGGGAGTAAAATTTATAATCAAGAACCATTTAATGAACTTATTGCTACAAAACTTTATGAAAGATTATTGAATAAAGACGAATATGTAGAATATAGTGTTATTTTTGATGATGATAAAGCAATATCAAAATGTAAAAATTTTATTACAAAAGATACAGAATTAGTGCCAGCATGGAAAATTAATGAATATTATGAATTTTTAGATGATGAAGATAAATATACTCACTATATACGATGCCTTAATAATTTGGGTATTAAAGATGCCGAAACTTTAACCGATAAAATGATAGTATGTGATTATATAATCGCAAATAAAGATAGGCATTTTAATAACTTTGGAGTAATTAGGGATGTTAACACACTTAAATTTATTGACGTCGCCCCAATATTTGATAATGGTTGTTCCCTATGGTATGATGAAAATGATATGTATGTTGGAGAATTCTTTTTAACAAAACCATTTGAAGAATATGAAAAAAAACAACTTAGTTTAGTAAAAAAATTGGAATGGCTTGATATATCTAAATTAGAAGATTTTCCAAATGAAGTTAAAACTATTCTTTCAATGGATAAATTATTATCAAAAGAAAGAATAAATAAAATAGTTGATCAGATAAAACTTAGAATTGAGTTCGTAAAAGAATTGAAAAAATCACGTGAAGTAGATGCCGATAATGGATGCGAGATTTAACAATAAAAATTTAAAATAATATTTTATAGAGATTAGTTTGAAACACAATGAACTTGTCAACAAAAAGAGACTGATATAATCAATCTCAAATATCTTTATTACCATGGATTGGTAACTTTACACAAAATTTTTTACACTCTCACTTTAGGTTATTTAATATGTGATATGGAGGGCTTTGTTAAAAATGAAACACATACTGTATTCTTTGGCCAAATGTTTGAAGGCAATATAACTAGTGATGATGAAGTTATGACATATCATTATTATCAAGAACATAAAGAAGAATTAATTAAAATAACAACTAAGAATAATAAAACTTTTTGGGTATGCACATTGTGCGGATATATATATGATGGAGAAGATCTTCCAGAAAACTTTGTGTGTCCTAAATGTAAACAAGGACCAGAGAATTTTATAAGGAAATAGTGGTGAACTATATGAAAAATATTTATATAATAACAGGAGCTAATGGCTTTCTTGGAAACAATATTGTAAGATTACTTGAAAAAGATAATATGAACGAAATAAGAGCATTAATTTTGCCTAATGATAAAACAGATGCTCTAAAAGGGCTTAAATGTGAAAAATTTTATGGTGATGTAACAAAGTTAGAAACATTAGAGGATATATTTAATATAGATCAAAATATTAAAGAAAAAGCAAATATTTACGTTATTCATTGTGCTTCAATAGTATACCTTGATAGTAAATATAATGAAAGGGTATATCAAGTTAATGTACAAGGGACTAAAAACATCATTCAAAAAACCAAAGAAATAAAGGCAAAACTAGTCTATGTTAGCAGTGTACATGCAATAGAAGAAAAACCAAATCATGAGGTAATGGATGAAAATGCAAGTTTTGATCCAGATAAAATTGTTGGTTTATATGCAAAGACTAAAGCTGAGACGACAAAGTATGTGTTTAATGAAGTTAAAAACAATAATTTAAATGCTTGTGTTGTCTTTCCATCAGGACTTCTAGGGGTAAATGATTTTACCAATACTAATATGACAGTTTTAATAAAAAATATCTTAAATGAAAAAGTTCCTTTGGTAACTGAAGGTGGATATGACTTTGTCGATGTAAGAGATGTTGCTAAAGGTATTATTAATGCTTGTACTAAAGGTAAAAAAGGAGAAGGATATATTTTATCAGGTGAATATGTAACCATAAAAAAAATAGCTGATTTAGTATGCGAGTATGGTGTTACAAAACCAATAACAAAAGTTGTTTCAATAAATATGGTTAAAAATATTGCTCCTTTATTTGAATTATATTATAGACTTAGAAAAAAAACACCATTATTTACTAAATATTCATTGTATACATTAAAGGCCAATGCTAACTTTACAAATGCTAAAGCAAAAAAGGATTTAGATTACCAAACAAGAAATATTGAATATACAATTAAAGATTTAGTTAATGAAATAAAAAGTAATAATAATTTATAAAATAAGGATATTCCTGTAATTGGTAGGAGAATGATATGAAAGACAAATTAAAAATACTTGCAATGATAATATTTGGAATTATAATATGAATTTTTTCAATATTGCTTGCAATTTTTTTTAAAAGATAAATTATTTGTTAATCCTTTTTCTATTTCTAATCTATCATTAAAAGATAAATGTTTATTCTTCATAATACTCAAACTCCTTTACAAATAAGAATAAGCATCATCAAGTTAATTATCATATTACATTGTAGGAGTAATTTCTACTCTAAAAATTTGTATTATGAAATTCCATCTTTTGTTATTTAAGAGTGGAATTTACTTTTGCAACTAAGAAAATAGAAAAAGATAACCATTTTTTCATTTTTCTTGTAAAATTAGGCAAAAGTATGTTATAATTACCTTGCAGTAAAAAAAACTCTGGGGGGATATTATGGAAAATAACAACAATTCTTCAGTACAATATGTACTAGATAGAGAGGGTAGTAAAAAAATAACTGGTTTTGCATCGATAGATAGACCATGGTTAAAATATTATGATGTTTTGCCAGAAGATATTAAAGTACCTGATTTATCACTTTATGAATTTATTTATGATAATAATAAAAATAATTTACAGAATTATGCATTGAACTATTATCATAATCGTGTTACATATGCTAGTATGTTTGATAAAGTTAGTAAACTTGCTTATCAATATAGTAAATTAGGTATTAAAAAGGGCGAAGATGTGCCAATATGTATGTTATCTACTCCGGAATTGGTTTATTCATTTTTGGCATTAAATAAAATCGGGGCAGTTCCTTGTATGATTAATCCTGCTAATGGAATAGTAAGATTAAGAGAGCATTTAAAAACAACGAATGCAAAGTATTTGATTACAGGAGATATTTTCTCAAATCAAATAAATGAAGTAATAAATGATACTTTTATTGATAATGTTATTGAGTTTACATTTGCTAATTCTATGCCAAATAATATGTTAAAACTAAAAACAAAAGCAAAGTTAAAATTAGGTTTACCTACTATTAAATGTCGTGGGGATTTAATTGATGGAGATAAACTTTTGAATGAAAAAATAACCGGTTATTATAGACCAACAGCCACGCATGAAGAAAATGATGTATGTGCTAAAGTTTATACCAGTGGAACAACGGGTAATCCTAAGGCTATCATGTTATCAAATAAGAATTTTGTTTCGATGATGATTGAATATTCTTTAATGGGTGTGAAAATGGAACATGGAGAAAAGTTTATGAGTGTTATTCCACCATTCTTCCCATATGGTATTTGTAATTCAATATGTGTACCACTTAGTCTTGGCTTAGAAACTGTGTTAATTGCAAAATTTGATGCTACAATATTTCCTAAAGTATTTATGGAATATAAACCACAGCATATTAATGGAGTACCTAAGTATTATGTAAGATTAATGTCAGATCCAGTAAGCAAGGATGCAGATATTTCATTTTTTAAAAATGCTGGGTGTGGAGGTGCTGGAATAAATGCTGAAGATACTTTAAAAGTTCATGAATATTTTCGTACTCATGGTTCAAAAGCAATTCTTAACAATGGATATGGTGCTAGTGAAACAGCATCTGCTGCAACTGTCCAAACAGATACTTGTCATAAGATGGGAAGTGTTGGTATTCCTTTAATATTAAGTGATGTTTCAATATTTAAAAAAGGCACAGATGAGGAATTGTCATACTTAGAAAAAGGTGAGGGTGAAGTATGTATTTCAGGGCCTACAGTTATGTTAGGATATTATAACAATGAAGAAAAAACTAAAAAAGCATTAAAATTACATAAAGATGGTAAGATATGGTATCATACTGAAGACAAAGGATATATGGATGAAGATGGCGAATTATTTATTATAGGAAGATATGGCAGATTAATTTTAAGAAGAGGTATGTCTATAAATCCAAACGATATTGAAGAAGAATTATCAAAATTAGATGAACTTGAGAAAGTAGTAGTTGAAAAGGAAACGGATCCTGAGTTCGTTGAGGTTCCAGTAGCCTGTTTGAAACTTAAGAGTGGTATAAATGAACAAGAGGTACTTGCTAAATTGAATCAAATATGTAAAGATACTTTACCACCTTATGCTTGGCCACATAATTATTATAAATTAGATGATGTACCTTATTTACCTGGAGATAAGATAGATCATGTTACGATAGAAAATAATATTAAGAATAAAGTTTATACTAAAATATTAAAAAAATAATAATATTAAAGGAGAATAAAAATGGGAGCAGGAGTGTTACTCACGATTGGTAGTTTATTATATATAATATTACTAGTAATTGTTTATTACTCTAAAGAAAAAATGCCAACTTTGGAAAATAAAATATTTAAAATGATTATGATGACTAGTTTAGTTGGAATTATTATTCATTTGTTTTTATATATGTTAATGATAGGAATAGGAACTAGTAACATAATAACAATACTAATATCTAAATTATATTTGGTATATTTAGTTACGTGGATGATATTATTTACTTTATATGTTTTTATCATATCTTCTAAGAATAAACAAACAATTGAAAAAACATATAAAAATGTTATGCAAATTATTGTGGTAGTAATATTGTCTTTATCAGTAGTGATATTTATGCTTCCTTTAAATTTCCATTCTACTATTGGTCAGATGTATTCTTATGGTTATGCTGTATATTTTGTTTATTTAATCTCGGCTGTATTAATTATTCTAAATAATATTTGTTTATTTAAAAATATTAGAAGAATTATAGATAAGAAATATGCTCCACTTCTTTTATATATGTTTCTTGGGACAGTGGTAATGATAGTACAATATAATACTCCATGGATTCAACTTATTACATCCCTTGAGGCTTTTATTGTTATGCTTATGTATTTTACTATAGAAAATCCGGATATTAAGACTATTAAGGAATTAACTTATTCTAAGGAAATGTTAGAAAAAGCAAATAATGCTACAATGAATAGTTTAAATAATTTATCTTTAAGTACTACTAATTCATTAAGTAAATTATTAAGTTTAAGTAATAAAAAAGTAGATAAAAGTAATGTAGAAGAAGTAATAGATGAAACAGATAATATGAAGAAGATGGCTGTTGAATTAGTAGATCAAATAAATGGTATTATTGATTTATCTAAGATAGAGAGTAGTAAGTATGAACTTGTTATGAATAATTATAATTTATATGAATTGGTTGTTCAAATAAGAGATTTATTTAATTCTAAACTGGGTAATAAAAAAATAAAGATTAAAGATAATATTAAAGAAGATATGCCAAATGTTTTATATGGGGACTCTGAAAAGATAAAACAAGCAGTAATTTATTTATTTAATAGTTTAATAACTAATTATAATATTAGTAATATGGAATATAGAGTATTTACTTTAAAGGTAAGAAGTTTATGTCGTTTAAAGATAAGTTTAATTTTAGATTATAAAGAAATAGAAGAATATTTAGAAAATAAAAATGGAAAACGGATAATAAATTTAAAGGGATTAGATTATAAGATATTAGAAAAATTAATTACTTTATTACATGGAAGTTATGATGTGATAATAAGTAATAATAAAGTAGCATTTACTATTTCTATAGATCAAAAGGATGTATTAGAATATAATAATATTAATAATATAAAGGAAGAAAAGAGAAGTAAGATAGATATTTTTAATGCTAGTGATAAGAGAATACTTATAGTAGATGATAATAGAAATAAAATAAAAGAAATAGTTAGGATGTTAACACCTTATAATATAGATGTAAGTGTAGCACATGATTATCGAGAGTATAATGATTTATTATATAGTAATAAAACGTGGGATTTGATATTGTTAGATGATATGATGCCAGATTCTAAGAAGTTTGAATATTTAGATTATAATCATTTAAATAATCAAGTATTTGAAAGGATAGAGAAAATAGCAGGGTATAAAATAAGTGTTGTTGTTATGCTTACACCAAATAAGATAGGAATAGAAAAAAGATATGAGAATGCAAAGATAGATTATATATTAAAACCAATTGATGAGGTAAAATTAAATAAGATATTAAAAAAATATTTGTTAAATAATAAGTAGTTGCTTAGTTTTTATAAAAATGCTATAATAAACAAGTAGTGAAAGAAATTATATATGGGGGATGTTATGGAAAATAATAAGAAAATACCAACACATAAGATGGTGAGAGAATTGCCTTATTGGGCAAAAATAGTAAGAGTAGTAAATGATATATCAATATATAATATGAATGTTTATGATAATATTATGTCGTGGAATCAACACAATTTGGAAGTTCCGGCAATTGATTACTTTGGGAATGTTATAACATTTGGGGAGTTACCAACTCATGTTAAAACTTATGTTAATGGTTTAAAATCATTAGGTATTAAGGAAAATGATGTTATTACTTTATGTATGCCAGTTAGTACAGAAAATATCTTAGCCTTATTGGCATCAAGTAATTTGGGGACAATATCTAATAGTCCAAACTTCTTATTTTTAAGAAATGATTTTCATACTTACACAGATAGAAAAAATTCTAAAACATTAATTATTTTAGATGCATATTTACCTTTTGTTATAGATAGTTTAGAAAGTAGTAATGTGAAAAATGTAATTATTACTAGCTTAAGTGATTATTTATTGGAAGAGAAAAAGCATATCTTTGATGATATATCTAGGTTACCGAAGAAGTTACAAGAAATATTTGGAGATTATGAAAAACAAAAGGAATGCTTAAAGAAAATGGCTAAAATTAGAAAGATTAATTTTATTAGAATGCAAGAACTAATTGAGGTTGGTAAAAAAATTAATGAAGAATTGATATCAAAACCAGTAGATATTGATAGAGATGTTAGTTATTCATATACAAGTGGTACTACAAAAGGAGTACCTAAGTGTATTGTTTATAAAGAGATGTCTGCGAATGCTTTAATAGAATTACATATTGGAGTTAATACTAAAGATTATGTTGGTGAAAGAGTTTTCCAAGTTATTCCTTTAACTCATGCTACGGGAGAAAGGTTTTGTGGTTATTTGCAAATGGCGAGAGGGAAAACGATGGTTCCTCAGCCAATATATAACAAAAATAGTTTTGGAATAGATGTTATGAATTCAAAATGTAATTGGATTACTGCTGCGCCAAGTTTCTATTTAGCGGGTGTTGCTCAAGGGTTTATTAAAGAGGATGCATTTGCTAATGTAACAAGACCAAGTTCTGGTGGAGAACCTGTTACTAAAAGTAATGTTAAATTAATTGATGAATGGCTTAAGATGAATGGGTGCAAAGTTAGATTTTCTATTGGTGGTGGTGCTGCAGAAGATGGTTCTAGTACAATATGTAGTTATTTTATGGATGATAGAACTAAGACAAATGAAACTGGACATCCTGTAGAACCTGGTATTAGAGCTAAAATAGTGGATAATGATGGTAATATCTTAGGAATAGGTATGCGTGGTAATTTACATGTATCTTCTCCTGCATCAGCAGATAGATATTTAGATAATGAAGAAGCAACCAAGGAAAGATGGTATTATGATGAAAAAGGTATTAGATGGGGTGTTACAGGAGATATAGCAGTTCAAAATATAGACAAGTCTTATAATATATTAGGAAGAGCTACTGATTCTTATGTAGATAAACAAGGTAATACTATTTATTTGTTTGATATTGAATATTCATTAGATAAAGATGATCCTATTATTGAATGGGAAATTACGGCACATAAAACAAATGATAATTATGCTTTAGTGGGACAAGTTGTTTTAAAGAATGAGGCAAAAGGGCACGAATCTCAAATAATAGAAGATATTACTAGAAAATATAACTTAGATGCGATAAAGATATATGATGCTTTTGAGTCAAGTGAAGTAACTGGGAAAAGGGATTTTATTAAATTAAAGAATGATAAAGTGGATTATTATGCACCATATGATGAATATAGCTTGTTAAAAATATCTTATCCAATTGGGCAAGAACCAATTAAGGAAATTGTACCAAAATATTTAGTTAATACTAAAGTTAAGAAATTAATTAGAAAATAAAATAAGAGAATAAAAAGTGGGTGTATTTTATGTTAATGAATTTAGGGGTAGGTATTTCATTTTTAATAGTTTTATTAATTATAACTTCAATATTTTTTAGTAAAAAAACATTATCTAATTA
>OGPS01000936.1_pt1 | contig 24501 bp, 14 predicted proteins | sample 1552931 | NCBI WGS metagenome assembly OGPS01 (sample SAMEA2580252, study PRJEB22360) | human gut metagenome | biome: human gut; feature: human-associated habitat; material: faeces | place: Denmark | collected 2008/2010 | reverse complement strand
GAGCGCTGCCTTGCCAAGGCAGAGGTCGCGGGTTTGAGCCCCGTTTCCCGCTCCAATTAATTTTTTATAAAAATGTCATCAATTTAAAATTAATTGCATATAATTAAATATAGTTAAACGGCGATATAGCCAAGTGGTAAGGCACGAGTCTGCAAAACTCTGATCCCCGGTTCGAATCCGGGTGTCGCCTCCATAAGACAAAAAACGACAAATTTCTAACGTAAAATTGAAATTTCGTCGTTTTTCTCTTTTCTTAGAGCTGTCTGCATTTCGCCTAAAAGCTCACTTTTTGTATCTCTTTAAATTTTCTTGTAATTTCTTGTATTTTTATATAAAGTTTCCTTAGTTACATTAACTTTACATTAACAATTTTACTAGGAATTGCCTGTTATAATATAAAAATACTTAATTTATTTCATCTTCTAATGCTACTTTTTTAGCAGCAAATAAAACATCATTTTTTAATTCTTCTATATCTGGATGCTGTATTAAATGTTTTAAAAAATATACTATATCATAAATAGCCAATCTTCTATAAAGGTTTGGAATATTAACTATTTCTGGGTAATATTTTTCTATATATGTCATTATGTTTGAATAATGACTCAAGTTAGTATATTGCTCAGTTTCTTCACTAGCAAACTTCCAAGGTTTTCTAATCATTCTATAAAGAATATCTAGTTCAAAATCTCTAGGGGCATACATTGACCTTTCAAAATCTATTAATTTGATTTTACCATCACTAAAGAGAATGTTGTCAAAATGCAAATCATTATGAATTAAAACAAAATCATTAGATGCTAAATATTTTTCAAATTTAGCATATGCATAATCAAGAAGTTTTAATTCTTCTTGATTAAATATATTAAGTTTTTTTGCTTTTTCATATAATGATGCAAATGAATCACTTATTTCTTTTGTCCAATCATAGCTTTCACCAATATTACTATGAATACTTTTCATAGCAATACATAGTTGTTTTATAATTTCTTCCATTTGTTTTTCACTAAAAGTATGCCATACATTATATAAAGAAACACCATCTACTTTTTCTATAATCTCATAAAAATATGGAATATCTTTTTTATCAGTGTTTGAATAATATAATTTTGGAATTAAATTATTTTCTCTGTTCGTTTTATAAAAATCAATTTCTTTTTGAAATTTAATTTCATTATTAATGTTAGTACAAATTTTAACAATAAAAGAATCGTTTATATTATAGATAGTATTTGTAAATCCCACATTAATTTTTTCTATTTTAGGATTAATTCCAAATAAATTTGTATTCTGCTTTAAAATTGTATTTATTATATTTTTCACGAAATCACTTCCCAACATCAATTATATTACCTTTAATTGAACGTAATATTACATTTTATAAGCAAACGATAAATTATTTTTCATCTTATTTTTTTGACTTACACTCATCGATGATTTTATCAAAATCAGAAATATATTTTTTATCTTGTTCAATTCTAAATTTTTCAAACTCATTTTCAGCATATTCTTTTGCATCTTCTGCAGAAATAGAGCCTTTACTTTCTAAAACTTCATATCTGTTAGTTTTTAGCATTGTATTTAACTCTTCCACCCAATCTTGCATTTTCATTGGTATTTGTCTTTTAGCTCTGTTTTCTGCTATGTCTAAATACATGTTTACAATATCTTGTAAAAAGTCTAATTCTTTAGAAGTCAAATAATTCTTAGCAATACTAACATCACTTTTTAGTATCCTTCCTTCTGGAGAATGCTTCCAAAAAGTTAATCCCATATGCTCTTTTTGGCTATCTGCTCTATGATAAATTATTTCTGCTGCTGTTTCATTTGTAATGGCATAATGGAATTTGTTTTGAATAGTAGCATAAAAATCTTTTGCAATTTCAGAATTTTTATTATAATCAATACTACATTCTGCAAAAATGTCTGTTACTTTTTGATAAAATCTTCTTTCGCTTGTTCTAATCTCTTTTATAATTTCTAGCAATTCATCAAAATAGTCTTTTCCATATTTATTGGGATTTTTAAGTTTTTCTTTATTTATACTATATCCTTTTATGATATATGATTTTAAAACTTCTGTTGCCCACTGTCTAAATTTTGTTGCTTTTTTAGAATTTGTCCTGTATCCAACAGCTATAATTAAATCTAAATTGTAATAGTCAATATTTCTTTTAACACTTCTATTCCCTTCGGTTTGAACTGTAAGGAAATTCCTTATAGTTGAATTTTTATCTAATTCACCTTCATTATATATATTTTTTATATGTTCACTTATAGTCATTTTATTTTTTTCAAATAACTCTGCTATTTTATTAAGTGGTAGCCAAATTGTTTCATCATATAAAAATGCTTCTATTTCTATTTTATCGTTTTCATCTTCATAAATAATTAAATCTCCTTTAGTTAATTCGTTCAAAAACATCATCTCCTATCTTTACAAAACTTTTGTTCGATTGTATCAAAAATCACTACACAAGTCAATATATTTTAACAATTTTTTAAAATGCATTTAAGATTTTTACATTAAAATAAAAGTTTTTATAGTTTAATTTAATATAAGTTATCCTAGTTACATTAACATTTGTTTTTAGAATCTTGTAAGTATTGATATTACTGGATTATTTATGACTGTTAAACCGGAGTACATCTCCAGTTTTAAACCAATTTCCACAGATTATTAATATTTCTGTGGATTTTTTGGTTCAATGTCAATAGTTGGGGTGTAATACCTGAAAAGTATTCTTATCTCTGTTATCCAATTAAAGTATGTTTTTGCACAACTTTTTAATGCTGGTATATCTGATTCTAAATTTCTCTTTATCCAAGCGTTTAAATATTCTATTGATTTTTCTTTATCTGTCATTTGTATAATATTTAACATTTCTTTTTTTTCTCTGTATGCTATCCTTAAATCTTCTGAATAATTAATTAGTATGTAATTTAATTCTTCTTTTTGCTTATCATCTTTTAAGTTTTTATATCTTGATAATAACAGTTTTCTTGAATGCTTAAAATATTTTCTTTCTGTTCGTGATAGTTTGTCTTGTACTTGCTTTCTAACACTATCTACAGCCTCTGTTAAATATCTAATAAAATAAAATTTATCTGCTACTACTTTTGCATTTGGAAAATATGTTTTTGCTAAATCTTTGTAGTCTTTCCATAAATCTGTTACTACATATTTTACTTTCTTACGTTCACTTAATGAAAAATTATTAAAGTAATCTAATAAATATGTTTTGTATCTACATTCAATAATATCTATTGGCTTTTTTGTTTTTCCATCCATTAATGATACCTGATATTTGTAATATCCTGTATTTCCTTTGAACTTGTAGTGTTACAATTGATGTGAAATAATATATAAAAACACATTGAAATTATTGACTTTTCATAATTACCTGTGTATAATAAATATAGGAAATGAATAACCGCAGTGAATGCGGTTACCACTACATAAAAGTATAACAACACATTCGCAATATTGGCATAGTGGAATGTGTTGTTATTTTTATTCCTTATCTATAATTGAATTTACATATTTTATGTATAAAATCGTTAATAAGGTTACGTTTATTGTTTCTGATACTATTAAGGCATATATTAAAAAAAGTATAAAACTCATAAACACCACCTCACTTTCTGATAACAAAAGTTATCGAGTGCAGTGGCAACACATATCTACTACTATGTTCATTTCCTATGCTAGCTAGTATAACATACAATTTACAATAAATCAATACAAAAAGAACAAAAATTCGTAGATGCTTTTTGCAAAATTACTTGATTTTTATTAAATTGTTTGCTAATCTATATATAATTTGATTGATATTTGTATCAATTGTTAGGAGAGAACAAAGTTGTAGATAACCACGACAATCGCTCCAGTTTTAAACCAATTTCCACAGATTTTTAATATTTCTGTGGATTTTTTATTACTTTCGAAAGCTTTATATACCAAGCCTTTCAACTTCTTTGTGATTTTATTCGTTTTCTAACAAATTTCCAAAACTACATTAACACATTTTAAATTTGGATAATGTAATATTTTAGAAAATTTGAAAATTATATAAAAATACTGTATAATATACATTAAGAGGGAGAGAGGCATGGAATATATAATTCACTTAACTGAAAAATGTAATCTTAATTGTACATATTGTTATGAAAATAAAAGAAATAAAGACATTTTATTTAAAGATATAAAAGATTTGATTGATTATGAAATAAGCAGAAAACAGAAATATTCAATAATTATTTTTTATGGTGGAGAACCTTTATTGCAAAAGAATATGATAAAAAATACTATTGATTATATAAATTCTAAAGAGAGTAAAACTGATTTTTACTATGGTATAACGACAAATGGAACATTGTTAGATAATGATTTTATACAATATATGAAAGAAAATAAATTTGTTAATATTGCTTATAGTATTGATGGAATGAAAGAAACACAAGATTTAAATAGAAAAACAATTGACGGCAAGGGAACTTTTGATGTAGCCCAAAAAAATGCTAGAATGCTCTTAAATTCTTTTGATGAAGTTGTTGCTATGTCAGTAATAACAAGAAATAATTTATCTAGCTTAAGTCAAAATGTTGAGTATCTAATAGAAATGGGATTTAAATACATAAATTTATTATTTGATTATTCACAAGATTGGAAAGATGAAGATTTAGATGAAATAGAGAAACAATATAATAAAATTGCGGAAATCTATGCTGATAAAATTTTACAGGAATGTGATGTAGAAATTCCATTAATAGATGATAAAATAAGAACATATATAAAAGATAAATACAATTGTAACGAAGATTGTAAATTTGGAATGAAAACTATAAATATAGGAACAGATGGAAATTTTTATCCTTGTATGCAATTTGTAAATAATAAAAATTTTATTATAGGAAATTGTAAGGATGGAATTGATATAATTGCAAGAACTAATTTAATAAAAAAATCTAAGCAAGAAAATGAAACTTGTAAAAATTGTGCTATTAGGAAAAGGTGTAAACATACATGTGCTTGTAGAAATTATATTTTAACTAATGATATTAATGAATTATCACCAGTTATATGTGAGACTGAGAAGATTCTTATTAAAGTATCAGATAAAATGGCGGAAAAATTATACAAACAAAATTCAAATATGTTTATGCAAAAATTTTACAATAAAGATTATAATATATTAAAACAAATTGCCAATAAATATGAGAAAGAGAGATGATTCTTATGGAAATAAGAAGTGTTGTAAATGAAGTTAAAAATGAGTATCCAAAAATAAAGCAAGTAAGCAAAAAAAAATTAGCAAATAGCATTCCAATTAGATGGTTAAAAGTTGGATTATCTTCTTTAGGAATAGCAATGATAATGAAAAATAAAGCTCTGGCTTTATCTTCTAGAGATATTAATACTATAGACATCGCGGGTGTAGTTCCTGCACGTATACCAATATCTATACCTATACCAATAAGAATATGTAATGTTGCCTGTCCTATAGTTCAAAGAGTATCAGCAGTGGTATTTATTATAACTGGCTTGAGCATTTTAATAACTAATATGAAATATAAAAAGCAACCTGAACCTAAAAAGGTAAAAAAATGGATAAAAGTTGTGTTTATACTTTCTATAATTGTATTTATTCTAAGCATTTTGACAAAATGTGTTATAAATTCCATAGATTATAATTAAAAAGTAAAAACTGGTCTAAAGATTTGATTTAGACCAGTTTTTGGTCAAATAATATTATTGTAACGTCTTGAGGTTATTTTTTCTTCAAAAGCCTCTATTTTTCATTCAAAAAAAATGTTGTCGTTTATTTTATTGTTAGCATTTTTTTAAAATAAAAATGGTAAATTATAGAATAAGATTACAAAAATTTACAAATAAAAAGCAAAAAAATGCTACGGCCATGCAAGTTTTTTGAGAAATATTAACAAAACTGTTGATTTTGTAATAAAAATGTAATATAATTGTAATATGAGTTTTAAATCTAACGAAAGAAAAAATAATAAATTAAGGGCTAGTATCATATTATCTAAGTATGATATTTAAATTTGCCCAAAAATAAAGTAAAAAATAGAGGAGTGTTTATATGAAAAATAAAGGTATGAAAATAATTAGTGGTTTAATTATTGTATTAATGGTTTTTGCTACGATAATGCCAACCGTAGTAAAATCTGCTCAAGTAGTAGTATCAAGTATGTCAGATACAAATCGTGGAATAGGAAACACAAAAGTATTTACAGCTAATATTAAGGGATATAGCAATATATATTGTATTAAAGGTGGTGCACATTTATATGTTGGTACACAGTTGAATGACGATAAAAAAAGTTTATATACTGCTAATATTTCTAACATAACATCAAACCAAAGTGCATTAGCATGGGTTTTAGATAATATGTACTTAACAGATGTAACAGATACAGAAACAAAAACAGCCATGAAAAATAATTTAAAAAGCGTAATAAAGAAATACAGTACTTATAAAGCCTCAAATGGAAAATATATATTAAGTCAAAAAATTAATGTAAATAATATTGATGATGCATGGATTAATAAAGCAGTAGATGCATTAGTTAGTGATAAAGATACTTTATATGCTGTGCAACAGTATGTAATGTGGAGTTTTGTAAAAAACTCAAGCTCATCTTACAATAGTACTATGCAAAATTCAGATGGAAGTTATAATTCATTACCAAATGCAAAAGCAGATAAAAAATATTATACAGCACTATACATTTCTTTAAGAGAACTTGCTAAAGAAGCTCAAAAAAATAAATATTCTTCACCAAATGGAAATGAAGGATTTGATGTTGTACTAACAAAGGATTCTAAAGCATCAGCAACTGTTCAATCTGATAAAAAAACAGTTATAGCAGGTCCATATGTATTAAGAAATAACCATTCACTATTTACTAAAACATTTAGTGCTACAGTTAATTCTAATAAGGTGGATAAAATAGAAACTGTAGATAAAAATGGTAAATCAATTAATGTTTCAGACAAGAATGATGCATTTTATTTAAAAATTACATATAATAAAGGTTTTGAAAAAGGAACACAATACAACATAAAAGTTAATGTTAATTTAAAAGGTTACAGAACTTTTGCAAGTTTATTAAATCCTGTAAAAAATAGTGACCAACCTTTAGCAACTATTAGAAAAGAAAAATATACAAAACAAACTTCAGCAGAGTTAATATTCAAAGAAAACTTAGAAGGAAACTACGGACTACAAATAGAAAAAGTAGATGCTACAGATACAAATACTAAAATATCTGGTGCTATATTTAAAGTATCAGGAGTTTCTGAAAAAGATACAAGTTATGGACCATCAAAATCAGATGGAATTATAAATATATTTAAAAATAGAGAAATTAAAAAAGAAGGAACAGAAGAATTTACAATAAGTGAAGTAACAGTTACAGATGGTAATTACATAAAATTAAAAGATGATATAAAAATATATGTAACAACAGCTAGATCAAACGATAAATATGTTGCATCAAAGGTATCGTTTGAAAAAGATAAAAATGAAACTTCAAAAGAGGTAACATTAGAAGATGGAAGTAAGGTAACAGTTACTGCAAAAATATCACAAAATACAGTGATAGTAACAATTCCAAATAAACAAGTAGAAGGAAAATATAGTTTATTATTAGAAAAAGTAGATTCATCAAACACAGAAAAGAAAATATCAGGTGTAAGTTTTAAAGTTTCAGAAGAAGGAAAAGAAGCAAAAACTTACGGACCAACAAGTGATAAAGGACTTGTTACAATATTTAGAAATAAAGAGATTACAGGTGAACAAACAAGTCAATATACAATAAAAGAAGTTGATATTGGAAATAACAATTATATTAAAATGAATGAAGAAGTTAAAGTTTATATAACAACAGCTCAAAAAGATAATAAATATGTTGTATCAAATGTATCTTTTGAGAAAGATTCAAATGTAACAACCAAAGAAGTATCATTAGAAGATGGAACTAAAGTAAACATTACAGCTAAGCTAAGTAGTGGAGTTGTAAAAATTACAATACCAAATAAACCAGTAAATTTTGATTTAGCACTTAGAAAATACATTACAGAGGTAAAGAGAAATGGAACTAAAGTTGAAATTGGTGAAAGCAGAGTTCCTACAATAAACGAAAAATCAGTAGAAGAATATAAAGCAAATAAAACAGCTGGATATTACCATACAAAAACACCAGTTAATGTAAAACCAGGGGATAACATTATTTACACATTAAGAGTTTATAATGAAGGAAATATAAATGGATTTGCAAAAGAAATAACAGATTATTTACCAGCAGGATTAGAATTTGTTACAGATAGTAAAATTAACAAAGAAAATAATTGGGTTGCAACAAGTAACAGTGATGGAACAACAACTGTGAAAACAGACAAACTAAAAGATATAACAATAAAACCAGCAAATGGAGAAGAAGGATTATTAGAATATGTAAAACAAGAAAAGAAAAGTGAAGCTCCAGAATTTAGTGTATATGTAGAAATAGAATGCAAAGTGAAAGCAAATATGCAAGATAGTAAATTGTTAGTAAATGTTGCAGAAATAACAAATTATGGATATAACAACAAAAATGGTGACTATGTAGAAGCAAACAAAGAAAATGTTGATATAGATTCAGAAGAAAATAATGTATTTAAGAAAGATGAAAAAGTTAAAAATATAGATGAATACTATAAAAATATAGTAGAACCACAAAAAGCAGACAATAACAATTACTATAAAGGAATGCAAGATGATGATGATTTTGAAAACGTATTAGTAGTACCTGATGCAAAAGAATTTAAATTTGTATTAAATAAAGTAGATGAAAGTGGAAATCCATTAATTGGAGCAGACTTTACAGTACAAAAAACAAAAAATGAAAAAACAGAAATATTACTTGACAATCAAGAAGTAAAAGGTACATATGAAGTACTAGAGAACAATGTGAAATTCAACGAAACATATACATATACAGTACTCGAAGTTGAAAGTGCTCCAGAATATGTAAATGTTATGAATGGAAAATACGTTACATTAAGAACATACATGAATGAAGATGGAAAATTAATATTAGGAAATTACAACAAAAATGAAGAAGAAGATGCATTAATTAATAAATATGGATTTATAATTAACAATACAGATGGAAGCATTGTAAAAGAAACTGAAACAAATTTATATGAAAAAATAAAAGTAATTGTAAAAAATGATGTAACCCCATCACAAGTTGTAATTACAATACCAAATGAAAAAGAGAAAAAAGAATTTGATTTGGCTTTAAGAAAATTTATTACTGAAGTGAAAACTGGAGTTGGAACAGAAAATGAAAAACAAATAAACGTTACAGATAGAGTACCAACATTCAAAATTGATGATCAAGGAAAATATGTATATGAACATACAAAAGAGCCAGTTATAGTTGCAAACAACAATATAGTAACATATACTTTAAGAGTTTATAATGAAGGAACAATGGATGGATATGCAAAACAAATTAAAGATAACATACCAGAAGGATTGGAATTTTTACCATCAAATGAAGTAAACCAAAAATATAAATGGGTAATGCTAGATAAATACGGAAAAGAAACAACAGAAGTTGAAAATGCAAAATCTATAGTAAGCAACTATTTATCTAAAGAGCAAGAAAAAACAGCAGGTGAAAATTTATTAAAAGCATTTGATATTGAAAAGTATAAATCAGGAGAAATAAAAGAACCAGATTATAAAGAAGTAAAAGTTTCATTTAAAGTAAATTCATCTGAAAAATCAGAAAAAATAATTATAAATAAAGCTCAAATTTCCGATGATAGTGATAAAGATGGAAATAAAGTAGACGATAGAGATTCAATTCCAGATGTATGGAATGAAGGAGAAGATGATCAAGATATTGAAAAAGTTAAATTGCTATATTTTGACTTAGCTTTAAGAAAATGGGTAACAAAAGCAATTGTAATAGAGAATGGAACACAAACTGTTACGGAAACAGGACATACAGCAGAAGATAATCCAGAAGAAATTGTAAAAGTTGATTTAAAGAAATCTGATATAAAAAATGTAACTGTAAAATTTGAATATAGCATTAGAGTAAAAAATGAAGGACAAATTGAAGGTTATGCAAAAGAAATTTCAGATTACATTCCAGAAGGACTAAAATTTGTAAAAGAAGATAACCCAGATTGGAAAGAAGTAGATGGAAAAGTTGTAACAGATAAGCTAAAAGATACACTATTGAAACCAGGTGATACTAAAGATGTAACAATTACGCTTACATGGATTAACAACGAAAACAACATGGGATTAAAAGTAAATACAGCAGAGATTAGCAAAGATTACAATGAATATGGAACACCAGATATTGACTCTACACCAAATAACCAAAAGCCAGGTGAAGATGACATAGATGATGCACCTGTAATGCTTACAGTAAAAACCGGGCAAGCTGCAACATATGCAGGAGTAGTAGCAGTAGTACTTACTATCTTAGCAGGAGGAGTAATTGCTATAAAGAAGTTTGTTTTAAAATAGAAATATTTTAAATATAAAAAATAGAAAATAAAAAGGAAAGACTTGATAAATTGGTAAAGTCTTTCCTTTTTTTAGGTTCGACATATCTTTTATTACAAATATGTCAAAATTGTAATGAAATTGTAAAATATGAAATAAAAAAACTCTTAAAAAAACCTTCCGTAAATAGAAAAAGCACGAATAAGGGTATATAACAAAACAATGTATATTGACTTTAAAAATAAACCTCAGTAAAATGAAAATAAATAAAAACAAAGCGATGGAGGTAAATTTATATGAGAAAGGTGTTTGAAAAAATAACTGCAATAACCATACTATCTATAATGCTTTTTGCAAGTAGTAGCACAGTGCTAACCTATGCTTATGATATGATAGGCACTTATGATGAAGTACCTGCTGAAGAAGGTTCAGGTACATGGTATGTTTGCGATAGAAAAAACATTATTGGAACTAATAGCATATATGAATATAACGGGGAATATGTGTATGGATATGGTATAAATAAAAATAAATCTAAAGCAGCGGCTGATACCACATATGCAAGATATTGTCTTAGAGAAGGATTGCATGTTAACTATGATCCCGGAAATGGACCTGATGCAAGTGATTCCAAAGGCAACTATGGAATATATAATACAAAAGAAGATTTTAACAAAATAAGTAGTGACCAGATTAAAAAAATATTTGGTAACAATGATAATAAAAAGGCAGTAGAATGGTTACTAAATAATATGTATACATATGCTGATGTAAATGGTAAAATTGAAAGTAACTATGCTGGTTTTCAAAAAGAGTATGAAAGAGATATAATGTTAAATCATTTAGTTGAAATTATAAAAGATAAAACAGGAGTTAAATATGACTCAATTTCAAGCTTAGGAGATGGCTATATTTCAGTAATACAACAATTTGTTATTTGGAATTTTACTAACTCATCTTCAGATGCTAAGCATGGTGAGAATGTGAACTTTATTAAAAATATTAAATTTAATGGCAATGAAATTTCTTCAGATAAAGTAAAAATGGCGCAAAATTTATATTTAGCATTATATAGATCTGCACGTGATATAAAAAATGGTAAAACATTGTCTACAACAATGCCTACGAATTTAAGTGCAAACGACGTAAATATAACACTAAATAAGGGACAAAAAATAGAAGCTGAACCAGATGAAGAAAATACTTATATTATAGGTCCAATAAGTGCAAGTGTTAAAGGTGATGTTAATAATATTGAAGAAGTAACAGATACCCTAACTATTGATATCGGACAACAAAAAATAAAAACAAGAAAATATATGATAACACCTACAACAGAATTTCCAAGTAATACTTCTATAAAAGCTCTTCTTGGCAAAGTTAGTGAATATTATATTAAAGTAAAACTTGATTCACCAATAGCAGATGTAGACCAAGTTAGATTTAAATATAATATAACTGCAACTTCAAAAAGAGGAATATCTAAATTACATAAATATGTTTATACAAAAGATGGTAGCAATAGACAACCTATTATAGAAATAGATAAAGACTTAAATCATTATAGAAATTCAGCATCGTTATATGTTAGTCATAATGCAGATTATTCTGGATTTGATATGGCATTAACTAAACAAATTGCTCAAATTTATAGATATGATACTTCTAAAGGCAAATATTTAAGAGTTTATGATTCTGAAGTTAAAGCTGATAATGATAATAATAAAGATGATGATAAAGCTGAAAATATTACATATGGAACAAGAGAATATTATGTTCAACCTAATTATATGATTGAACGTGAAGGAACTACAACAGCAGCATATGCACTAAATAAACAACCAATTACTGTTTTGCCTGGTGATATAGTAAGATACAAAATAACAGTATATAACGAAGGTAGTGTAGACGGATTTGTAGAACAAATAACAGATTATTTACCAAAAGGATTGGAGTACTTGAAAAGTCAAACAACAAGCACAAATTACGGAAAATATAATTGTAGTAATCTTAATAAAATAACAACCAATTATGATGAAAATGCCAATAAAGTTATAATGACTTATAAAACAAAACAAGAATTAAAAGCATATGCTAATGGAGAGAGCTTTTTACCAGAAAATAAATTAGATACTTATATTGAATGTAAGGTAAGTAATAATGCAAAGACTGGAACAAATTTGAGGAATGTTTCTGAAATAAGTAAATATGGATATAATAAAAATGGAAGTTACATAGAGGCAAGTAAGAAAAATATTGATAGAGACTCTATTCAAAACAATGCAAATTTAAATTCATATGATGGGGTAGAAGGAACTTCTATGATATATAAACCAAGAATTGATATTGACAATGATCTAGAAGATGATCAAGACTTTGAAGAAGTAAAAGTTGGAGAATTCGATTTGGCACTTAGAAAGTTTATTACCGAAATTAATGGAAATACATTAACAGACAGCAGAGAACCAGATTTTACGTGGCAGTCAGTTAACTTACATAATACAAAAGGTACAGCAGCATACTATCATACAAAGGCTCCAATTACTGTAAAAAAAGGTGATATAATAACTTATACTATTAGAGTATATAACGAGGGAGATAAAGAGGGTATTGTAAATAAAATAACTGATTATTTACCAAAAGGTTTACAATATCTTGATAATGATTATAACAAAAATCAAGGCTGGCAAATTGCCGATGCTGATGGCAGAACTATAGAAAATAATAGTCAAAAAACAGTAAAGGCAGTAGAAAATGGATTTTATAAACTTTATAAAGGTATATTAAATGATAATGAAAAGTTTTGGGTAGATGTAAATATCCAATGTGAAGTAACAGCGGATATAAATAATACTGTATTAACAAATGTAGCTGAAATTTCAAATTATGGTTATAATAAAATTACTTCAGATGATAATGGAAGCAATGTACAATCAGAATATGTACAAGCAAGTAAAGGAACAAAGAATACAGTAGACAGAGATTCAGAACAAGCAAATGCAAGTGAAGAATTAGCTGCAAAACCAGATATGTCAGGAAAAGAAATTACAACAGGTTATTATGAATACCAAGCTACTAAACATGACATTACAGATTCAGAAGAAAACCTTTATGAAGGATTAGAAGATGATGATGATTTCGAAAATGTTATAATAGGTACTCATAAATTTTATATAAAGAAAACTGATGCATCTAAAAAAGGTGGTTGGTATACAACAATAAAAGATGCAGAATTTAAAGCAGAAAAAGTTAGTAAAGAAAAGACAGATGTTATTCAAAATGGTACATTTGGCGGAAGAAAATGTATTGATGAAATTACAGAGTTAAATACACCTTATATCTATTATATAACAGAAACAAAAGCTGGAGATGGATTTGTTAATCTTTTAGGTGATAACAAAATATTTGTGATGGTATATTTAAATGATAAAGGAGAACCATGTTATGGTTATCCAGGAGGAGTTAGTAGTGATGATAATATTACTGCTGACCTGATAAAAGCATACAATGATAATATATATACAGGGACTGGTAATAATCCGATTGGAACTAACTTCTTAATTATGGATAAAAATGATAAAGTATTAAATAAAAAAGATAACTTGAAGTTGTATAACTCTATAAGGGTTACATATGAAAGAAGACAAGGAGCATTCTTTGTTATTGTACAAGATCCACTAATGTCAGGAAATTATAATCTAAAACTTAAGAAAGAAGATGAAGCTGGGCAGCAATTAGCTGGAGCATCATTTGAAATTAACAAAGAAGATGGAACAGCACTAACTATAAATGCAAATGAAACAAAAACAGAATATACTACAGAAAATATTAAAATTAAGTCTGTAGGAAAAGATAAATATACAATTACAGAGGTTAGTACACCAGAAGGTTATATATCACTAAGGGATTCTTTAGATATATATGTAACAACAGAAAAAAGTGAAGATAATACAAAATATGTTGCATCAGGTATATCATTTACTGAAGATGGCACACCACAAACACAAGCAAGTAAAACAGTAGAATTAGTTAAAGATGGAATTACAGTAGAGATAAAAGCAAGTATAGTAGATGGAACAGTAGTGATTACAATTCCAAATAAACAGGTTAATGGATATTATTATTTGAAAATATTAAAAACAGAATCAGATGGTAAAACACCGCTTGCAGATGCTGAATTCAATCTAACTGGTGCATCAAAATTAAGTGGAGACTCTAATAAGACTTCAACAAATGGAATATTAAATAGTGAAAAAGTAGTTATTACAGATATAAGTACAAAAGATAAATTTACAATCACAGAAGTAAATGCACCAAGTGGTTATGTTAAATTAGATGAACCATTAGATGTATATGTAACAAAAGGTTTGAATGCAGACAAAACTAAGTATATAGTTACGGGTGTTGCTTTTGATGAAAAAGAAGAAGCTCAATCTAAAGTTGAAAGAGAAGTTGGAGTAGAAGGAATAAAAGCTACAGTAAAAGTTGTTGCTGAATTGAAATCAGATACAGGTAATGTAGTAGTAACAATACCAAATATACGATTAGATGGTTCATATAGCATAGATATAGTTAAGAAAGATGCTAATGGTGATGCGATAAAAGGAGTAAAATTTGGTGTTAAAGAAGGTCAAAGTGAACAGGTTATATCTGGTGAAACTAATGATGATGGAACAGTGACAGTTGTTAATGAAAAAAGCATTACAAAAGATACAGTGGCAACTCCAGATGAATATACAATTACAGAAGTCGAGGTGCCAGGAGAATACATTAAATTAAAAGAACCTTTAAAATTTAGTGTAGAAAAAGGTGTAGATAACGAAAATAAGCCAACAGGATATAAAGCAACAGCTGTAAAGTTTGAAAATGGCTCTGATTCAATAAATGTTGAATTAGAGAATGGAAGTACAGCAACTGTCTATGCAAAAATCAATGATGAAGATGGAAAGATTGTAATAACAATACCTAATATATTAATTGAAGGTAAATACAATTTTGAAATATTAAAAGTTGATCAAAGAGACGAAAATACTCCAATACAAAATGTAACATTTAATATAACAGTTAAAGAAAATGGTACAGAAACAAAGTTACATGATATAAATGGAGATGAAATTAATACACAAGGTTTGGTTACAGATAAAGACGGAAAAATATCATTACCAACAATAATGATAGATAAAGAAGCAAAGTATTCGTTTGAGATAGTTGAAACATCGGTTCCAGAAGGTTATATAAAAACAGAGAGCCCAATTAAGGTAACATTTGAAACCAAAATAAGCAAAGAATATAAATATATTATAGCAAATCAAAAGATAGACGGTGCAGATGCAGAATATTCTGATGACTCATTAAAATTGATAATAAAAAATGGTCAATTTGACTTAGCGCTTAGAAAATTCATTACAGGAATAACAACAGGAGCTGGTACAGAAGAAGAAAAGAGTTGGGAAATAACAGATAGAGAGCCAAAATTCAAGATTGATGAAGAAGGAAAATATGTATATGAACATACAAAAGAGCCACTAACTGTTGGAAACCAGAATATTGTAGAATATACTTTAAGAGTTTACAATGAAGGTTCACTTGCAGGTTACGCAAGCAAGATAAAAGATGATATTCCAGAAGGATTAGAATTCTTACCAGACAATGAAACAAATAAAAAGTATGGATGGATAATGTTAGATGAAGCAGGAAATGAAACAGAAGATGTAAATAAAGCAAAATATGTAGTAACAAAATATTTATCTAAAGAAACAGATCAAAATGGACAAAACCTAATTGGAGCATTTTATCCAGATGAAATGGAAAGTCCAGCATACAAAGATGTAAAAATAGCATTTAAAGTAACAATGCCAAATACAGAAGATAAAATAATAATCAATCATGCACAAATATCAGATGATAGCGATGAAAATGGAAAAGAAATTGACGATAAAGACTCAGTTCCAGATGAATGGAATGAAGGGGAAGATGATCAAGACATTGAAAAAGTAAAAGTACAATATTTTGATTTAGCTTTAAGAAAATGGGTAACAAAAGCAACTGTAATAGAAAACGGTAAAGAAACAGTAACTGAAACAGGACATACAGCAGAAGATGATCCGGAAGAAATAGTAAAAGTAGACTTAAAGAAGAGCAGCTTGAAAAACATTGTGGTAAAATTTGAATACAAAATAAGAATAACAAATGAAGGTGAAATTGCAGGATATGCAAAAGAAATTTCAGATTATATACCAGAAGGATTAAGATTTGACCAAGCAGAAAACCCATTATGGCAAGAAGTAGAAGGAAAAGTAACAACAGATCAATTAAAGGATACATTATTAAATCCAGGAGAAAGTGCAGAGGTATCTATAATTCTAACATGGATAAACAGAGAAGATAACATGGGATTAAAAGTAAATGTAGCAGAAATTAGTAAAGATTATAATGAATATGGAACAAAAGATATCGACTCTACTCCTAATAACCAAAAACCAGGTGAAGATGATATAGATGATGCAAAAGTAATGTTAACAGTAAAAACAGGTGGAATAGTATTCTACATTGGAACAACTATTGCAGTACTTACAATCTTAGGAGTTGGCATCGTTGGAATTAAGAAATACGTTTTGAAATAATATGATAAATAATAAGAAGACTAGAAATGTTATAATGCATTCTAGTCTTCTTTTGTATGTGTTATTTAAAGTTTATGGGCTTTTGCATTTATTCAAATCTAGCTTTTATTTGTTATTAACTAGTTTGTAAAAAATAGTTTACATTAAAAAAACGTTATGCTATAATTCATATTAAAGAAAAAAGAGAGAGAGGAATAAAATGAATCAAATACTTTTTACAGGAGATAAAGAGGATACCTCAGAAACAAGAAAAATTGTACAAGTTTTTTGTGGTATTATAATTATATTTTCAATTATTTTAATAGTTATAGGTGGCTATTCATTAATTCGTAAAGATAATAAAAAGACAAGTAGTGTAAAAAAACCACAAATTAGTGTTGCAGAAAGTAATGGGACAGTTACTATAAATGCTAAACATACAATCGGAATTGATAGTTTGTATTATTCATGGGATAATGGAGAAGAAACAAAAATAAGTGGAAATGGTGAAAAGGAATTAACTGAGCAAATTGAATTACCAAATGGAGATACAACTCTTAATATTAGATTAATAGATAGTAATCAAAATGAGAGTAAAGCTGAGAAAGGCTTTAAATATAATGAAAATATTGATAGACAAAAACCACAAATTGAAATATTAGCAACATCAGAAAAAGAAAATGTTCAAATAATTGCAACAGATAATAAAGAGATATCTTATATTGAATATAAATTGAATAATAATGAAGCAGTAAAAGTAAATAATAATGGAACGGATAAAACAAAATTAGAAGTTAAGCTTGAAGTTAAGGAAGAAACAACACTTGCAGTTAAAGCTTATGATGCAAATGGTAATACTTCAAACAAAGAAATTTTAGTTAAACCAGTTACTCCTCCTAAAATTGAATTGAAAAAAAGTAATGGAGAATTAATAATTAGAGTTACAGATAATGAAGAAGTTACAAAAGTTGTTTATAATATAAACGGAACTGAGTATACTAAAAATAACACTGGTGAAGATAAGAAAAAATTTGAAATTAAGCACCAATTAGAAAAAGGAGAAAATATAGTAAAAGTTACAGCATATAATGTTGGTGGTGCTAAAAAAGAAACTATAGGAAAATGTACTTATTAAATAGATTGGAGAAAAGATATTAAAACATGGATGTTATGCAAATTTTAAGATTTTTACTGTATTTTATAATATATTCATTCTTTGGCTGGATATTAGAATCAATATATAAGTCTCTTATTGAAAAAAAAATAATTAATAGTGGATTTCTGTTTGGACCTTTTTGCCCAATTTATGGATTTGGTGCATGTATTATGATACTTTGTTTAGAACCATTTAAAAACAATGCAATATTATTATTTATAGCGTCGTTTTTCATTATGTCTATATGGGAATATATTGTGGGCTGGTTTTTAGAAAAACAGTTTAATACTAAATATTGGGACTATACTGGAAATTTCCTAAATATAAAAGGTAGAGTATGCTTAAAGAACTCTACTTTTTGGGGTATTTTGGGACTAATTTTTATGATGTGGATTCATCCAGTAACAGAGAAATATGTTATTATATTGAATAATGAAACTTTATTGTATTTGAATATTATTTTGTTAGCTGCAATTGGAGTTGATGCAATTATTACAATTATAAAGATGAAATCGCTTGACTCTACAGTAGAAGCAATTAAGGAATTAGGAGAAACAATTAAGGTCAAGATAAGCGAACTTAAAGACTTAGGATCTGACTCTATTGAAAAAGTAAAAAGTACAGAAATATTAATAGAAGATTTAAAGAGAAAACAAGCAATATTAAAAGTTAGATTATATAGATATGTTATTAGATTAAAAAAAGCATTTCCAACAATCAAGTCTGATAGCATTTCGCAATTATTAAACCAAAAAATAGATCTAAAAGCATTGAAGGAAAAAATAAAAAAGAAAATAGATAAAAAATAAGGAGAAAAAATGGTTCAAGATGTATATGTTATAGATAACTCGAATGAATTAAAAAATGTATTAGATAATCTATTTAAAACAAATAACGAGTATCATTTTAAACAAGTAACTACAAAACAAATTGATATTGCGCTAAGAAACATTCCAGCATTAATTATTATTCATGAAGACACACTAACAAATGAAGTATCTAGTATATATAGTAAGATAAAGGAAAACGATGATAATAATATTACTCCAATAATTGTTGTTTCATCAAATATAGATAGGAAACATAGAGTAGAGGTTTTAAAAAATGGAATAGAACATTATATCAAAAAACCAATAGATGAGGAATATTTTTATTATACAATTATAAATCTTTTAAACTTATTAGATATAAATAGAAGAGTAAGTCCGCTTACAGGACTTCCAGGAAATGTTCAGATACAGGCTGAAATGAAAAAGAGATTATTAAATAATGAAGATTTTTCGATGATGTATTTTGACTTAGATAACTTTAAGTCATATAACGATTTATATGGATTTTTTAAAGGTGATGAGATAATTAAATTCACAGCTAAAGTTATTTCAAAACATATTCATAGTATGGAGTGCGACTCTAGCTTTGTGGGACATATTGGTGGAGATGACTTTGTAGCAATTGTTTCAACAACTGATTGCGAGATTATATGTCAAAATATAATTGCAGAATTTGATAAAAATATAGTTAATTATTATTTAGAGGAAGATGCTTTAAGAGGATATATTGAAGTTGAAAACAGAAGAGGTATACTTGAGCAATTTCCAATTGTTTCAATTACAATTGGTGTTGTAAATGTTACAAAAGGTAGATTTAATAATATTCTGGAAATAGGAGAAATGGGAGCTGGCGTAAAACATTTAGCAAAAACTATTCCAGGTAGTACATATGTAATTAATAAAAGGGAAGCCTAATAGCTCAAGATAAGAGCTATTAGGCTTTGCCTTAATTCATTATAGAGTCACTGTACCTCAAAAAATCTTGAACAAACTGCTTGTATTCGTAAGGTAAACAAGAAATTTCACATCTCTTATAAATACTTTTACCATAAATTAAATAGGCATTTTCTTCAGATGACAGCTTATGCACTGTATAATGTGCAAAAGTTACACAAGAATTTACAGAAGTTTGATGGTTTGTACATATGAAAATATCGTCACCAACATTTAGTTTAACAGACATATTTATATATTGCCTATTGTTTGAAACAACAATAATTTGCCTATGATTATCATTAGGCTTTTTTATTTCCAGTCCTGATTCTGAAAATGTTGTGTGTTTCAAAGTGCAAAGAATCTTATGCTTTTCTCGATTTTCCTGACATTCCTTGTTTTTCTGCAATAAAGCACAAACTCTTTTCCACTGTTTCTTGTTTAAGGATGATGTTATTTGAGCTGATGTTAAACCAGACTTTCTAACCAATTCATCCATAGATGCTGAGGATTGTGCAATATCAAGTATTGTACCATAAATTCCAATCCGTTTCATATAAACACTCCTTTTAAAAAGTAAAATAAAAAGTAACTCTATTTTTGTTAGGCATTTGCCCTCTTTCAAAAAACATAACATAGTTACAATAATATTATAACAAAATTATCAAGATTTGTAAACTGTTTTTTAAGGCTAAGATTTGAAAGAGTGCTATTTATTAGGAAAAACTATTGAATTTTATGTAAATATATGGTATAATATATATTATAAAAATTTATTTGTACGCCTAATATCTTATACCTTGGGGGTACATAACCTCCAAGTCAATTTAAGGAGGAACAATCATGAAAAAGACCATTATTGTTGTATTTGCAAGCATAATACTTACAACACTTACAGCATGTGCAACAGCACCGACTACAGAATCCGCAACAACACCGACTACAGCATCAATGAAATCAGGTATATCTCAAACAGTGAAATCTAATTCGGATTTGCTTGAAGCAAGGGTACAAAGTGTTCAATATAATCCTGATACACAATCATATCAAGTTGAAGTTTTCTGTTCTGAAAAAGAAGAAGAGTACTTCATTATTGAACGCAAAGAAAAAATTGAAAATGGACGGTTTATAGAAGTAGAGGCTGAAGAATTAGATGCTCCTTCAATGTTAGTTGAAGTATTAAGTTGCACAAAGGTTGATGAGAGTCACTACAATGTCGTGGTTAATTATGAAGGAAAAGAATATAATGTTGTTAAATGGCAACATTATGAAAAAGGCGATACACTTCCTGTTAAGCTTTCTGAGCTAAATAGTTAGTGTGAAAAATGGGTGTAGAGATTTAAAAATCCTACCCCATTTTTTTTGTAATGTAATTTATACATTATAAATAATTTTAAAAATACTTATTTCCGTAGGTGAAATTAGAAAATCCAAACAGAATATAAATTTTGTTCTAAAAATGTAATAAAAATGTAAAAAAACCATAAGTTTGTAAATCCGTATATGAAATTGATAGGCTTGAAGATGAAGTGCAAAACCTGATATTGACAATAGAAATGTAAAAAGTATAATTAAATTAGGAGTAAAAATGTGAAAGAAAGGATGATAAATATGAAAGGGGAGAAATATGCAATTAAAAGAATTTCTATCTTAATAGTTTCAATTCTTTTAATGGAAATTATAATTTCTGTTTTTGGAATAAGCATAAGCTATGCTGATGAAAGAGATAAGTTAGTGTATGTAAAAAATGGTGCGTATATTACCAATGGGTCGGAGACATGCGGTTATAATTCAGGATTTAAATATTATTATACAATTGAACAGAGAGTGAATATCCATGCTGTTGTAGAAAAAATAAATGATATGTATGTGGCATTATACAAAGACAAAGAAGATAAAGATATAGTTAAGATACCTAGCAGTATGGAGGTAGAAGTAAAAAGTAGAATGTTCGATTGGTTAAATAATAGATATTACACTTATGCAAATGTAGATATGCCTGTAAAACAAATAGGACAAACCGGCTTCGAATATTATAGACAAAATGAGGGATTTAAACTGGACTTTAGCGATGCAACTAATCTAACAAAAATAGGAAGTTATGGATTTAGTCATAGTGGAGTTGAAGGATCATTATATATACCAAATGTAATAATAGAAGATGGAGCTTTTCAGGGTTGTAAAAAATTAACATCTGTAGAATTAGCAAAAGGAATAACAGTAATAGAAAACAATGTATTTGATGGATGCAGTGATTTATCTCGTGTTAGTATTCCAAATACGGTAAAGACAATATCAAGAAGAGCCTTTGCAAACTGTAAAAGTTTAAAAGAAATAACAATACCAAAAGGGGTAGAAACTATAGAGTCAGAGGCTTTTATAGGATGTAGTAATTTGAAGAAGGTATATATACCTGAAGGAACAAAGGTCGAAGCTAATGCATTTTCTTCTAGTACAGAGGTATGTTATGAAGATAGTATAGCACCGAAAATAACGACTGAAATAAATAATGCTAAAAAGCAATTGAAATATTCAATTGAAAGTAATACACGAAGAGGCTTAAGATATTATAGTATAAAAGACCCAGATGGAAAGATAATTGCAGGTGTAGAATATGGAACAAATCCAAATAATCCTAAAACAGTTATTAAGAATGCTACTGTTCGTGTAACTAAAAATGGTAAATATACAATATTTGCAATGAATCAAAATAACAAATCCATTACAAAACAAATTACTATTAAAGGATTAGGTTCTAGTTCTGGAGGAAATGGAAATACTTCAAGTGGATCTAATATATCAGATAATAGTAATACTGGAGTTAAGTTATCATCACAAGAGAACTATGAAAGATATTATAAGAATAATGGAGCAAAGAGTGATCTAACTAATATTGATAGACGGTGACACAAATAGAGAGCCAAAACTAGCCAGTTCAATGTTTGGTGTGGGATTGTCTATACAAGTAACCAACTCTAATACAACTTCTATTGCTAAATTTATTGTTCAAAGAAAAGAAAATGGAAAATGGGTAACTATTATAGACTCTAAAGAGGGGCTAAATACAAAATCTATATTTAATTTATACAGTATAAATACAGTATTTGGAAATAACAAAAAAATTAATTACCGTATTTTAACATATTATATAAAGAACGGAAAAAAATATCGTTACTATACTGGCGAAAAAACATTATATAATTCAACAAGTAATGTTAACAACAGTAGTGGTAATAGTAATAGCAATAATAGTAGTAACAATAACAAACCACAAACGGTTAAAATTATAAAGCCTACTATAAGTGCATTTAGAATTGAAAAGCAAAGTGCTTCTGGAGCAACGTTAAGAATAAGTGGAAATATGGGAACATATGGAATAAAATATTACATAGTTTCTACAAGTCCGACATATGGTGGTAGTGCTTATTATATTGCACAAGATCATAGTACAACATATAAAAGTGTAAACTTTACAGAAAACATTACTAAAAATGGTACGTATTATCTTTACTTAGTGGATTCTAAAGGGAATTATACTCGCAGTAATGCTATAACAGTAAATAGTATAGATAGTACTCCACCTAAAATTGAAAATATAAAGTTAAGTACAACAGCTCCAGCTCAAAAAGTAACTTTAAGTTTTAAATGTTCCGATTCAGGATCGGGAGTTAGATCATATGCTATTACAACAGAACCAAATTATCAAAATGTACAATTTTATTACATAAATAAAAATGAGAGTGTTTCTAAAAATAAGAATATGCAACAAACTATAACTAAAAATGGAATATATTATATTTATGTTAAAGACAACGGAGGTAATATTTCAAGGAGTAATGGTATAACAATAAATAACATAGATAATATAAAACCATATATTAAAGAGTTTAAAATAATAAGCAATACACATATTAAAGAGGGTAACTATAGATATATAACAAGTCAAAATGCCCAAAAGAACCATGTTACAATGCAGGTTATTACAAATGAGAAGGTAACAATTGATAAAACCAAATTTATTCTTAGTGGAAATGGTGCAAGTAGTTGCTCAGTACAAGTTAAAAAAATTAATGATAAGAAATATTATATTACTCTAACAGCTGGAAACAGAAATGGTAATGTCAAGTTCTATTTTGGTGAAGGATTTTTAAAGGACGTTGCAGGTAATTTGTCTAAGAAGGGAACCAAGACTTATTCATCAATATACGTATATAATACTGCGCCTATTGCAAATGGAAAAGTAACTCAAAATGGAAGTACAACAACTGTAAATGCATCAATTACCGGTGGAATAGGTCAAGTTTACTATAAATGGATAAAAGGAAATGATATAAAAAATCCTATAGAAGAAGGCAAATTAAGAAAATATACAAATCCAATAAAATTGGTAACTAGAACTGGTGAAATGATAACATTAATTACTAAAGATTCACTTGGAAATGAAA
>OGPS01000914.1_pt1 | contig 24909 bp, 20 predicted proteins | sample 1552931 | NCBI WGS metagenome assembly OGPS01 (sample SAMEA2580252, study PRJEB22360) | human gut metagenome | biome: human gut; feature: human-associated habitat; material: faeces | place: Denmark | collected 2008/2010 | reverse complement strand
GGGACTCCGTCCCTCAACCCTGCGAGCCTTTAAAAAGGCTCGAGCGAAACTTTTATCTGTCTAAGGTAAGTTCATTAGCTAAACGACAGTTCATTGGAAATTTCCTCGACCGCGGCAATTATTTTATTTAATACACTACGAGCGAGACTTGTCGAGCGATTCCGCGTCTTGACAGTGGCGGCTCGCCACCGAAACTTTTATCTGTCTAAAATAAGTGCATCAGCTAAAATGTAATCTACTATTTTCATTATATATTATAATAAAAACAGTGTCAAATAACTTGGTTGACGGGTTATTCTCATAATGATATAATATTTTAAAATCTATATGAATTTATGGTGAATTTCAAAATGATATATTCTTATTCTCTAAATTCTCAGGAAGTCAATATTACAAAAAAAGAAGTCTATCGTTACCTCGGCTATGGCAGAGTTTATCCAAGTGATGAAGTCACTGCTCTCATAGATGAGTGTGTAAACGAATTTAATAAATATGTAAATTATAGGGCCTGCTACGCAAAGGTTGATATTTCTGTTGATGAGCAAAACGAAATTATAGATTTCGGATTTATGCAGGTTAAAAGCCATTCTCTGACTATAAATCTTAGTGGTTGTGAGAGTGCATATATATTTGCCACTACAACAGGTTCTATGGCTGAAAGATTAATTATGAAACATAATAAGCTTTCTGCTCTCAAAGGAATAGTAACAGATGCTATCGGCTCAGCATCTATTGAAGATTTCTGCGATATGCTCAACAAAATGCTTGCAGATTTAAGCTCACAGAATGGTAAATTTCTTCGTCCAAGGTTTAGCTGTGGCTATGGAGATTTTCCGCTTGAATTTCAGCCACAGATTCTCGAATTTCTCGATACAAGCCGAAAAATAGGTCTTAATATAACAGATAATCTTATGATGACACCTGTTAAATCAGTTACTGCCATTGTAGGAATAAGCGACTTTCCCACAAAATGTCGTACAGGCTGTGTAAGCTGTGAAAAAACAGACTGCGAATATAGAAAATAAAGGGTGCTTTAAATGAATATCAAAGAACTTATAAAAAATCAAATTGTATACTTTGATGGAGGTATGGGAACACTTCTTCAAGAGCGTGGCTTACAACCGGGTGAACTTCCAGAAACATGGAATATTCTACACCCAGAAATAATCACAGATATTCACCGCTCATATTTTGAGGCTGGTGCTAATATAATCAAGACAAATACTTTCGGTGCTAACCGCCTTAAATTTGATAATCTTGAGGAAATTATAACAAAAGCTGTCGAGAATGCTGATAAAGCAAGAGATGGCTTTGAAAATGCTTATATTGCTCTTGATATAGGTCCTATCGGAAAAATGCTCAAACCTCTTGGCGACCTCGATTTTGAAAAGGCTGTTGAAATCTTCGCAGAAACAGTAAAAATCGGTTCAAAGCTCAATGTAGATTTAATTCTTATTGAAACTATGAATGATTCCTACGAAACAAAGGCGGCTGTATTGGCGGCTAAGGAAAATTCTGATTTACCGATTTTCGTTACAACCGTTTATGATGAAAACGCAAAGCTTATGACTGGTGCTAATCCTAAATGTATGGTAGCAATTTTGGAGGGCTTAGGTGTTGACGCTTTAGGCCTTAACTGCTCACTTGGTCCTGAACAGATGAAAAAAATCGTTCCTATGCTCACAAAAGAAGCAAGTATCCCTGTAATTGTCAATCCTAATGCTGGACTTCCGAGAAGCGAAAACGGCAAAACTGTTTATGATGTTGATGCTGATGAATTTTCGGATATTATGGTTGAGATTGCAGAAAGCGGTGCAAGAATTTTAGGTGGCTGTTGCGGAACTACTCCAGAATTTATCCGCAAAACTATTGAAAAAACTAAATCCTTAAAACCACAGCCTATTGTTCCCAAAAATACCACCCTTGTTTCTTCATATACTCACGCAGTTGAGATTGGCCCATCTCCTATACTTATCGGCGAAAGAATAAATCCAACGGGTAAATCTAAATTTAAGGAAGCACTTCGTCAAAATAATATGGACTACATTCTCAATGAGGGAATCGCACAACAAGAAAAGGGCGTACAAATTCTTGATGTTAATGTTGGCCTGCCCGAAATTGATGAAGTCGAAATGATTAAGAATGCTGTATTTGAGCTTCAAAGTGTTATCGACTTGCCACTTCAGATTGATACAGTCGATATTGAAGCTATGGAACAATCCATGAGATTATATAACGGTAAACCGCTTGTCAATTCTGTAAACGGCAAAGAAAAGAATATGAAAGATGTTTTCCCACTTATCAAAAAATATGGTGGCACACTTATTGCTCTTACGATTGATGAAGACGGTATTCCTGAAACTATTGAAGGCAGAATAAAGATTGCAGAAAAAATCATAAAAACTGCCAAAGAATACGGTATAGATAAAAAAGACATTGTTGTTGACCCTCTTGCAATGACAATTTCAAGTGATACAAACAGTGCTAATATAACCCTTGAAACAGTCAAGAGATTAAGCAATATGGGAATAAAGACAAGTCTTGGTGTTTCAAATATTTCTTTTGGTTTGCCTAATAGAGAGTTTGTAACATCAACCTTCTTTGCAATGGCTTTGCAGAATGGTCTTAACTGTGCAATTATGAATCCATATTCTCAAGAAATGATGAAAGTATATTATTGCTTTAACGCTCTTACTAATCGTGATGATAACTGCACTGATTATATCAACTTCTGCTCTACTGTTGTTACTCAGACAGTAACCACTACCTCTGCAACAGGCACAAAGCTTGAAAGCAACGATGATGAGCCACTTAAAAAAGCCATCATCAAGGGATTAAAGGAACAAGCCGCTGCCATAACTGCTGAAATGCTCAAAACAGTTTCACCGCTCGACTTGATTGATACACAAATTATTCCAGCACTTGATATTGTTGGAAAGGGCTTTGAGGAAAAGACCGTATTTTTGCCACAGTTACTTATGAGTGCGGAAGCATCAAAGTCAAGCTTTGATGTTGTTAAAGCATCTATGGCAAGCAATGGTGAGGCTTCTAAGGGAAGAATTATTCTTGCAACTGTCAAGGGAGATATTCACGATATAGGCAAAAATATAGTAAAAGTACTTTTAGAGAACTATGGTTATGAAGTAATCGACCTCGGAAAAGATGTTCCGCCTGAATTAGTTTGTGAAACAGCAATCAAAGAAGAAATCGACCTTGTAGGACTTAGTGCATTGATGACTACTACTGTTCCAAGTATGGAAGAAACTATAAAGCAACTTCGTGAGAAACGCCCGCAGTGCAAGGTTGTTGTCGGTGGTGCTGTTTTAACACAAGAATATGCAGATATGATTGGTGCTGACTACTACGCAAAGGACGCTATGGAAACTGTAAGATATGCAGAACATTTCTTCGGTGTAGAATAATCAAATTTTAATATTTATAAGCAAAATGGACGAGCATTTAGCCCGTCCATTTTTATATAGCTTAAATCTTAATTAAAGTGTTAGTATCTATACTAAAATACCTATTATCCTCAAACGAAAGGATATTTCCAGCAAGAACATTCGAGCAATCATACACATTTTTCATATCGTGTACTGCAACATTATTTTGCATAAGTGGCTTACTTTCTATAATTTCTACATCTTCATCTCGACTATAAAGCAAGCGATTAATTATTTTATAAGTTTCGCCCTGATGATTTTCATCTGTACGAATATACTCCGCTTTGCTTGCTATACTATTTACATTATAAGCTATAACATTAAAGTCCTGCTCGTGATATGACATTAAATTGTACTTATAAACATTCGGCAGAGATTGATTATGATCACTAAACAACATTACTACTGTGTTATCGTTTGAAATTAACATAAAGTTAAATGTTCTCGTCGCTATATCTGTTACTGGTTTTGTAGTACCTAAAAAATACAAATTTGCACTTGATTTATCCACATTATTGACTACCGTCTGTATATTATATTGATAAGTCGCCCTATTAATCGCCACGGCTCTTATAAGCTTTATCTTATAGCAGTTACTCACATCAAAAATTATAGTAATGATATGAGATGAATCTTCATTAGCAAACTCTGCGTCAATATCTGTTTCGCAAGTAATTCTGCTGTCTGCTGATGTTAATTCATTCGCAAATGCTTTGATAAAATCCTTTTCTGTGCCGTTTATGCTTACCGTTTTATTTACATAACTCATTTTTCAACCTCATTTTTCATACACAATTTGTGTTATATTTACTTCTGTTTTTATAATTCTATTTAGTAAATCCGTGTTTACTATTCTATGGTCACTTTTATATACAATTTTCTCATTCAACTTTTCAAGATTACCAAAGATTTTTTCTTGCTTTTTTATTATACCTATCAAAAAAATCACTCCTTAGCTGTAACAGCCTTATTAACAACAAAGGGACTGCATAAAACAAGCATATAATAATTTCCATCATTAGTTTGCAAGCCTATATCATAGCGATAATCCTTAAATTCCAGTTTTTGAGTATCCTCAGGCTTAAGAGAAATCAAGTAGCCATTTTCTTCTCTGTTTTCTGCTATAATTATCTTTTTTATAAGATAATCATCACTTTCTATATCAAATTTTACCCCAAAAATAAGTTTTTCTCCTTCTTTAAGGTAATATATCGTTCCATCATCATTTTGAATAGTAAGAAGAAACGACATTGTTGTACCTCTTGTAATACTTAATTTCATATTTCCTCCTTAGTAAACGCAAAAAGTGTATCACTAAACCTTACAATTTAATGATACACTATTTGTGTAGAAATATTAAAGTGGAATTATTTCTAAGAAAGTATTCCGCTCAAGTTTTATTATGGCACAACTTGCGAATATATCTTTCTGAAAGATTATAAATTTTGGCAAGCTCTGAAATATTATGTCCATCATTATATTTTTTACAAATTTCCTTATTACGCACACTCTTGATAATCTCAGAATATTTTTGTATATAAACAGAATCTTCACCGCCAAAGCGTTTTGAAAGCTTAATATAGTTTTCTATTCCTATAACCTCCGCAATTTCACGCTGTCTATCGCTTAAATCATCTAAAGATATAATAATTTTATCCATTCTTTCACCCTTTCAATAATTTTCTTCCTTAATTTAATTATAGAACATTAGTTCGTATTAGTCAAGCAAAAGAAAAACTGCTCAACTCAAAGTCAGTTAAGCAGTTTTATAAATATACTATTTACTCATAAATTCCAACTGGAATATTTTTAATATCTTCAAGCTTATAAGGTGTTTCCTGATATACATTATTAAGCCAGTTAGTATAGAAAAGTGTTGCATTACTTCTCCAAGTAATAGGTGGCAATGCTGAAGTATCATCAGCAGGAAAATAATTATAAGGTATTTCTGGCCTTAAACCACGCTTTAAATCTCTGAAATATTCGTTAGCAAGAGTGTTTCTGTCATATTCTGCGTGGCCAAGTATAAATACCCTTCTAAAATCTCTGCTTGCAATAATAGCTGCACCTGCAAGAGTAGATGAGGCAAGAATAATAAGCTCTTTATGCTTTCTTATATCAGAACGGTGTACACCTGTATATCTTGAATGTGGAATAAGGAATCTATCGTCAAAACCTCTCATAAGAGGATGAAAAACTTCTGTAACCTTATGCTTATAAACGCCAGAAAGCTTCTCATCAAATTCATACTTTGGTATACCGTAGTGATAATAAAGCCCTGCCTGTGCACCCCAACATATATGAAGTGTACTAAAAACATGGGTTTTCGACCATTCCATAATATCACAAAGTTCTTCCCAATAATCAACCTCCTCGAAAGGAAGCTTTTCTACTGGTGCACCAGTGATAATCATTCCATCAAAATATTCATCTCTCAACTCTAAAAAAGTCTTGTAGAAATTAGTAAGATGTTCTTGTGGAGTATTTTTGTGAACATGAGATGCAACCTGCATCAATTCAATATCTACTTGTAATGGACTATTGCCAAGCAATCTCAGCAGTTGAGTTTCAGTTTCTATTTTTGTTGGCATAAGATTAAGTATAGCTATACGAATAGGTCTTATGTTTTGTGTGCTTGCTCTATCCATAGTCATAACAAAGATATTTTCAGAAATCAATTCTTCATAAGCTGGCAGTTCACTCTGTATTTTTATAGGCATTTTTCATTCCTCCAATGACATAAGACATAGCAAAAACTTTTTACTATGCAAAAATCACAATATAGCACAAAAAATGGAGCGACAAGAAGTGCGTCACTCCATTCATTTTCTTATAAACAATTTATTTTAATAATTCTAACACTTATTTTTAAAGTTGTCAACGCTCATAAAATGGCAATTATCTATAATTTCTTGCTATAACTTCTATTTGCTTTCTTATCTCAAGAAAGGCATCAGTAATAACAGGGTCAAATTTCTTGCCCCGCTGTTGCTTTATCAGGTTAAAAGCCTCATCAAAGTTTATAGCCTCTTTATAGCATCTCTTAGAGACAATAGCATCAAACACATCAGCTATTGTCATAATTCTTGCCGCAAGCGGAATCTCTGCACCACGAAGCCCATAAGGATAGCCAGAACCGTCCCAGCACTCGTGATGATATGCTGCAACACCCTTTGCAATATTAAGAAATGCCTCATCCTCAAGGTCACTCAAAGATTTCTCAAGCAACATCTTTCCGTTGACAGTGTGCATTTTTATAATATTAAATTCCTCGTCAGTAAGTCTTCCTGGCTTTTTTAATATAGCATCGGGAATAGTAATCTTGCCAATATCATGAAGTGGAGCAGAAAGAATTATATTATGCATATAATCAGGTGTAAGAATATCATCAAAATCTTCTTCTCTTTTCAGCTCATATAAGATAGCTTCTACATATTCACTTGTACGCTTAACATGCTGACCTGTGCTGCCATCACGAGCCTCTATAATATCAGCAAAGCTAATTATAATTTTATTTTGCAAGGTATCAATTTGATTTTCTTTTTGGTCAACCTTAGAATTAAGTGATTTTCTAAGCTTTTCAAGAGAAAGGAATATCTTGTGTGTAAAAACACCCATAATAAGAAAGCTTGCAAGAGAATTAAGTATAAAAAGAGAAAGTTCAAACCAATCAGGGATATGTATAATAGTATATCCTGGAGTATAATCTCTCATAACTATTGAAAAAAATACAAAAACAAAACACGCAAGAATTACAATTATATCTCTGACATAAGCAAGTACTCTATTATTTGCATCTATAAACATAGCAATTATAATTATAGGTATAAATAAAAATTCAAAGCCTGTTTCCTTACCAAAGAGCAATAAACACATAATTTGGTGCGAAAAGGTTTCAAGTATAGTATATGCCAAGCAAGGAATCCATGACCATTTTACATATTTAATAAATATAACTCCTGCGGCATAGAGTGTGACATCAATTATTTCTACTATAGCAAGCTCTTGAATTCCTACCAAAGAAAAGCCTACAAGATATACAGAATGAAGTAAAACATTAACAATAAATAACAAATTGATTGCAAGAGTCATTGAAGAATAAGCTTCAAAATCTTTATCTTCATTATATTTAGGGTTATTAACGAAAAATTCTTTAACTTTATCAGCCATAATTGAGTGGTATTCTCCGTTTTGAGAATTTTCCTTTCATCAGGGTTATATATTGAAGCCTTCAACATATAATCAAATTATATCATTTTTATTCTTATTTTTCAATATAATTTTGACATTTTAATTAGTTTTTTTATCAAATTTTAAGTCGCTTCATATAAAATAACTAATTTTTGACTTTTACCATCTTTTTGTACTAATATATCATATACTATGGTTGAAATGCGAATTTTAAAGTTGTATAATTGTCGAGGATTATAAAAATTTAAAAAATAAAAAGGAGAAGTAATGGAAAACACAAATGAATTAAAGCAAAATAAAATGGGTACAGCACCTCTTTTCAGACTCATCATGTCTATGGCACTGCCTGCTATGTTTTCGATGCTAGTCCAAGCATTGTATAATATTGTAGACAGTATTTTTGTTTCTATGAAGGGTGAAGCCGCTCTCGGTGCTGTAAATCTTGCATTTCCTATGCAGTTCCTTATGACAAGCGTTGCCGTTGGCACTGGTATAGGAATCAACTCTCTTGTTTCAAGGCGACTTGGTGAGGGCAGAAAGCAGGAGGCAGATAAAACAGCAACATATAGCCTTATGCTCGGAATTTTTTCTTGGCTTATATTCTTGCTCTTGGGAATTTTCGCAGTACACCCACTGATTTCCGTTTTCACAAACGACCCAGAAACATATCAATATAGTGTTGAATATCTCAGCATTGTATTTATCTTTTCTATTGGCATTTTCGTAGAGGTAAATATAGAAAAAACATTACAAGGCACAGGAAACACAGTCTTTCCTATGGCATTTCAGCTTGTAGGTGCGATTACAAATATTATACTTGACCCTATTTTTATCTTTACCTTTGATTTAGGTGTTAAGGGTGCAGCTATTGCTACCATTATAGGACAAATTTTCTCAATGATTTTTGCACTTCTTGTACTTTTCATCAGAAAAAATGGTATAAAAGTCGATTTCAGCTTTTTCAAAAAAATAGATTGGAAAGTTATTGTTGATGTATATAGAGTTGGATTGCCTTCAATCGTTATGCAGAGCATAGGCTCATTTATGATTTTTGGACTAAATCTAATCCTCACAGGTTTTTCCATCACTGCTGTTAATGTTCTCGGTGTATATTATAAACTTCAATCATTCATATTTATGCCAGTTTTCGGTTTAACACATGGTGTTATGCCTATTATGGGCTATAATTACGGAGCAAAGAATAAAGACAGGCTTATGAAATCCTTGAAATATTCACTTTTCATAGCTTTAGTAATTATGGGTATAGGGCTTATAATTTTTCAAGTATTCCCGAGAGAGCTTTTAGCAATGTTCAATGCAACAGATGATATGTACGCAATAGGAATACCTGCACTAAGATTAATTAGCCTATGTTTCTTGCCTGCGGCAGTCGGCATAATGTTCTCAACAGTGTTCCAAGCAGTTGGCAGAGGCATTCGTTCACTTATAATTTCCCTGCTCAGACAACTTTGTCTTATTCTTCCAATAGCATATGTTCTTTCATTCTTTGGTGTAACATATGTATGGCTCGCTTTCCCACTTGCAGAAATTCTATCAATTATAGTTTCGGTCATTTTCTTTGTTACTCTCTATAATAAGGAGCTAAAATTCCTTTCGACTAAAGAACCAAGATAAGCATTTTAAAATCTTAAGAGCTATCACAATGAGAAAATCATTTGTGATGGCTCTTTTTTGATATAATTATCTAAAATATATCAAAATATAAAGACTTTCAAATTATTTTTTATATATACTTGACATCAACAAATATATATGGTATATTGTAACCAATAAATTTATAGTCACATAACACAAAAATAACATGAAAAGAAGGTAATTTTAATGAATGATAGCCATAGAAATTCAGACACAATAAATGTTATAGGTACAGTAATACTGATAATAGGTATAGTTTTAGGCATTATATCTGGTTTTGCCTTTCAAGTAGCAAACTCTAGCGGTTCTTATTATTCAAGGGTTGAGTATTCATTTAACTGGGCATCATGTATTTCACTGATTGTTTCATCTATTTTTATAAAAGTAGAATTTTCTGCCCTCGCTTGTATCGCAAGAGCATCAGAAGAAACAACTATGATGGTTTATAGACTTATGAATCAAATTAGCTATAATAATGCACAAACTAATAATAAAACTTCTAAAAAATCATCAGAAAATGCTACAACCCTTAATCAACAAACTGCACCAGTGGTCAGCACCAATATATGGACTTGTCCAAAATGTGGAAAAATAAACTATAATTATGTAACAACTTGTTCTTGTGGAGAACCTAAACCATAATATAAGCATTTGACAATTTTAAAAACCTATGCTAAAATAAACTCAATAAAGGGAATGAGGTTCTCCCTTGGCTTTGCCAAAACCGCTTATTAAGCTAATGACTTCTGCATTTTGCAGAGTCATTGGCTTTTTTTGTTCCCTAAAATAAAATTTTTGGAGGTTTTTTATGCTTACAAGTTTAGCTCTCATCTTTTTATGCGGACTTCTGCTTGGTTCAATTTTTCAAAAAATCAAGCTTCCGCCACTCCTTGGTATGATTATCACAGGAATAATTTTAGGTCCACACACACTAAATCTTATAGACCAATCTGTTCTTTCAATCTCATCAGATTTACGCCAAATAGCATTGATAATCATACTCACTCGTGCAGGACTTAATCTCGATATAAATTCCCTTAAAAAAGTAGGCAGACCGGCTATTCTAATGTGCTTTGTGCCAGCTTGCTTTGAGATTATAGGAATGGTTCTGCTTGCACCACCGCTTTTAGGCATATCAATATTTGATGCCTTAATTATGGGTACAGTTGTAGCTGCAGTTTCACCAGCAGTTATAGTTCCAAAAATGCTAAAATTAATCGAAACTGGATATGGCAAGGATAAAAGTATTCCACAAATGATAATGGCTGGAGCTTCTGTTGACGATGTATTTGTAATTGTACTTTTCACATCTTTCACAGGACTTGCACAAGGCGAAAGTTTCTCTCCGATAAGCCTTATACAAGTACCTATTTCAATAATTTTAGGCATAGGGCTTGGTATCTTAATAGGAATACTTCTTGGATTTTTCTTCAAAAAAGTACATATGAGAGATTCAATCAAAGTAATTATAATTTTGAGTATATCATTCCTGCTTGTTACATTAGAAAACAGCCTTAAAGGAATCGTTCCAATTTCAGGACTAATTGCGATAATGAGTATTGGCATTTCTCTACAAAAAATCCGTTCAGACGCATCTAAACGAATATCCACAAAATTCTCAAAGCTATGGGTTGCCGCTGAACTTATGTTATTTGTACTTGTTGGTGCAACTGTTGATATAAAATATGCCTTCTCAGCAGGAATTATGGCAATCTTACTTATCTTTGGAGTATTAGTATTCCGAATGATTGGTATACTCATATGCCTTATAAAAACAAAGCTAAACAAAAAAGAAAGATTATTCTGTATGATAGCTTACTGCCCAAAGGCAACAGTCCAGGCTGCAATAGGTTCTATTCCTCTGACAATGGGACTTTCTTGCGGAAATATAGTTCTGACGGTTGCTGTACTTTCAATACTAATCACTGCACCACTTGGAGCTTTCTTCATTGAATTGCTCTATAAAAAACTTCTTAAAAAGGGATAAAATTTTAAACAAACAATAAATCCACCGATAAAGCCTAAAAGCCTTGTCGGTGGATTTGTTTATAGATTATTTTGTTACAGCTTGCTTTGCAGCCTTTGCTTTCTCTTTTTCTTCAGCCTTTATATTTTCCTTCGCAACAGCAAGCATAAGCTTAATTCTGTTCTCCTGATTAACTCTTGGTGCACCAGGGTCATAGTCTATTGAAACAATATTAGCCTTCTCATTCTTTCTCTTAATGGCACTAACCATTCCCTTTGCACAAATATGGTTTGGTAAGCAGCCAAAAGGCTGAGTACAAACAACATTTTCATAGCCACTTTCTATAAGCTCAACCATTTCCGCTGTTAAGAGCCAGCCCTCGCCCATTTTATTGCCATATCCAATCAAGCCTTTAACCATTTCTTTTGTTTCCGCGTAGCTTGCAGGTGCGTGGAAGCCATGATTATTTGCACTTTCTATAACATAGCCTTCCATCTTTGTAAGGTATTTCATAACCTCACTAAGAACATTAAATTTTATTTTATTTCCACCATAGAGCTTATGGTCTTCAAGCCTGTTATCAACCTTAAATAACGCAAATCCCATAATGCCTGGAATATTAACCTCACAGCCCTGCTCAAGAAGAAAATCTTCAAGATGGTTATTTCCGAGCGGAGAATATTTAACATAAATTTCTCCAACTATTCCAACCTTAATCTTCTTAACCTTATTAAGCGAAATCTGAGCAAATTCTTCACCCATTTTATCAAGATTTCTTTTGATATGTGATGATGAATAACCGTTGCCTTTTTCCATTTCATCAGAAAGTCTTTGAATCCACTGCTCAACCAAAGCATCGCTTTCACCTTTGTTTATTTCATAAGCCTTTGTCTGGTTATTAAAAAGCATAAGAGCGTCACCATAAACAAGACCAGCAAGAGCTTTTCTAATCATAGGAACAGTAAGAGAAAATCCGCTGTTCTTCTCCAAACCAGAAACATTGAGAGAAATAACAGGAACATTCTCAAAACCAGCTTTTTTCAGAGCCTTTCTCAAAAGATGGATATAATTAGATGCACGACAGCCACCGCCTGTTTGTGTAATCATAAGAGCAGTTTTATTTACATCATATTTACCACTTTGAAGTGCGTGAATAAACTGTCCGATAACAAGCAATGCCGGATAGCAAGTATCATTATGTACATATTTCAAGCCAACCTGTGCTATTTCAGGGCCGTCGTCCTCAAGCAAAACATTCTTATAACCATACTGAGTAAAAACATTTCTAATCAATGAGAAATGAATTTTCGCCATCATAGGCAGAAGTATAGTATACTCCTTTTTCATTTCCTTAGTAAAAATAAGTCTTCCGTCTTTATCATAAACAAGTTTCGCCATTCTATATTACCATTCCTTTCTACGATAGGTCACTTATATCTAATTTAATTTCAATTAGATAAACTGAAATTTATTTCAAAGTTTCCGGATTTTCTACACAAATATTCTCAATGTTCCCACATTCAACACAGGTATCACAAATCACCTTTAAACGCCTACGCTTGAGTTTCTTTTCATCACATAACGGAATAAATTCAACGAGCCATGTTCCAGCTATCAAGTTACCTGTCACCAATTCTCCTCCGCATTTACTACATTTGTTTTCCATTGTATTACCTCCATAAATTTCAATTTAATTCAAAAACTTTGCACTAAGCATTCATCTGTAATAAACTGATTCAGTTCTCGTCTAATACAGCTACACCATACCGAGTAAAAACATTTCTAATCAACGAAAAATGAATTTTCGTCATTCTATATTACCATTCATTTCTGTGATAACTTACTTTCAAAATATATTTTAATTTATTCCCAATCAGATAAACTGGGATTTATAATGCCTTAGTAAAACAGATAATTCTATTTGCTTCTGTAAAATTCATAGCCTGATGAAAATGAAAGCTATCCATATTATTTATTTCACAATCGCTGGCAAACTCATGGCAACCATTTTCTTTCGCCCACGCTTCACACTCCGCCAATAATTCTTTGGCATATCCCTTGTAGCGGCACCGCTCTTTTACAAAAATCCCCTCTAAATATCCAACAGGGCTTGTTTTTGTACCTTCTACATAATCATTTCTTAATTGGCATTGTGCAAAACCGACAGGCACATCATTTTCATATTTCAAGAAAAACACTGATTTTCCGTTCGCTATAATTTCTGAAAATTCATTGATTAGTTCGGTGATAGAATGGTTCTGCCACATCAATACCGCCAATTTTGCCAGTGATTCTAAATCATTGTTTCCAGCCTTTTTAATCATAATATGTTCCACCTAAATTCCGATTTAACTCCAAAATCTTACATTAAGCCGTTATCTGTATAAAAATATTTTAACTCTCATCTAACGTAGCTAAAAGGCTTCTGATACGGATTTTAACTGCACCAAGATTAGTTATTTCATCAATCTTAATCTGAGTATAAATTTTGCCATTTTGCTCCAATATTCCACGAACCTCATCAGTTGTAATAGCATCAACACCGCAACCGAATGAAACAAGCTGAACAAGATTCATATTCGGCTTTGTAGAAACATACCTTGCCGCAGAATAAAGTCTTGAATGGTATGTCCATTGGTTAAGAACGGTTGTCGGGAACTTATCAACCTTGTTGCTTACTACATCTTCAGAAATTATCGCAACATTAAAGCTTGCAATCATTCTGTCAATTCCATGATTTATTTCTGGGTCAGCGTGATAAGGTCTGCCACTCAAAACAAATATTGGCTTATTTTCAGCCTCTGCTCTCTTGATAATGTCCTCGCCATATGTGCGAATCTTTGCAAGATAGTTTTCATACTCGTCATAAGCTGCTCTTGCCGCCGCCTTAACCTCCTTAACATCAATTTTCCCGAAATACTTTTCGAGATGCTCATGCATTTTATATGGAAATTCTTTTCTTCTGTGTATTCCTAAGTATTCATAGAAGAAAGTTACCTTTTCTATATCTCGGACATTTGCATGAATAACCTCAGGATAATACGCAACAACAGGGCAATTATAGTGGTTATCGCCCATATGCTCATCAAAGTTATATGACATACAAGGATAGAATATTGTCTTTATTCCATTATCAATTAACCACTGAACATGACCATGCATAAGCTTTGCAGGGAAGCAAACAGTATCACTTGGAATAGTATGCTGACCACTCAAATAAAGCTTTCTTGTTGAATATGGAGAACGAACCACCTCAAAACCAAGCTTTGTAAAGAAAGTATGCCAGAAAGGAAGAAGTTCAAACATATTGAGTCCCATAGGGATACCAATTTTTCCCCTTGAACCCTTTACAGGCTTATAGCTGTCAAGAAGATTTCTCTTATATTCATAGATGTTAAAGCTATTATCAGGGGATTTTTTAGTTATAGGTCGCTCACAGCGGTTTCCTGCAATATATCTTTTACCATCGCTAAAAGTATTAACAGTAAGACGGCAGTTATTGTTACAAAGTCCGCAATTGGTGGTAACAATCTTATGGAAGAAGCCATTTAGAGCCTCACGCTTTATAATAGTGCTTTTTCCCTCACCCTTGCATTTATTCATAGCATAGAGAGCCGCACCATAAGCACCCATAAGACCGGAAATACAAGGGCGGATAACCTCTCTGCCTGTTTCTTTCTCAAATACTCTAAGAACCGCATCATTGAGAAATGTTCCGCCTTGAACGACAATTTTCTTTCCAAGCTCACTTGCTGATGAAGTTCTTATAACCTTATAGAGTGCATTTTTAACAACACTAATTGACAAACCCGCAGAAATATCCTCTATTGTTGCACCGTCCTTCTGTGCTTGTTTAACTGATGAATTCATAAAGACAGTACAGCGAGAACCGAGGTCAACAGGCTGCTTTGCAAGTAGTCCAAGCTTAGAAAATTCCTCAACAGAATACCCAAGAGCATTTGCAAAGGTCTGCAAGAATGAACCACAGCCCGATGAGCAAGCCTCATTCAAGAAAATATTGTCGATTGCACCATTATGAATTTTAAAACATTTAATATCCTGACCGCCTATGTCAATAATAAATTCAACATCAGGCATAAAGTTCTTTGCGGCTGTCAGATGGGCTATTGTTTCAACAACACCTATATCTATTCCGAAAGCATTTTTGATAATTTCCTCGCCATATCCAGTTACGGCAGAAGAAACTATATTTATATCTGGGTTAATATCGTAAATCTTTTCAAGAATTTCCTTAACAATAGGAACAGGATTACCGCTATTAGATTGATATTGCGAGAAAAGAATTTTCTTATCTTCAGAAATAACAGTTGCTTTAAGGGTAGTAGAACCAGCGTCTATTCCTATATATGCCTTGCCAGTGTAGCCTTTAAGTTCACCTATTGCGACAGTTGCCTTTGCGTGTCTTGCCTTAAATTCTTCAAGTTCCTTTTCATTTTCAAATAAAGGCTTATTAAAAGCAAAGTTTCCGCTTCCTCTATAATGCTTTACCTTTTCGATAATCTCATCAAAATTTATTCTTTCATCTGCACACAAAGCCGCTCCCATAGCAACATAATAGAGCGAATCTTCTGGGCAGATACCTGTTGTTTTCAGAGTTTCATCAAAGCTCTTTCTAAGCTCAGGCAAAAATGTCAACGGGCCTCCGAGATATACAATCTTTCCTGCAATTTCTCTGCCCTGTGCAAGACCTGCAATAGTCTGATTAACAACCGCCACAAATATACTTTTTGCAATATCGCTCTTTTTAGCACCTTGATTAAGTAATGGCTGAATATCACTCTTGGCAAAAACGCCACATCTTGACGCTATAGTATAGGTTTTTTCACATTCCTTTGCAAGCTCATTGAGCTCGTCCATAGGAACATTTAATAGCATTGCCATTTGGTCGATAAAAGCACCTGTACCGCCAGCACAAGAGCCATTCATTCTAACTTCCATACCACCTGAAAGAAAAAGAATCTTTGCGTCCTCGCCACCAAGCTCAATAATAACATCAGTATTCTCTATAAATGTGTTTGCTGCAACACGAGTTGCATAAACTTCCTGAACGAAATCTATTCCACAGCTTTCTGCAACACCCATACCTGCTGAACCAGACATTGCGAAATAAGCATTTTCTGCACCCTTAACATTTCTGCGGATATTTTCGAGAATTTCTGCAATTTTTTCAGTTATCTGAGAATAATGTCGCTCATAGCTTTTATATATAAGCTTATTATTATCGTCAAGAACAGCACATTTAATTGTTGTAGAACCTATATCCAAACCTATTTTCATCATTATTTTGCTTCATTCCCCTTCCAGGCCAAGGTAATAAATCAAGACACAGTGGCACAATATATATGTAACTTCATAAAATTCTAATATGTTATTATACAATATCCGACATAAAAAGTAAACAGACAAAACTTTCAATAAATCAAAATAATTTCTGAAAATTATTCAAGGCATAAAATCTATATCAATTAATAGCTTAAAAAAGCTTGAGTGAAATTTTTAAGTAGCTTACAAAAAATCGTAGTGGTGAATGGTAGTCCATTCTCATTTTTAATTATATAATAGCTAATGAATATTTTAATTCTATAAAGTATATTAAAATCTTGATTTAACTTGTAATTATTGTAAAAGTATTGAATTTTGCACAGATTCGTTATATACTTCTATTAAGTAGCGTAAAGTTTCAAGTTTACACTTTTTAAGATAAATTAAAACCAAATAGTTGAAAGATATTCATTCTTTCGCAGTAAGGATAAAAAATGAATAAACTATATAAAAAGCTCAAAACACATAGAAAGCTTTTGCTATTTCTATGTGACTTCTGTCTTTGGAATGTTTCTTACTATATATCATTCGTAGTCAACAAAAGCAGCTTCGTTTTAAAGGGCTGGGAAGAACCTTTTATGTGGGGACTCCTCTTTATAAATATTATATTTACAGCTGTATTTCTATGTTTCAGGCTTTATGATAAGATGTGGCGATATGCGGATATAGAGGATTTCTTTTATGCAGGCATAGCCTCCTTAACAGCTAACCTTGTCTTTATGTCATTTACAATGATAATTGGCACAGACGAAAACCGATTAAATTATGGTGCAAGAATCTACATTATAATGTCGCTCCTCTCAACCTTTCTTACATTTATATTTAGATTGGTTTATCGACTTAATAAAATCATTGAGCGAAAAAACACCAGTAATAAAAATCGGCGAAGACTTCTGATTGTTGGCGGTGGTGAAGGTGCCGCAACTGTTCTAAGTGAACTTGCCAAATCACCCGAGAATGAATATGTTCCTATATGCTTAGTCGATGACGACCCCGAAAAAATCGGACGCAGAATCGGCGGTGTCAAAATAGAAGGTTCAACATATGATATTCCAGAAATATGTGAGCGTGAGGATATTGAAGTTATCCTTTTCACAATCTCACAGATAAACCTTGCAGATAAGAAACGCATACTTGATATTTGTGCAAAGACTCACCTTGAAGTAAAGATTATTCCAAATGTATATGGCCTTATCAAAGATGGTGCATCAGTAACATCAAAAATCAGACAGGTAGAAGTCGAGGACTTGCTTGGCAGAGAACCTATTGTCTTCGATACCGAAAAATATGGTGCTTATATTACTGGACAAACTGTTCTTGTAACAGGCGGTGGCGGTTCAATCGGTTCTGAACTTTGCCGTCAGATAGCAAAGCTTTCTCCTAAAAAACTCATCATACTTGATATTTATGAAAATAATGCCTATGAAATTCAGCAAGAACTTATTCGTCAATATCACGAAAAGTTAAATCTTGATACACAAATAGCTTCTGTTCGTGATAAACGCAAGCTCGATTACCTTTTCAGCCAAAATAAAATTGATGTTATTTTCCATGCTGCAGCACATAAGCATGTTCCTCTTATGGAAACAACTCCAGAAGAAGCAGTAAAAAATAATGTTTTCGGAACATTAAATCTTGTATTGCTTGCGGATAAATACCATGTCAAAAAATTTGTTCAGATTTCAACAGATAAGGCCGTAAACCCTACAAATATTATGGGTGCGACAAAGCGTATCTGTGAAATGATAGTTCAAACTATGGATAAGCAAAGTGAAACTAAATTTGTTGCTGTTCGTTTTGGTAATGTCCTTGGCTCTAATGGTTCTGTTATTCCACTTTTCAAGGAACAAATTCAGGAAGGTGGTCCTGTTACAGTTACTCACCCTGATATTATTCGTTTCTTTATGACTATTCCAGAGGCTGTTTCTCTTGTCTTAACCGCAGGAGGACTTGCTAAGGGCGGAGAAATCTTCATACTTGATATGGGAGAGCCTGTTAAGATTTTGACCCTTGCAGAAAATCTAATTCGCCTCTCGGGCTTTAAGCCATATGAAGATATTCCGATTGAGTTTACTGGTTTGCGACCAGGCGAAAAACTATATGAAGAAATTCTTCTTAATGAAGAGGGTATGAAAAAGACTGCAAACAAAAAAATCTTCATTGGCAAGCCAATAGAGCTTGATACAGAAAAATTTCATGAAAAACTTATTGAGCTAAAAAAGGTAGCCCTCAAAAATGATAAGGACGGCATAGATAAGCTAATTGCTGAAATTGTTCCAACATTCAACCATATGAAAAACTAAAATTATTTTGACTCAATATCAATAGTTGGTGAGCCCGAAAAATAGAATAAAGTGTACTTACAAGCGACAGAGAATTAAACTGTCGCTTGTTTTATTGTAGAATTTATATGTTTGTTGGAAAACATATATAAAATGTGATTGCGAAATCGCTTGAAATTTCTATAGCTTTAAGCATTTCTTTTGAGAACCTTGATTTTGCTGTTGGTGATTGGTATAGAAAACTATTTCAATACCCTTATCCACTAATTCCGCATTATTTTTGCATACTTAACAAGCTGAAGGATACCACAATCAAATGCCAAGTTAATCCAGGCTGTTTTTGCTCATCAGTCAATTCGTCAAATCTCTTAAGAAGTAATTTTCTTGAAATTTTAAAGTATTTGCAATGTGATTTGCTGAACTTTTCATTCTTCTTTTCTGACGCCTTCAAAAGTCCAGAAAAGCTGGTGTGTCCAGTGGTATTTATCAACAATTTGTTCAGCATTCTCAAACAATACCGAGAACAATACCGAGCCAATGTTTGCAAATGGTTTCCACATATCGCTGACAAAATACTTGTAGAGCATATTTTGTCCTCCGTTTCAACTTTCTAAGCAATTCTATTTTAACGGATTTTAGTAAAATATGCTCTACTTTTTTACTTTTTGTCTGTAGGCCCTTTTTCTACCACAACTATATTGACCATTGAGTCAACAAAAATTCCACCGTAATTCTAAATTACGATGGAACTCTGGTAAATAACCCTAATTTTAACAGAAACTATTTAATAGAGGGGCAATTCTCCATTTAGCGGGTGCAGTATTATCATGAAGCATTGCGTTAAACCGACTCGATTTTTCTGTTAAAATAAGTATGTTTTTTTCTTGCACCTCTTGCAAAATAAAAAGTAGCATGATATAATATGACTAAAAGAACCAAAACGGTCATATTTTCGAAAGATTCAATCTTGGCTTTTACCAAATACGAAACATAACAGCTCCGCAAGGCACTACTGAAGGAAACATGACACACATTTGTCAGCCTTTGGAGAAATATTACCTTATCCCAAAACGAGGGCTCACTCATCACTACGACTGTACATATACTGATTCTCACAGTCACAAGGAGCAATTAGGAGAGCTGTACCCACAAGTGCCAGAAACTCTATTGCACGGCACTTGCAGGGAATTATTTGAATAAGCCAAAATGTCACAGAGATGTGGCTTTTCAAAGATACATAAGTTAGTTAAGTCTAACTTTTTTGCTTTATATGTTTAGACAAATCTAACAAAAAAGGAATGATAGCAATGTTAGAACACAAGAATTCTAGGGACAGAAATGCCAGTTTATACAACTACTTCATACAAAAGGATTAGGAGGCATATAAAAAGATGTACAAACTTATTCAACTGATTGTGAAAGCTAAGACAGTGGCTAAGCTTGCAACGAACACTGAACTGGTACTGAAGGACGAAGGTGTGTTGATTGTTTCAACCCTCACCTACTCTGAAAATTCGTTTTTCGGCAAGGTTAAGGCATTTTTCAGGAGATTTGCAGGCTTCCATCTCTACAAGGAATATCTGAATTTCCTGTGGCAGAATGCTTGGACGGTGCTGAAAAGCACCACCCTGAAAGCATCATTCCCATTAACTTATATCGAATGTGCAAAATCGGAGGTATGATAAAATGTCATTTTTTGAAAACACTCGCAAGCCTGAGGGGTTTGGCGGAAAAATTATGGTTACTATGATGAACATTGGACATAGTGCTGTGGTGAGGTGGGGACTTCGCTTTTTGAAACTTACTCTGGATGACAAGGTGTTGGATTGTGGCTGCGGTGGCGGAGCAAACATTAAAAGAATGCTGAAAAAATGCCCGCAGGGTATTGTAAAAGGCATCGACTATTCAACCGTCAGCGTAGAAAAATCAAAGAAAGTCAACAAATCTGCCATTACAAAAGGACGCTGCACCGTATTGTGTGCAAGCGTATCAGAGTTGCCGTTTGAATCGGAGCAGTTCGATGTGGTCACGGCCTTTGAAACAATCTATTTCTGGCCCGACTTATCACAGTGCTTTAGGGAGGTTTGGCGAGTGCTGAAACCTGGTGGAACCTTTCTCATCTGCAACGAAAGCAACGGCGATACAAACAAGGACGAAAAGTGGACGGATATAATAGACGGTATGACCATCTATAAGGACACTGAATTAAATGTGTATTTGGAGCAGACCAAATTTCAAGATATTCAGATACACAAGAATAAAGCGGGCTGGCTGTGCGTCACAGCACGAAAATGAGGAAATAAAGCATGAGCATTTTTGCGTATACAAGCTCTCTATCATGAAAAAGAAATTCGCCTTGTCGGAGGACGTGCTGCGAAAGGAAATCGAAAAGCAAAACCTCCATCGTGGCATATTTATGTCTACCGACTACAAGGCGTATTATGAAACAGTCACGGTGAACGGCTTTTCATGTCTCATAGTAATGGAGAAAAAAATCTGATTCTGCCGACCTTCCGCAAGCTGATGTTTGTTGACTGCAACAAGCCGTTCTGGAAAAAGCTGATGTACAAAGCATTCGTTCGGGCGAAATGTGGCTGTGACAAATGGCACATTATGAGATGATAGTTGCACCTTACAATAAAGATAAGCCCACCTATTATGAATTTACGGCATAACTGGCAGCGGAGGAGCTACTCAACACAAGTCTGATACGGACGTTCAACTGCGTGGACGACTGCAAATGCGACTATATTATCTGTGGTGATAAAGACTCATACTTAAAGAAGCATTCCGAATAATGGGACCAGGCGGGATTCAGAAGACACAAATAAAAACGCAACTCAAAGGCGGTGAAGCAAATGGAAATATTATTCGGAATATTGATTCCCTTTCTCGGAACGACGCTCGGCTCGGCGTGTGTTTTCTTTATGAAAAAGTCACTTGGTGTTTCGGTGCAGCGTGCACTCGCGGGCTTTGCCGCAGGAGTTATGGTTGCGGCATCTATTTGGAGCCTACTGATTCCAGCGATAGAGCAAGCGAAAAATATGGGCAAGCTGTCCTTCCTCCCCGCCTTTATCGGATTTTGGTTCGGTGTGCTGTTTTTGCTTATGCTTGACCGACTGATTCCACATCTTCACATAGTGAGTGACCAGGCAGAAGGACCGAAAAGCAAGCTCGGTCGCACCACTATGATGGTGTTGGCGGTGACACTGCATAACATTCCCGAAGGAATGGCGGTGGGTGTGATGTATGCGGGCTTTCTTGCGGGAAATACGCAAATTACGGCGACGAGTGCACTCGCCTTATCAATAGGCATTGCCATTCAGAATTTTCCCGAGGGTGCTATAATATCCATGCCTCTCCGAGCCGAGGGCGAAAGTAAAGGCAGAGCATTTCTCGGCGGCGTCCTTTCGGGAATAGTTGAGCCTATCGGCGCAGTACTGACACTCCTTGCGGCACAGCTCGTGATTCCGGCACTACCGTATCTTTTGAGCTTTGCCGCGGGTGCAATGCTCTATGTTGTGGTGGAGGAGCTAATTCCCGAAATGTCGCAGGGAAAGCATTCCAACATAGGAACGGTTTTCTTTGCAGTCGGCTTCAGTGTGATGATGATGCTTGATGTGTCGCTGGGATAAGATTATAGAAAACATTATGATATTCATTCGTTGAAATGAAACACAAGATTGAGAAAAACACCGTACAGGAAACGCTGATTATTCCACTGTATTCCCGAAAGCTGTGCTTGGAGTTGTACCCCATGGAACGAAACTGCGGTGTGACTGATTGACCAAATCGACTACGAATTTTCAGAAGCCGAGAAGAATTCTCACAGCCTGATTCAGCGTTTCACTCGTTGGTGAAGTGGCTACTACGCCGAAGTAAGATGTATCCAATATTTCTTACTTCGGCGAACACATTTATACATACAGTCTGAAACAAGGTATCGACGACTTCCTCGCCCCTTACAAAGTTCTCCGTGTCGGTCTGGACAAAGAACTGGAAGGGTGGCGTCCCACAGCGAAACAGCAAGACAATCCTCAAAGGTACCAATAATAGAAACTCAACTGATTAAACAAATACCCCAGTAGTTTAACGATTACGGCAGAATAGAAAGCCACAATCCCTACAAAATGCACGAACCCCGTCGTAGAATTGCTCTGCAACAAGGTTCGTTTATGCTCTGGAATGGTGAAAACCTTGATTTCATGCGGTTTTCAGGCATAGAAAAAGTCCACCGCAATTCTATCAAAATTACGGTGGACTTATGGCGGAGGACAAGGGATTTGAACCCTCGCGCCGGTTTCCCGACCTACTCCCTTAGCAGGGGAGCCCCTTCACCACTTGGGTATTTCTGCATGGCGAATTAATAATATAAAATTTAAATGGTGCCGCTGATCGGACTTGAACCGATACGGTATTGCTACCGAGGGATTTTAAGTCCCTTGTGTCTGCCGATTCCACCACAGCGGCATATTCTGTTGTGCGGTGATTAACCTTGATATATTATACACTTATTTTTCCTGCTTGTCAAGTGCTTTTTGAAAATTTTATTAAATTATTTTCTGCTTTTTCATCTTGTATTTTATTCCGAAATAGTGTAAAATATTAATTGAAATATACCTAAAAAACAGGATACAATTTCCAACAATTCTATAGTTATCATGAAAGGGGAATACAAATGAGGATAGCTCTGTTTACAGAAACATACCTGCCGAGCATCAACGGTGTAGTCACCCACGTTAAAACTTTAAAGGAAGGTCTTGAAGCACTCGGACATACGGTACTGGTGGTTACCGCCGATTCAAGAGTAAACAATCACGTTATTGCGGACGATGTAATGTACTGTCCCGCCGTAAAACTCAAAAAAATCTACAATTATGATATAGCGCCGCCTATAAGCAAGGAACGTCTTGATAAAATCAAGAGCTTTGCTCCCGACATAATTCATATCCATAACGAATTCGGAGTAGGCATTTCCGGTGTACTTATCGCAAGAACTCTCAAAGTACCGCTTGTATATACGCTCCATACAATGTATGACGATTATGTATATTATGTAGCAAAAACAAAAGGCTTCGGCAAGATTGTAACTTCCGCCAGCCACCTTTACGCAAAGATGCTCGCATCAACAGCTTCGGCTATTACAGGACCATCGCCCAAGGTTTCGGAATATTTCAAAGCCTGCGGCGTAAAGAAGCCCGTCCACGTTATACCGAATTCAGTGGAGCTTGACGTATTCAAGCCCGAAAACGTTGATAGAAACGATGCTGTCAGGATGAGAAGAAAGTTCGGATTTGCCGATGACGATATGGTATTCTGCTTCTGCGGCAGACTCGGCAAGGAAAAGAACATAACGCTTCTTCTTGAATACTGGGCTAAAAATGTCAGACCCGAAGATAAGATAAAGCTGTTCATACTCGGTGACGGACCTTTGCACGAACAGCATTGCAAGGAAGCCGATGAACTCGGTATATCCGATATGGTGAAATTTGCGGGCAGGGTAGAACACCCCGATTTACCCGTATATTATGCCTGCTGTGACGCATATATCACAGCGTCACTCTCCGATACCTGCTCAATATCCATGCTCGAGGGTATGGCTATGCACCTACCCGTTCTCAGCCTTAAGGACGACCTCAATGTCGGACAGGTAAAGGACGGTATCAACGGCTATAACTTTACCGATGCCGACAGTATGTACGAGCTTCTGAAAAAACTCCGTGATATGCCTAAGGACGAGCTTGCCGAGTTTGGCAGGCGTACAAGGGAGTCAATAAAGACATCCGGCGCTATACGCCTTGCTAACGATTTACTCGATGTGTATAAAGAGGCAATGGAGGTTTACAAGAAGAAGAACAAAAAACGTAAGCTCAAGAAACGCTATCGTGTTATCAGACACAGATATGTTAAGCGTCCCGTAACAAAAACAGGTAAGTCTATATAATAATAAGCGGCGGATTCAAACAATCCGCCGCTTCAGTCTGTCGATAAACCTTTGTGTTTTCTGAAAATGGGGTCGCAGGGGCGT
>OGPS01000912.1_pt1 | contig 24924 bp, 18 predicted proteins | sample 1552931 | NCBI WGS metagenome assembly OGPS01 (sample SAMEA2580252, study PRJEB22360) | human gut metagenome | biome: human gut; feature: human-associated habitat; material: faeces | place: Denmark | collected 2008/2010 | reverse complement strand
ACTTGTCACAGTAGTTTGACTTGCCGAAGTCGCCGCTTCTCTCGCCGTTCCATATCGTGAATACATCATCAATGTAAACCTTGCCCTGATACGGCTCGCAGGTTTCTGAGCAGCCTCCGTACTGCGATATAAGCACGGTATCATAGCCCAGCTCCGCAAAGCGTTTAGCCGCACCCTGCAACGTACCGCCACTTGCCGTCCTCGCCCTGCTGTAAGTTCCGCTCCCACTCGTCAAAGCCAACATCTGCGCCTATCTCATCGCAAAGTTCCGCAAGCTCTTTATCAAGATCCTCCTCGCTCGGCAGAACAGGGAGCGTTGTAGAACGGCAGAACGGGTGCATAGGCGGAAGATTTACACCTGCCTGTGCGCTGTTACGCTTGAACACCTTACCGTCAAGCTCACGGCATAGATCGCTTGTACGGCTGTCAAGGCAGGCGGAAAACTCGTATTCGTCAATGTCAAGCTCCTTGTAGCCATACAGCTCCGCCGTATTCGCAACACAGGTGGTTTCCGTCCGTACAAGTCTGCGTGCCTCGAAAGCGCCGACACCGCAGCGGTTCATTATATCGTCCGCCATGTGCTGCTCGGACTTTCCTGCCATAATGCCCACAAGCATATCGTGCTTCAGCCCGTCTGCAAGTGCGTTTGTGTTATCCCAGACACGCTGGGAGAACATCTGACCGCTCCAGTTAGTAGACAGAATAGCTTTCACACGGCTTTCGGGAATTAAATCAAAAGCCGCACAGTAATCCGCACCCTTCGTCACATCGAAAACCGTCTGCATATACGCATTCTGAATTATATCGCCCAGATGCTCTGTATCAACGCCTATTTCGGCGTTTGCAAGGCGCCGATTTTGTGGTTTTTTCATCCATAACGATTTTTCTTTTCTGTAAAACAGATAATATAAAAACAGCACCATGAAAGTGCTGTTTAAACGTAATATGAAACCTTATCTCCTTTTTACCATAAGAAAAACACTCTTGAAATGGTGCTTAATCAATAAATTTGACGGATTCAATGTCATCATCTATTAAAAGAATTTCATATCCGTCATTAGTTTGATATCGAATGCCGTCTTCATCTTCACCGTCATCATTTGTAACGATACAATCACCGATGCATCGCCCTTTGTATATTGCCCCATCCTTGCAATACACAATAGATTTACGGTCATCGATTTCTAATTGGACTATATATGGTTTCACTACTTATCACATCTTTCTTTTGTCGGGAAAAATGTTATTAAATCGAACTCCGACTGAATATAAACCGCACCTACATAGTAACTGTTATGAACCGTCACCTTTTTGCCGTCTTTAAAATAGACAGCGATTTGTGAACCATCTATATCTATTAGTATTTCGCTCTTTTTCAAGTCCGGAATGTTTTTCTCCAAAGCCTTGCATTGCCTTAAAAAAATATCCGAATCAGGTGCATTGCAAACCCTATAATCAAACATATAACTTACTCCTATCTTGATTTTTCGTTTACGTTTTCTTGCTTTTTGAAGCATTTTTATTGCCGGCGAAAAAATTCGATAAAAAGCTGTGACGAAATGTTTGTGGTTTGCCGCATCTTCTTTTCGGCAGCCGGAAACGTTCTCTAAAATGTGCTAAACGTTGTATTTATCTCTTATGGTTTTAATTCGTTTACGAAAAGCTATGGTTAAATCCATAAGTTCTTTTGCCGATCTGTCATCTCGTCCGTGAAAATCTTTATGCTTAGATTCAATATCGGCGTATTGTGACTGATATTCTTTTTTTAACTTTTCTAATTCTTCATAACAACCTTCAGGGCAGTTCTTAGCGTTTTTATGCAATTCCGAATTTTTCACAGGCTCTTTTAATTCTTCCATGTTGTTCATCTCCTAACGGCATGAATTACGGATTGTGAAACAGAATATCATCAATTTCAAGCCTTGCTTTCTTGCAATAGCTGCAACATTTTCGCTTGAATCCGAGTTGTTTACATTATTATAACAAAGCATAGCCTTTTCAAGCTGTTTTTTCATGGCATCTGTCATCATCTTAGACTGATTACCGGTAAATTCTTTGCCGCATACGGAATATATCTCAATGCCTTTTTTCACAGCATCTGCACTTTCTGCCTTTTCGATAATGTCAGTCTTTACATCGGTAGAAGCCTCTTCTTTTTCCTGTATCGGTTTTTTCGTCACGGCAGTTTTTACGTTTACCGTATCGGTTGCTTTTACAGCTTTGCTTTCTTTTGTTTTGCTCTCCTTAACAGGAAGTTCACTGAAAACGGGGCAATTTTTGCTCTTTATTGTGTCGTTGATACAGGAAATGAGAGCGTCACGGCTTTTATTAATACTATGCTTGATCGGTGCCAGTTCTTTCAGCATACCGGTAAATTTCTGAGATAATAATTTCTCCTTTAGTTTATTATTCTGTATTGGGTTTTTTAGCTTTAAATAACCTGCCGTGGCATTTAACGTTTCTTTACTTGGAGATCCGCCTTTTTTTCCAACTCCAGGTTTATGTCTAATTGCTTTGCTATATCTTCAAATGCTCCCCTTGTATTATTAGAAATCCTTAAATCTTTTTTCACGATCACCTGCTTTGGGATTATTATTATATAAATGGGTAATATAGGTATATCTTCTTGAACGGCGGTAAGCACTTCAAGAAAACAAGCGTAACTGCAAACATACTCATTGCTGACAAATATTAATACAGCCTGGCTCGCTGCCAAATTTTCCTGCATCTGATTAACCCATTCATCGTTTTTTTAGTCAAATGCTTTATCCGCATATACTCGCAGTCCGTATTTTTTCTGCATAGGAATAACTACATCACGGAAAACAGTTTTTTATTTTTACTGCAATAGCTTATAAACACAAATCCTTCATTTTCGTTTTTGTATAAGTCATCTGCTGTAGTAATTTCCAGTTCATCCATATAGCTTTCATCGTAAGCTTCTACTTTATTTTCACTCATTGTTTCCGTTCTTCTTTAAATCCAGTCTGTATACTCTTATGCCATCATCTCTGGCGAGTACTTTAAGAAAATTGTTTATAGGTCTTTTGTCTTTTTTTCTGTCCGTGTCGTCAAGACCCTCATGATAATGTCGGATTGCGTTCTCTTGAGAATATCCCTCTGACGTATCAATCATATCCTTGTGGATGCGCATCCTTTCTCTTGCAACCGCCTTGTCGTCAGCAATATCATAATCTTTTCCGGCAATCCAGCCCATTGCGTAATGATCAAAGCACCATCTGTCATGCTCCAGTTCACCGATTCTGTCAAGTGCATTGTCTGTATTCTTATCATCATCGGTTATCTCGTTTACTACCTCAAAATCCGGTTGTTTGTCCGAATAGAAGCAATTTATTTCATGAAGATAGCGAGCATACTTCTTTGCCCTTCCGATATGAGTCATTTTATACTCAAGAGAAAGCTCATTGAATTTCTGCTCCATTTCCTCGTCGCTTATCTCTGGGTGATTCATCTGATGAACTTTATAAGCCATAGTATAAAGGTGCAGGAAATTGCTTGAGGAAAGATAAGTTCTTCTGTATCGGTTGTCTGTTTCAGCCACCATACTGACGGAGAGTTCTGTTTTTGCCGCCCCACTGCCGAAGCTGTTGTCGCCGTTGATGCTTACGATACTTTCTATATCTTTAAGAAATTCGTTGTCACCTGCAATTTTACTGTACGTTCCTTTAACTCCGGCATATTCTTCTTTAAGTGAAAGATTGCCGTTTTCGTCTTTGTTGAAATATTTGGTATCGAATACATACACAGCGTCCATCTTGTCGCCTTTGAATGAAATGCGGCAATTCATCGGGTGTATCTGACCCCTTGAATTTTTACCGTATGAAGTTCTGTCCCAGCACTGTATCTCATCACAGAGCATAAGCAGAAAGGCGAGAGGGCTTATATCAACCGTAAAGCGATGAGCATTGTTATACGGTGATTTGTAATTGGTTACCGAGAATTTGTAAAAACTGTTATGAAGAAGAATAGCGGTTATTGCGTTAGTGTACATCATGTTGATTTTGTCGAGATCAACCGTTTTCAGCAGATTTACCGTCAGCATTACCGCACTGAAAAAAGCATGGTCTATAAAACCGTTGCACTTTGACGGGTCGTTTCTTTCAGAAAGTACGTTTTCAAGATAATCCCTGTATTTCTTTCCGGGATTTTTCTCAAGATAAGCCTTATACATTTTTGAATCTTCATACCGTGTGCCAAGACACTGTTCAAGAGCATCCGCAAGATAAATATACAGATCGTCGCCGACGTTTTCGTTATATCCGGCAGGAAGCATTTTTTTAAGCTTTGCCTCAGCCTCTTGCTGTTGCCGCTTTAATGTGTTCATTTTATCGGGATAGCTTTCAACGATTCTTTTGTAATTGTTTATATCCTTTTCGTTAATGCCGCTGTCATTTTCGGATAACCGCTTCTTTGCTTCTTCAAGCTCTTTTTCCATTTTCGGAATGTGATATGTAGCCTCACTGACAAGGTAATTGTTCATATTGTACATTACAAACGGAACATAGTTTATATTGTTTTTGAAATAGCTTTTTACCTGTTCAAACGAAAGTTCAAACGGATAACCGATATCATGAAATAAAGCTGAAATACCCCAGTATTTAAGAAAATGCGCCGCAAGATCCTCATCGCTTTCTGTCAGATTATCAAGCGGCAAAAGGTCTTTATAATGCTTTTTGTATTCTTCACGGTAGCTTTCGCTTGAATCATAATATGCCAGACCGATTAAAAATACATATACGGAGTGTGAGTAATGATCCCTGTGCTTCATAAGAAGTGAACTTGCATTTGTTTCAAATTCGGACAGCATTTCGATCATTTCCCTAGTGTTGCCGTAAGAGCTTATAAACATTTCAAGAAATATGTAATAGATATCGAAAGCATCTTTGGCAACTCCCGACTCGAGAAAACGATGTATTGCGACTTCAAGACATCTCCTGTCAATATCCATTTCCATATTGTAAGGGATCTGATTAGGTTTAAGACTTTTTCCGTCAGAATCCTTTAAGTTTATATGTCTGTCGTCTTTCTTGAAACGAAGACCTACACAGCGGTTCCTAATAAAGTTTACAGCATGCGCCTCAAGCTCAGAACGCTTACAAAATATTTCTCTTTTTCCTCTTGCGTTTTTCTCCCAAAAACGTTGATTTTTAAATTCAAACATACCCGCACTTGTGGGATAAGGTCTTTCCATGCCGTAAGTTTTCATATTGATTTTGCCCATTTCTTCAATGGCGGTATAAGCTGTTTTGTTCTGCATTTTTATTTTCCTTTTCTATTAAATATTACACCAGTTACAAGCCATATCGTTATAGCTGCAATAATTCCCTCAATTGCCAGTACAAGTGTTCCTCCGTAGGACAAAAAGCTCAGGTGGGTTACATCGTCCGCTGTGATAAGATGCCCCGTAACCGATAGCTCCATTGCTATCAGTGACAATGCAAGACCCCATTTGTTAAAGGCGTTGCCCTGTGCTGTGCTGACAAGCTCATAAAGCGAATTTATCTGTCCTGTGATATCAGCGTATTCCGCTTGTATGTTCAGTTTTTCACGGATACTGTCATATATGAACCTGCCCTCGCTTTTGACGGTTACTTCGCTCAGTGCATACTGATTTTGGAATGTTACAAACTGTTTTTGTAGGCGCATGACGCTGTTGACCTTGTTCATAGTTATCTTTTTGCCGGATGATCCCAGAGTGTCCGTCCATTTGTTTATTCTGGTTGAAAATTTCGCCAGCGACATACGCTGAGCAATGCCCAGAATAATAATTTTTGTATATATTTTATCAAAATACTCAACGTCATAATCGGGCTTTCCGATAAGCTTGATATATGCCTGATCGGATATTGCTGTCAGTTTTGGGTTTCCGGTCGTGAACTCATCAAGATAAAGGCACCCATACAGCTTTTCTTTTACTGTTCTGATGTTTTTGTTATGATATCCTTCGTCGGTTTCCACATACAGAAGTTCGGCAAGTTCTGCTTCCGATTCCCTATCGAATGAGCCGTCATTCGTTTCGTATGAATTAATAAGGCTGTCGGCAAACGTTTTGTCGTATATCAGACAGCAATCATACATTTTTTCATCAACAATTGTGCGTATCTGGATTTCATTTTCCTTATCGGTGTATTTAGCTCTGAAAACTCGCCCGGACCCGTTTTTATTCAGCAAACAACGGAGAACTTTAGAAACGTAACAGAATGATACTTTCTCATTCCTATAAGAACAAAAGTCATCTCGTTCATTTATATGCGGTCCTTTAAGCTCAAGCAGATCAGCACACTTTGAAAAACCGCTGTTTCCCGGCCAGAACGGCATCGCAATGCGCCGTCCGTATTCGTTGATTTCTTTGACCGCTTTCAGATTACGGTGCTGTCTGTTCCTGCATTTTATTTCTATTATTGCAATGCCGGTGCTGAAAATATGAAGAAGTATATTGCTGATATCAAGTGTATATTTGTTGCAACCTTTTGTTATAATGTACTGCGTTCCTGACACAATGTCGCTTTTCACTCTGAAATTGTGAACCAGACCGCTTTCATCGGGGAAAATCAGATTTCTTGCTGCCTCATTGAAGAAATGAAACTCGTTATATTCTGTAGGGTTCATATCTCCGAGAAAAACTGCTCGTGAAAAATTACTGGACTGTATAGCCGTATCTGCCACAGTCCATATATTTTCTGGATTTTCATTCCTGAATACCGTTAACATATTAACGCTGTCATCTTCCCACGCAAACGGAAATAGGAAAGTATGATAGCTGTAAATATCATCCAAGTATAATGCCCCCCAACAAGTATTTATCTGATGCTCAACAAAACAACCGATATAAATTTTAATATGATACAATAAATGACATAATTTGATTTTAGCATACTGCACAGCGAATGTCAAGTAAAGCCGAATATTTTATACATATTTCAACATATTTTAACTCGAAATAAACGTTGCCAAAACCTTTGTCCCTTATCAATACGATTCTCGAATTCCTTGACATGCTATAATAAGCAGCAACAGCTTCCTCAAAAGTGATATAATAAGCGTAGCATTTCAATCCACGCCCTCGTGAAGAGGGCGACAGGTTAACGCTTTATCCTTTCCTGCAACTCATCAGATTTCAATCCACGCCCTCGTGAAGAGGGCGACCTTTTATCAGATAAAATGCGCTGGGATGTCGTCTATTTCAATCCACGCCCTCGTGAAGAGGGCGACGCAGGATTGTTAAGCCAGATACATTTTATGCGTTATTTCAATCCACGCCCTCATGAAGAGGGCGACGCCGTTGTCTTGCTTCTATAACGTTGTCCATCTATTTCAATCCACGCCATCATGAAGAGGGCGACAAATCAGCCAAAACAGCCCGAAATCGCTCAAAGTATTTCAATCCACGCCCTCGTGAAGAGGGCGACTAATCCGTTTGATGTCACTCATTATTTTGTCATATTTCAATCCACGCCCTCGTGAAGAGGGCGACAAGGGGTTTGTGATTGGTGAGCCACCCGGGAATCGTTTCAATCCACGCCCTCGTGAAGAGGGCGACTTCGTCATTCTCAGTCGTAACAGCGTTGACGGAGATTTCAATCCACGCCCTCGTGAAGAGGGCGACACCTTCAACATCACACCTCCTTTCAGTTTTCAAATTTCAATCCACGCCCTCGTGAAGAGGGCGACGATGGTCTGCTTTCGGCAAGCCGTGGAGGAAAGAATTTCAATCCACGCCCTCGTGAAGAGGGCGACTCGCTCGAAGTGTACACCGCCTTTGTATTTTCGGATTTCAATCCACGCCCTCGTGAAGAGGGCGACCGGTGCGCAACGCTTTATAAATAAAAAATTCACATTTCAATCCACGCCCTCGTGAAGAGGGCGACGAGCGATGAAGGAATAAATGAAGCTATATGGCAAATTTCAATCCACGCCCTCGTGAAGAGGGCGACAAAAGATACAGAAGAAACAACATCACCAGTCAAAATTTCAATCCACGCCCTCGTGAAGAGGGCGACTTTTATATGGAAGGAGCTGCTACTACAGTAATGATTTCAATCCACGCCCTCGTGAAGAGGGCGACTTTTATACTGAACGGGCAGTATTTCCGTATTATGGATTTCAATCCACGCCCTCGTGAAGAGGGCGACACGTGGCGAAAGAGCTGTCCTGTATCACGAAAATATATTTCAATCCACGCCCTCGTGAAGAGGGCGACTCAACGTACAAGACCGAGTGTCGAAAGCCGAACGTATTTCAATCCACGCCCTCGTGAAGAGGGCGACCGTGATAAATTAGACGATTTCCACATTGAGTGGGTCATTTCAATCCACGCCCTCGTGAAGAGGGCGACGCTTGGTTAATTTCGTGGAATTGGAGCTGATGTTATTTCAATCCACGCCCTCGTGAAGAGGGCGACAAACGCAACATATGTAACAGTACGAGTAAACACACATTTCAATCCACGCCCTCGTGAAGAGGGCGACCGATAATACGATCAAGCAAGTGTTCCAGAAGATCAAATTTCAATCCACGCCCTCGTGAAGAGAGCGACGAGGAAGAAACATCTTCGGCGCTGGCGGTTACCTATTTCAATCCACGCCCTCGTGAAGAGGGCGACACAATCATAAATCGGTTTTTTACGATGCCATAACATTTCAATCCACGCCCTCGTGAAGAGGGCGACAGATCTACGAGAAGACTCGGATCTAACACAGGTAATTTCAATCCACGCCCTCGTGAAGAGGGCGACGCGAAACCTCGTAGAGAGGGACGCAGGAAAAGTCAATTTCAATCCACGCCCTCGTGAAGAGGGCGACCCTGTCCAAGCAAGAGCTATATTAACCATACCCTATTTCAATCCACGCCCTCGTGAAGAGGGCGACTTGTGCGATGTCAACTTCAAACCGCTGATGATTATTATTTCAATCCACGCCCTCGTGAAGAGGGCGACTATAATTGCGTCTAAATGGCTTCTGTGCTTACTTTATTTCAATCCACGCCCTCGTGAAGAGGGCGACTATTCGTTGATAATGTGCTTCTGATGGACTGTAAATTTCAATCCACGCCCTCGTGAAGAGGGCGACAAAATTATAAAAAGCCTTAACGCAACGAACGTGTATTTCAATCCACGCCCTCGTGAAGAGGGCGACGTATTACAATTTCGCTCGAGCGCCGGCGAAGCTATTTCAATCCACGCCCTCGTGAAGAGGGCGACGCAACTAAGCGTGACGAAAAGGAAAACAGCGATATTTCAATCCACGCCCTCGTGAAGAGGGCGACAGTTTATTGTAATAAGTTCGTTTTTGGTAATCGTATTTCAATCCACGCCCTCGTGAAGAGGGCAACCGAGGAGAAAAATGACGAATCGTAACAAGCGACTTATTTCAATCCACGCCCTCGTGAAGAGGGCGACACAATAATGTGATGGACGGCATACGCGACACGGCATTTCAATCCACGCCCTCGTGAAGAGGGCGACATTGGGATGTGGCTGTTTATAGGACAACCACTCAGTTTCAATCCACGCCCTCGTGAAGAGGGCGACGCTGTACAATAAAAATGTTACAAAAGAGTTTACTGGTTTCAATCCACGCCCTCGTGAAGAGGGCGACTTATCGTATCTACAGCGGGCTTATGAAGCCATATGTTTCAATCCACGCCCTCGTGAAGAGGGCGACGCCATACTGACTGTCTGTTTCAATCCACGCCCTCGTGAAGAGGGCGACCGATGTAGTAAATAATTACATTCGTGTCGTGGGCGTTTCAATCCACGCCCTCGTGAAGAGGGCGACGCTTTAAAATAGCTCGACTGTCGGACGGTGTGTTGTTTCAATCCACGCCCTCGTGAAGAGGGCGACTGACGTGTCTTTTAATGCAAGTTATATTGAGCGTGTTTCAATCCACGCCCTCGTGAAGAGGGCGACCACTTATCGCCCGTCAAGTAAAAGTGCGCAGTTTGTTTCAATCCACGCCCTCGTGAAGAGGGCGACGTGTTTCGGGCGTTAAATACAAGCTGGTATCCAAAGTTTCAATCCACGCCCTCGTGAAGAGGGCGACATAGCGACACCAACACCAACACCGACACCTTGATTAATTTCAATCCACGCCCTCGTGAAGAGGGCGACAACGATAATGTCAGATATGTTAATATTAGCAAGCATTTCAATCCACGCCCTCGTGAAGAGGGCGACGATGATGTAACATCTTCTGCGCTGGCGGTTACCTATTTCAATCCACGCCCTCGTGAAGAGGGCGACATCAGATACACGACCGATTTTTGTATTATAAAGAATTTCAATCCACGCCCTCGTGAAGAGGGCGACTATAACATTCGCTTAAACCAAATATTAATTTTACATTTCAATCCACGCCCTCGTGAAGAGGGCGACATTTGAGGTATATTATATGGCTTCATTGAAAAAGATTTCAATCCACGCCCTCGTGAAGAGGGCGACGGATTAGCATATCACTTAGACAGTAAAGCGAAAGGAATTTCAATCCACGCCCTCGTGAAGAGGGCGACGGACGAGCTGAAGCTTATCGGCACTCAGCCCCAGATTTCAATCCACGCCCTCGTGAAGAGGGCGACTTGCCCTCATCTCAGTCAGTTTGTCGTAAATTTGATTTCAATCCACGCCCTCGTGAAGAGGGCGACTGGCGACAGCTCTCGGCATATCCAAAGACGTAACATTTCAATCCACGCCCTCGTGAAGAGGGCGACTGAACGTGGATAAGCTATATGTGTTCCCGCTGACCATTTCAATCCACGCCCTCGTGAAGAGGGCGACACCTGAGCTTTACACTGTATGACCAGCACACACTATTTCAATCCACGCCCTCGTGAAGAGGGCGACATTGAGAATTTGCTAACGCAGAACGACACGGAGCATTTCAATCCACGCCCTCGTGAAGAGGGCGACTTTAAATTACTTAAATCAGGAGATACTGCTTTAAGAATTTCAATCCACGCCCTCGTGAAGAGGGCGACTTTCGGTTTCGTTCTTAACCTTATATGATACGGTTATTTCAATCCACGCCCTCGTGAAGAGGGCGACATCGATTTACCATTGCAGAAATCACGGCTATTAAATTTCAATCCACGCCCTCGTGAAGAGGGCGACGAAATGGAGATTACAGTAAAAGATGAAACCGATTATTTCAATCCACGCCCTCGTGAAGAGGGCGACTGTCGCTACGAACACAGGCGATTACAGTGCCGCTACATTTCAATCCACGCCCTCGTGAAGAGGGCGACGTTAATAGGAGGTACGAACAATGGCTGAATATCTTATTTCAATCCACGCCCTCGTGAAGAGGGCGACTTCCTTTCCAACCGTTTGCTCTTATGTGCTTCAAATTTCAATCCACGCCCTCGTGAAGAGGGCGACGACATAGTTTCCTGCCGTGTAAGTCACGCTGTCATTTCAATCCACGCCCTCGTGAAGAGGGCGACTGTGAACGCAACAAGGATACGGAAAGTGTTGAGTTATTTCAATCCACGCCCTCGTGAAGAGGGCGACTGAACTCTTATCTTGCGTATGTGTTCAGCGAGGACATTTCAATCCACGCCCTCGTGAAGAGGGCGACAGTTTATAGTGTAATTATGGGAAGAGATTAAGCGTATTTCAATCCACGCCCTCGTGAAGAGGGCGACAAGAGCAATAGCGTTGTGTCACGAACATCACATGATTTCAATCCACGCCCTCGTGAAGAGGGCGACGGAGGCGATAAGTTCCTTATCGTCCGTGGGAAAAATTTCAATCCACGCCCTCGTGAAGAGGGCGACCACTGCAACAGCTCTTGCAACAAGGGCAAAGAGATTTCAATCCACGCCCTCGTGAAGAGGGCGACTTTAGGCGAATAAAGCCAATAAAAACTATATTTTATTTCAATCCACGCCCTCGTGAAGAGGGCGACTTCCGTTGTGCTGCTGTTGATTTTATTTATGATTGTATTTCAATCCACGCCCTCGTGAAGAGGGCGACCTGGCGGTTTGAGTGTCGCTACGGTAAGTGGCAAATTTCAATCCACGCCCTCGTGAAGAGGGCGACGGCTGATTTAAAAACTGGCGATAAAGTTATTATATTTCAATCCACGCCCTCGTGAAGAGGGCGACTTGCGGACATTTCCGCAGGAAACAAAACCGCAACAATTTCAATCCACGCCCTCGTGAAGAGGGCGACAATCAACGCAGGAGGTTACGCTTGTGGCGTAGGCATTTCAATCCACGCCCTCGTGAAGAGGGCGACCGGACTTGATGAAGCTGTTACTATCACGGCGATAGATTTCAATCCACGCCCTCGTGAAGAGGGCGACATTACGGGATAGGGGGCTAAAGCTATGGCGTTTATTTCAATCCACGCCCTCGTGAAGAGGGCGACTCGAGGCGTTAGATGAATGTAAGACAGGTGACAACATTTCAATCCACGCCCTCGTGAAGAGGGCGACTTTATCCTAAAATTCGTCAGTTTTCCGCTGACAAATTTCAATCCACGCCCTCGTGAAGAGGGCGACACGTTGAAGTTATCGGCAACATCTACGATAATCCTATTTCAATCCACGCCCTCGTGAAGAGGGCGACGCTAAAACAGCAGGCTCAAAGTCTGCAAAATATTTTATTTCAATCCACGCCCTCGTGAAGAGGGCGACGGTAACTTCCTGTCGCTATCTTTATAAGGTCGATATTTCAATCCACGCCCTCGTGAAGAGGGCGACCCGTTCTGCGAGCAGATTTCGTTGACTACAGCGATTTCAATCCACGCCCTCGTGAAGAGGGCGACGAGATTTTAAAAAATGGCGATTGGTGACGAAAATATTTCAATCCACGCCCTCGTGAAGAGGGCGACGCAAATCATATCTGATGAGAACGGCGGAATGTACATTTCAATCCACGCCCTCGTGAAGAGGGCGACTCAATTATACGCAGAATAGCGTTTATAATCGTGGATTTCAATCCACGCCCTCGTGAAGAGGGCGACTACAGCGGCATTATACTCCGCTATTGACGCAAAAATTTCAATCCACGCCCTCGTGAAGAGGGCGACATACTGATATCCGAGATACGAGCTTGTATTTTCCATTTCAATCCACGCCCTCGTGAAGAGGGCGACGTAGCACGGAAAATCTTGCCGTCCGACAGGCGTTTATTTCAATCCACGCCCTCGTGAAGAGGGCGACCAAAGACCGCCGTTGTCATACAGTTCCTCTGTTATTTCAATCCACGCCCTCGTGAAGAGGGCGACTCGCAAAAATCATCAGCTTTGCAATCACAAAAAATTTCAATCCACGCCCTCGTGAAGAGGGCGACTTCGGGTAACTTTTCAAGGATTTTCGGCACCGCTTATTTCAATCCACGCCCTCGTGAAGAGGGCGACGAAGTACCGACAAACCGCTTATCAAGACAAGCCGTATTTCAATCCACGCCCTCGTGAAGAGGGCGACTTTCCGAGCGCACCTGCGGTTGCATCGGCGAGTTATTTCAATCCACGCCCTCGTGAAGAGGGCGACGGCAAAGGTCGCCCCTTAATTTTTTTGGTTTTTATTTCAATCCACGCCCTCGTGAAGAGGGCGACCTCACGAATAGTATTTTCGTCAACGATATGGTACATTTCAATCCACGCCCTCGTGAAGAGGGCGACCGCTTAGTATGATACAGCGTTTTGCCGAGTTCAAATTTCAATCCACGCCCTCGTGAAGAGGGCGACGCCGTTACAAAAGATAATGACGGCGCATTCGGTGATTTCAATCCACGCCCTCGTGAAGAGGGCGACTGCTTCAATCGACACATGACCCGTCAGCGTGACGATTTCAATCCACGCCCTCGTGAAGAGGGCGACGTATCACATATCGTCCCACTGCGAAAGGTAACCTCATTTCAATCCACGCCCTCGTGAAGAGGGCGACAAAAGGCGCTTTAGGGTGCTATATCGCTCTTGCAATTTCAATCCACGCCCTCGTGAAGAGGGCGACTCAGCAAATCGCGCTCGGCGACATTTGTGGTTGACATTTCAATCCACGCCCTCGTGAAGAGGGCGACAACGTAATACTTACCGTCTTTTTTTCGGACGATAATTTCAATCCACGCCCTCGTGAAGAGGGCGACAGTACCAGCTACCCGCGCGGCTGAGAGGCGCGGGAATTTCAATCCACGCCCTCGTGAAGAGGGCGACAATGCCCGCTCTGGACGTGTCTTTGATTTCGTTCATTTCAATCCACGCCCTCGTGAAGAGGGCGACAGATAGGTACTTTGTTTAATTCTCGTGATTTTATATTTCAATCCACGCCCTCGTGAAGAGGGCGACGTAGCGACACTTTCCGCCTTCGCCTTAGATAACGTATTTCAATCCACGCCCTCGTGAAGAGGGCGACTAAAGATACTGATACTAAATACGAGCATATTTCTATTTCAATCCACGCCCTCGTGAAGAGGGCGACAGTAAACGATAAAGGTCAAACGGCAAAGAAAAAGGATTTCAATCCACGCCCTCGTGAAGAGGGCGACAGCAAATTTATACAATGATTATCTTTATTTTGAAGCTAAATATCACATTTCGGACATTTTCCCTCAATAAAATCATTAATAACTAAATTTGCGCTTTGATAATTTCCTTTATAAGTAAATTATCGTGTGCGAATGTCTACGGAAAATTCTGCGCACTACACATTCGCACAAATTTAAAAAATCAAAGGTTCTTCAACCTTGATTGCGGACTTAGCTCCGTAATGCTCAATACGATTTGAGTATTTATCGCCAAGATTATAGAATCTAAGACTGTCTTTTTCTGTATCAATAAGTTCTTTGAGTTTAAATTTCAGTTCGTGTGCCTGAGTTGCATCTACAACACATTCAAAAACCGAATTCTGAACTCTGATACCGTAATTGAGACATTGTTTTGCAACTTTCCTAAGTCGACTTTTCCCAGCCGATGTTTCGGTGTTTACATCATAAGTTATTAACAGAAGCATAACTACCTCCAGAGCAACATAGGATATTCATCCAGATCGCCTCGGATATATCTTGAAAGCAGAAGTGCCTGTATATAAGGAAGCAGGCCCCATTCAACCTTTTCCTTTAAAAACGGATGCATAACAATATCCTGTTTTCTGTTCTGCCAATGCGTCAGAAAGACCTTTCTGCCGTCTTCGCTTAATAATACTGCGCCATCTTCCTTCTTCTCAAAATCACCGTTATTTATAATGCGCTTGTTGATAAGACCTATAACAAATCTGTCGCACATTATCGCTCGGAATTCTTCTACTAGATCAAGCGCAAGCGACCGTCTGCCGGGGCGGTCTGTGTGCATAAACCCGACGTAAGGATCAAGCCCTACGGTTTCAAGTGCAGAGGTACACATACCGGTTGCAACAGAATACGAAAAAGACAGTAAAGCATTGACGTTATCAAGCGGCGGCCGTTTACTTCTTGTTACAAAACGGAACTCATCTTTCTGCTGAAGTATAAATTCGTCAAAAACCGAAAAGTAGAGCTGTGCAGATTCTCCCTCGATTCCACGCAAAGTATCAATATCAGAAACGCTCTGACACTTGATTATAGCCTGTGAAAGAAGGTCGGAACGGTTTTTCAGTTTATCAACATCAACTTGTAAAGAATGATCTCTTACTGCTCTTTCGATAACATAGCGGCTGTTAAACAGTTTTCCGATAATAAAATTCTTTGCTACAGAAAGACTTCTCGCCTCATCATCCGCTATTCTGAACTGTTCACGTCGCAGATACACATTTCCGCTGATTGCTCCCTCTGCTCTTGCAAGAAATTTTCCGCTGCGGCTCATAAATGTAAGCCCGATATTATCTTCAGTGCATTTATTCATCAATGCAGGACTGGCTCCCCTGCCACCGAATATCACAATATCCTCGACATTATGCAAAGGAAGACGTGTTTGCGTATCGTCTTTGCTGTGCATTACTATATTTTCGCCGTCAAGGGACAGATATTTGTCAGGCGTGATCACATAAAGCGTATTTCTGAGCTTTCTCATATACTGTCCCCTTTCAAGCGATTTTTAATATACTCCGATGCTGACGAAGATGTTGCCGACGGTAAACACAAATTGTTCATCGAACAGGCATTACAGCTCCTGCTCTTTTTTACAACAGGTGTATGGTGTGCTTTATACAGCCTGTGCATTTCGCTCAACACAGACGAAAGTCTTACTCTTAGTTCATCAGTGAACTCAACTTTCACCCTGCGTCTTATCTGCCCGTAATACATATATCCGTACGGTATGCTGCAACACAGCATTTCTTCAAGGCAAACAGCCTGTGCGATAAGCTGAAGATCGTTACAGTCGCTGTCAATAGGTCTTCCCCTTTTATATTCTACGGGAATAACGCTGTACTTCCCTTCTCTGCCAAAAAGACATATTCCGTCTTTTGACCTATGGAATTCAACTATATCGCATTCACCGCTGATACCGTATTCCGATGAAGAAACCGGCATACTTCTGGTAACAATAACATCCCTTCGCATTTCGGTAAAATCTCCGTCGTGTGCATTACGATGAAGAATGTTGCCGTCAACCGTGAGGTAGTTTTCGTTCCATTGTTGTTCAATGTGCAATAATGCCCATTGTCGTTTGCAAAACACAAAATGCTGTATGCCGGAAATCATCAGATATTCATCTTCACTGTAGCTCATTAAATATTGTCAATTATCTCAGGCTGTACTGCACCCTCGGGATTGTTGAGAACAATATCATAATCTTCTACAGAATTAGGTTCCTTTCCTTTAAGCTCAGCCTTTTCCTTTATCTGAACAGCATTATGTATCTTTGCAGAAGATACCTTAGGTGTTTTACCGTCATGCTTCCACCAGTAAACTCTGCACACCTGCATGCTTCCTTCGGGGCGTGCGGAAGAACAATCGTTTTTAAACAGCGTTACGAGTGCCTTTTTTATCTTTTCCGCATCTTCGTCGCTGAAGCCTGTTTTTTCAGCAAGCTGGCAGTTGATACTGCCCTTGAATACATACAGACCAAAACCAACACGGTTTTTTGTACCCATAGTATCAGAAGCTTTACCGTTCTTACCGCTCTCTCCGTTTACGCTCTTTGTTATCTGCATACTGATTATTTCAATAGGAGATACGCTCTTTGCGATGCTGATTGATACCGGACCCCTTACGCCAACAGAAACCGCATCACCTTTAAAGGCGAAAACCTGACCAAAGCTGCGGACATCTATCCACTGTTCACAAGCGATCCTTGCGTATTCATCCTTGTTAGTATTCTTGCCTGAAGATGCTTTTTTGAGTTCATCGCAAGATTCCGCTCTTGCTCTTAAGCTGTCACATCCGTCATCACACTTGTCATCACTCTGTACGAATATTCTTTCGCCCATATCCTGAAGTCTGTTGCGTATCTTACGCTTGATGCAGACATCTGAAATCTCACCCAGACCCTTTGAATTTATTCTGGGGCGGTTACCGCTTAAAGGATCGCCGTTGGGGTTTGCGTCTGTTGCTGAGATAATAACCTCAAAATCAACCTTGTTTGCTAATGTGCTCATAATTATTCTTCCTCCTTGTTATCGTCTGTTTTCTTTGTGAAAAAATCATTCATCTGACAGCTGTATGCGTGCAGAAATTCCGAAGACAACGGCGAATTATCGTTGTAGGTATCCAACGGGAACATCGCTGTGATCTGATTTATCATACGCTCAAAATAACTTCTCTTACCGATATTCATTCTGTTGAGATACGGTCTGAGACTCAGACAAAGTACCTTCCATGTTTCGCACGGATGATTTGAAAATGCCTCAATCAAACGCTTTGCGTTAGTCGGTCGGTTTTCGTTATCGTCATACGTTGAACCTTCCGCATAATCTGCTACTGCAAGCAGTCTGCCGTACAGATAATCTCTGTCGCAGCATTCTTTTTCAAGTGACATTGTACACTCTCCTTTTGTTTCGATAATTCTTTTTCGTATCATGCCGCAGGCACAGTTAACAACTCTTTGCCAGTTGTTGCTTTTATTATCAAAGGCATTGTATCTGCAAGCTCTGATGAACAGTTGGTTTACTATATCCTGAGGTATTCTTCCGCCGCATACGATATACGGAATAAGTCGCTGATAAACATCTTTTTTTGTTTTTTCGCCCGGCTTAAGCACACTTCCTTCTTCATTGCCATAAGCACAGGCGGCAATTTCATATACAGAAAAAGAACGGCGTTTACCATAGCATATCCACGAGGTATCTCTATGCCATTTTTCAAGGTTAGAAAGATAATCCGAGGTTGCAACCTCAGCATATTCCGTCATTGAAAGTCTTCCCGTTGTAGCACTGTCGAACATAATCAAAAGAGTTTTAGAATCGCTTTTGTATTTGTTTTTGGTACCCGTAATAGAAGCTATCGTAAGCGTTTTGTTTATTTCGCCGGTGTTGCTTTCAGGAATATAACCATCTTCATCGTCATCAAAACTGCATCCCTCAAAAGGCTTTTGAATTTCTTCAAGATTATTTTCCCATACCAGAATGCACAGACCGTCTACAATATAGCCTTGCTTTTTTATCAGGCATTTAAGCGCATTATGTAACTTCTGCGAGTAGTCAAAGCTGATTGCGGTAGCCTGAGTTTTATCCGCAAATCTTCCTCTATATGAAAAACCGCTTTCATCGTTTGTGGAAAACAGCTTTGCCTTATCGCCGGTATTTCGTATTTTAGACGGATGCTTATATGTTATACCGCCATGTTCGCCTGTAGCATAGCAAATATCCGAAGTTGCACAATCGCCGCAGACATACGCTATATACGCCTGATACAAGCTCTCGTCTTTCCATAGCTTTTTTCCGTCAACGCTGAATCTCACAAAGCAATCTGCGGGATCGGTATTGGCTATCTTTTCATCGGATAATTTGCCTTTTTCATTCAAAGTGAATATCCCTGCGTCAATCAGATCGGCAATTATAGTGCCTTTGGAAAGATAAGTGTATACAGCCTTTACTTCCTGCGGTGCAGATCCTGACTCGCACCATTTTTTCAGATTTTCGATATACGCATTATAATAATCGCTGTTGTCGCTTTTTTTGACGTCTGCATACTTAGGATAATCGCCTGCAATATATATCAGTTTATCTGCAAGCGGATGCGGATTGATACCTGCTCCTCTGGACGATGAATCCTCTGTTACGGGAATTATTGTAACAGCATCTTCTTTTTCGACTTTTTCTGCGAATCCTATTGACGGTATAGTGCCATCTGAATTGATATCTATTGTAATTTGTGCATTCTGCGTCGAATGACAAAGCGGAAGTAAATTCCGGTCATTCGTTGAATTCAGAATGTCATATGCTCTCATCAATTCATCAGTCCAACTCAATATCATCACCCCCGCCTATAAAGTCGAATTCTTCAAGTCCGCTGAAATTATCAAGATCTTTATCAAACGGCTTTATTTTCATATCACGGATATGCCTTTTCTGAGATTCGGGAATATCATTCGGATGATCAAACTTTATAACCCCATCTTTCATAACAGGCCGCCAGAACCTGACGGTAAGTTTGCCCTTGTCTTCTTCCCTCTCAGCTTCGTCTGCATAAGTAATGCCATGATACATAAAGCCATATGGAATTTCAGTACCCTGATAATAGCTTACACCTTCATCATAGCTGCAAGACTCGACATACCCCATACATTCTCTTGTACCGAGGAAAATATCACGCCTACCGCCACGCTGTATCATGCGTTTTGCAATGTTATGATGCTTGTTTTCGTTCCGGTCTTTTTCAAGCTCCGGACGGTTGTCATTCCATTCAAAATGAGCTCTTACCCTATACTCCACATCTTTAAGATAGGTGTAATACGAAAGGTCGTTGCCTCCGCCGTATTTAATCGGACGGATGCCCTTACGTTCCATAGAGATCTTATTCATCACCCTGCACTCGTCTATCACCCATATGATAGTCGGCTTCCAGTATACGCTCATTAGTATGCCTTTCAGCGCCTCATAAGTCGGTATGGGATAACTGAATTTTTCTCCGCCCGGACGTGTCAGCACGTCTGCAAACAGTGCTAAATCTCCGCTCACCTTGAACTCGACAATATTATCGTGTTCGGTTTTGCTCAAAATTCTTACCTCCTTTATTTTCGGGCTTGTGCTTTCGCTTTTACCCGTATTTTGCATTTTAAAATTTATGTCAGCCTGTTCTAACAGACAGGTCACATATCGTGTTGTATATATCCGATATTTGCGGCAAACTCAGACGAACATTGCTTCCTGAGGTTTGCCCTCTGTACTTAGCCCTGTAGCGTTATTGTAAAACTCTTTTTTCAGTGCATAGATATACACTTTTTCATCCCGCCTTACCTTAATCTCGTTTAAAGCATCGTTTTCAGCAAGCTTTTTAAATGTATAATCGTATACATTTACAATGTACTGCTGTGCTTTACGCTGAAGCTCAAGAGCCTGCGATATAGTTGTTTCACCGTTAAGAGCTTCGATTATTCTGCTCGCCTCTTCATTATACGGCACTATTATATCAATAGTGTTATTATCTATCATTCTGAAGTTATCGCCTGCTGTTTTGAACGCCTGTCTTGACTTCCAATTTCCTTTATCATTACTGAAAATTATATTGCAAGACAGCAGATCAAGAAGGCTGTAATTTGAATTTCTGATTTGATATTCAAGCATATCGCCATTACTGTCACAGGCACAATCTTCATAGTAATCACGAAAATATCTTTTCATAATATCAACCGACAACAGTTGCTCACATCCGTATTTTCGTACTATCAAACCGCATTGGCGCTGTGCCTCTTTAAGTTTTCCGAGCTTTTCGATATATTCATCCTTCAGTTTGATTATATATACATTCCTGCGATCATCTTCACCGTTTCTGTTACATCTTCCTGCCGCCTGAGCTATGTTATCAAGACCTGCACTTGAACGTATTACACATTTAAAGCTGATATCGACCCCTGCCTCTATAAGCTGTGTCGTTATGCATATCACACGTTCATTATTATCAAGCATACGGCGTATATCATCAATTGCCTTGCGTCTGTGTGCCGGACACATATTTGTGCTGAGGTGAACCACTTTCGCCTTGATTTCTTCTTCGTCATTAAGTTGCGTTACATTCCTGAATATTTCTGCCGCCGCAGTTTTAGTGTTGACTACAAACAGAAGATTCCCGTTTTCACGGTACTCGTCCATACATATTACCGCAGCTTCTTCATAAGTATTTCCTTGGTTATTCAGCAACGATACAACTTCAGTTCTTTTAAAATCTTCAAAATCCTTTGTATAATCCCCTGTCATCGAGCTATCTTTGTCAAGCATTATAGGATACTTGCACTGTTCAAATGTAGGCTGTGTAGCGGAACATAACACTATCGTGCATCCCATAAATTCGGAAAGAAAATTCATAGCAAGATTAAACAAATATACGCACCTTATCGGTATTGATTGCACTTCATCAATTATGATTACCGAATCAGTAAATCTGTGCATCCTTCTCAGAGCTTCGGTCCTGGACGAGAATAATGTATCAAAGAACTGCACCATAGTAGTGCAAATAACCTGTTTATCCCAATGCCTGCAACGCAGCTCATAGTCCTCAAGCTCATCATTGACTTCTTCTTTACTCTTATGCTTATTATCAATAATTTTGCAATACATATCGGAGTGATGCTCAAGGTAGTTATCATCTCCCGCTATCTCACGGATTACATCTCCATTCTGCTCAAGTATGGACATAAAAGGAGAAATATAAAAAATGCGTTCCTTTTTATGCTCAACAGCATATTCAATCGCAAAACGCAATGCCGAAAGCGTTTTGCCGCCACCTGTAGGAACAATAAGCTGAGCTATACCTACATCATTTTTGGCAAATGCACAGCATCTGTCCGAAATGTTCATTCGCAGTTTTGATATTAAACTGTCGCTTCCGGAAAATTTACTCAGCTTGTTATCCAAACGCTGTTTCATATCAAGCCAATTACGCCGTATTTCATCTTCAGACGGTTCGGTAATTTCAATACCTTCCATAAATTCGGCTGTCGCCGTCCTGTCAGCGTCAATGAGGCAGGACTCGGTCAGTCTTTCCAACAATCCGTGATAAAAAGCTAATGTTGTGAAATATTGTTTTCTGTCTTTGGCACAGCAGATTTCTTTCATCTTTTCAAAAATTCTGCGATATTCATCAGCCGCTTTATTAAGCAACTCATCAAGTTTGCTATCAGAGATAAGCTCGCTTATGTTGCTCTTGATTTCGTCATAACGTTCATTTTTACTGCATCTGTAATCAAAATAATCATCATTGTTCCGTGTATACCAATCATTCAGTCCGTGATGAGAAATAATGATTCTCGCAATTAATCTTATGACTTCTTTTTTATATTTATCATCATCGTTTGAAACCAGTTCCAAAAGAAATTTTGCTCCCGCATAGCTGTGATCGATTTTGCCTCTTTTAATGCCGTTCTCTTGCTTTATATATCCGTCGAAATCGTTATTTAACTTTCCCATATCGTGTAATAAAGCAGAAACGAAAACTGTACTTTCCATATTGAACGGGGCTGAATAACTACGAGCCAACAAAGCAGTTTTCTTACAATGCTCGCTGACTGTTTCTTCGGTAACACTTTCATTATCTAAGCCGCCTGTATTTTTTATATGAGCAATATGATCCATAATAATCCTCCATCAAATTATATCGCTAAATTCAGTATACTATCAGCAAATGTAAATTTCAATGCTTTTCTGAAAGAAAAAGTAATTTTTTTGCAAATCCATGAGAGAATTTGTCGAATTTATTGAATTCAATTTCAATTTATATGTACTATCATAGTGTTGTTATCTGCTGCTTTTCTACATTATATCGTAATGATGCACTTACGTCAATCGTGAAAATCAACAATTTTTAGTCATTGCATTGTGCATAGTGACAATCCCATAATATAGTTCGGTATCATCTTGAAATTTTTCCGCATAAACTGTATAATATAAAGGTCCGGTAGATAATATCGGTGGATTGAAATAATTTTTATGTTGTATCTTAGTTCAGCACCAACCTGAGCCGCACAGTCGAAAGTCTGTGCGGCTCTCGTTGTGTAGAAACGCATTCACCTTACCATTATAAATTTTACCATATCCCCTGTACGATAAAACGGACATATATACAAAACTATCCCCATACTGCATTAAACTGTACGGGGATAACTAATCTTTATTTAATTTTCATATCTCTCAGAGCGATATACTCCTCATCGACTTTATCGGTATAGCGGCTCTCCGAACCGCCGAGGAAAGCCGTTATATGCTTACAGCATTGACTGTAGAACTCATCTTCATAATGGACGATATGCGCACCGCCAAGTGCAAAGCGGTCATCGGCATAAAACCTTTTAGAAATATCAATTACACAGCAATCGGTAAGACGTGCGAATTCTTCTTCAAATCCGTTTATAAATGCTTTTTTGGTTTTGAATGTGTTATCGCTGTCAGATAACATTTCTAACCGATTGTCAAGCGAAATATAACGGTCTTTAAGATCGGCTTTAATTAAAATAATGTTTTTTCCATAGCGCTCAGTGACAAATTTGCAGAAGTTTTCAAGCACTCTTTCGAGATATTCACGGCTTCTTTCGTTAAATAAATATGTGCTTTCACATTTATCGGAAATCGATTTGTAAAAAGCGGTGCGAAGTATGAAATCATCCACCTCGAAAAGTGAATCACCGTACTTACGCATATTGCAGATAAGGTCGTACATATCAACAATCAGCCATTCGGCATTACTGTCAGATAGAATACGTTTTCCTTCGTGCAAAAACGCCTCTTTAACAGTGCGTCTTCGCCACTTACTGCCGCAGAATTTATCAGCCTTCAAATCGTTATCAAAAGGTATTTCAGGCTCGTCCGCAAGCAAAAACGGCTGCTTGAAAATGTACTTATCGACATAGATACCTGATGAATTACGGTTAACGGATTCACGGGAAATACAGCTGCCCCAGATGTCAACCAATACAGGTTTGTGCTGTGCTTTGTAGTCTTCAAGCAATTTGCGGTCGTTTCTGATAAGGAAAATATGTTCGCAGTTATCGGGAACAGTATATTTGTAAACCTCAGAAAGTTTACGGGATAGTTGTTTTTTCATAAGGAAGTTCTCATCGAAAACAATCCTTATATTATCGTAACTGCAATCGCCAAGGTCGCCGTCAATACACTCAGCGGCTTTTATCGCCGAAACAAGCCTTTCTGCACCGGCTTTAGCGGAAAGCAGGATTTTTGCATCATCATAGGTACGGATCTCATTTTCACGCAGATATACAAAATACTCGAAATTCTCTGCGACAAACCGCTTTGACGTAAGCTCTGCCATTCTGTCCGATACATAATTTCTGTCAAGCAGTTCAGGTTGATAGGCTCTTGCCGTCATATTATCATAATATTTTATGACACGCATAAGCTGCAGCCTTATTTCCGGTGCAGAAAAATATGTATCCTTGCGGATACGTTTTACCGCTGAGTTCAGCTTGATTCTTACATCATCATAGAAAAGCGGCTCAAAGGACATCATATTGTCACTTTTTGACGCCATAAAATAATTGCAGGAAACATCAATAACCACCGGCTGTAAAAGAGAAATCAGATAATCCTCATACAGCCTCAACCGCTTATTCAACGCATTTCTGCTTTTACCGTTTCTGATCTGATTTTCTATTACGCAGATATTGCTGAATTTTAACCGCACTAATATGATTTTATCCTTATCATATTTTGACAAGACAATTTTCGCATATTCTTTAAGCGCAGATTTTACTGTTTTTTCGTCAAAAGGCGGAGAAATTTTTTCAAGCCTGTCTTTATTGGAATTGTAAAAATCGGAAGAAATAAAACTGCCCGATGCCGTATAGAAGCTGTAGCCGTACTTGTAGCACGACACAGCCGCCG
>OGPS01000901.1_pt1 | contig 25158 bp, 23 predicted proteins | sample 1552931 | NCBI WGS metagenome assembly OGPS01 (sample SAMEA2580252, study PRJEB22360) | human gut metagenome | biome: human gut; feature: human-associated habitat; material: faeces | place: Denmark | collected 2008/2010 | reverse complement strand
CGCCGGATTCTGTGACGATGCGCCGGATTGCCGCCGCGCCCTCCAGATAGGCGTTTTGACGGTCGGAATTGCGGCAGGCGTTGAGAAATGCTTCATCCTTGGAAAGCGCGTTGCCCACGCTCAGGCGGTATCTCTCGAACAGCTCCTGCACCGTGGGCTGAACTTGCTCTGCGGCGGGGTCGCGGAACACCCTTGTGCCATCTGCACCGAACTCCGCTTCCTGCGCGTCGATGGCGGCCTCCGCTTCATGGTCAACGGAACGCAGGGTATAGACGCGGCGCTCACCTCTAAAGCCCGGCGCTTCGGCAATCGTCACATCATACTTATCGCGCAGTTTCTCTACATACATCTCTAAATTGTGCAACGGTACACCGCACATTTCCACACGGCCAGCACCGGGGATACTGCGGGAGGTCAGGTTCATATCCAGCAACCCCGCCGCCTGTTTTGCGTCCTCACCGTACAGCTCAAAGAAATCCCCCACCTGAAACAGCACGAGGTCGTCCGGGTGGGCTTCCTTTACGGCGTTGTAGTCATTCCATGCTGCGCTTCGCGCTGCGGTCTGCCGCTGAAGCTGCTCGTACTGTGTCTTTTCCTCCGGGGTCAGGAAACGGTCTTTGCGGATCAGCTCGGAGATACGCTTGGCGACGTTCGCCCAGTTCAGTTGAATTTCCGGGCAGTCCTGCTTTTTCAAGCTGACGCCCTTGCCGCTGTGATCCTCACCGCTGTGGGATGCGCCGGATACCGCGTGGGAGCGTCCCCCAATGCCGTATTCATCTTTCAGGAAATCCGCCTGCTCTTTGGGGCTGTGCTTTTCTTTGAAATAGGCATAAATACGTCCCTTGCCGCCCGCAATATTGCTGCCGCGGGTCAGGGTCGCGGCGATCTCGTCCTCCGTAATGAACCGCTGCACGGCGGGGATCTCCGCCATTTCGGTGCGGTATTCCCTGCGGGACAGGGACAGCTCCCGCAAACCCTGCTCGATTTTGTCCGGCTTGTGGTGATGGAAGCGCAGCAGGCTCCTGTCCTCCCGGTAGTCGGATCGGAGCTGTGCAAAATCGTCCATGAGGACTTCACGGAACGCAGGGTCTCTCAGCCGCTCGGCAAGCCGCGCCGTTTCCTCCGGGAAACCGCCGCCCCGCATATCCGACAGGCAGGAGAGGTAGCCCTGCGCCCGCGCCTTTTCGCTTAAATCCTGCCGTAGATACCAGATAGACTGCGCCAGCTCCGTGCGCTCGTGTCCCGGCGCTTCCGCAAGCTCTACGTTGGCGGCGTATTCGCCCTGCTCCAAAAGCTGCCCGATGCGCTCCGCCGCCTCCCGCCAGCTTACGACCTTTGCAGAGGCCAGGTATCTTGCCGCGTCCCCATTGGCGATGTGGATGCCGTCCTCGGCGTACCAGGCGGAATATCTGCCGTTCTCGGTGACGACGCCGTTGCCGCCGTGGAAGCTGCTTTGAAGAAACGCCGCGATTTCTTCCACGCTCTTGCCCTTGGAGAACTCCGTGGCGATCTTCATGCGGGCATAGTCGGCGTTGCCCTCCATGCGCAGAATATGGTCGATATCCGCCTGCGGGATGGACATGGAAAAAGCGGAGGGCGTGTAGCTCTCCGCTTCTGCGATATATGCGATTTGCTCTTCCTCCGTGGGGAACAGGCTCAGTTGGTATGCCTGCGGTATCGGAGGCTGCGCCGGTTCCGCTTCCGGCGCGTCATTGGTCAGTTGTACACCAGCTCGCTGAGGATGATCTCCTCCGCCTGCGCTTTCAGGCTGTTCATCAGCCCCACCCATTTCATCTGGTCGCGGGCTTTCAGCTCCTCCGTCACGCCCGCCGACTTCATCAGCTCCGGCATCATCTGCTCCAATCTCCGATTCGCCGTCTCGTCGATCTCCCGCAGGTGCGGGAACAGCTTCTCCGACAGCACCAGACGGCTGTACAGCCCCGGTCTGTGCTCCTGAAGATAGCTCCTGCGCAGTCTCCCGTACTTGCCCAGGGGTCTCGCGTCCTCCGGCGTTTCGCTCAGCGTCAGATCGGGAATCAGGTAGTCCCCGTTCTTGGTGTAGGTCAGCTCTGTCATGGCTATGGCTCCTTTCCGCGAGTTTCTCGCGCTCGTAATTCTTGATGGTGACTTCAATCTGCCGCAGCACCTCTCCGTTGATCCTGCTCACCGCCGTACCCAGCTCGGCGGCGGCTTCCGGGGTGTTGAAATCGAAGATGCTCAGGAAATCCTCATGCTCGAAGCGGTCGTCCGCTTCAAGCTCGCAGCGGGACATGAGCGAGTAGGCGATGCTGACGGCGGCGGCGCTTTGGAAGGCCGCTCCTACGTTGAACTCATCATACCCGTAAAGAAAGGAATCGTCAACGATGGCGAGGATATCCCGCTTATAGTCCCGCCAGTATTCCTCCGCAAGCTGAGACGCGATGCGCTCAAGCTGGTTGGGAAGCCCTCCTTTTCCGTCCACACCGTAGCGGCTTTCCAGCATGGCGCTTACCGCGTCCGCGTGTTCCTCCCGGTATTCCCACAGATAGCGGCTCTTTGGAAATTCTCTGCCGCCCGTGTCCGACACGTCGAACACATACCGAAGCCTCGGCCTTTCGCCGCTGCTGTCGATGAGGGCGATGCCCTTGGAGCCCCTGCGGACATACCGGCCCATCTTTTCGTTCCAGAAGTCGTACTCCGCGCAGGCGGTGGCGTCCGGACGCTGGGCGTGGATCATGACCTGCTCGGCGTAGGGGTATTTGTACAGCCTTGCGGCGGTGGTGAGAAAGCCCGTCCAGCCCCGGTAGCTGCCGGTGATCTGCCGCTGCGCCTCGTCCGCCATCTGCATATACGTTTGTAGCTTGCTCGGCATATTGTTCCTCCTTCATGGCAAAAATTTAGAGCGCCCGGATCGGACGCTCTATGTAAGGGCGGTATTCGGTTTTCAGTCGGGGACTATACCGCAGTCAGTCCCTCCGTGATTTGTTTGAAAAAGTCTGCGCTCCAGATATTCAGCACGGAGGAATCGTGAATGAACGGCTCCACATCCTGCCTTGCCTGTGCGTAATCGATGCTGTCGAAGCGTTCCGCCAGCATCGCTTTGATTTTCGGCAAGGAACAGTCCGCATCGGCAGAAATATATCCGGAATCAATCAATCGTGCCCGAAGGTGTTTTTGATTGACGGCCGCACCCCTTGAAAGATAGAATACATAGTCGTAAAGATCCCTGCCCTTGATGCGGCTTTGCCACGCACGGCAGATGACCGCATGGATTTTTCCTGCGAATAGGGAGGGCATATCGTACAGCCGCACCTCATACGGCACGGGCAGCAGCCGGTATTTGTGCTCGAATGAGGCGAAGGCGGGCGGGTTAACGTCCACCTCGAACTTAATCTTGACCGCTTCATTCTTCGCCACGCTTCCCGCCACCTTTTCATCCGCGTAGAACAGCAGGAGATGTTCCTTTGTGTTCCCCTTCAGGAAGGCGGAGCGGATGGTGCTTTCTTTTGTCTTTTCCTTTTCCTGAATCTCCACGTTCAGCCCAAAGGCTTTCACTTCCTTCTCCAGCACGGGAAAGTAGGCCGTCAGGTCAAAGTCCAAATCCTCCGCTTCCAGCGAAAAATCCAGATCCTCGGAAAAGCGGTCGAGACCGTAGAAGATTCGCAGGGCGGTTCCGCCGTAGAACGCCGCTTTTTTGAAGAAGCCCGCACGGGACAAGCCGCAGAGCACGATCTCCTGCATGATCTCCTTCATGGCGTTCTTTCTGTCGTAGATATTCTCTACATGGTAGCTTTTCAGCATCTGTTCAATGGCGCTGTTCATATCAAAGCCTCCTTAAAAGCGAGCAGAGCTTTTTTACATTCGTGGAGTGATACGCTCCGCTGTATTCGCAAACCTTATTTCCGTCCAGCTTCCCAATCTCCGATTCCTCAATCCGCAAATCCTCCGTCAGCAGCCGGAAAAGCTCCTGTGTGTTCGGTACGGGCGGCATAGTATAGAGCTGGTCGCACAGTGCCTTTTCCGGCTCTGCGATCCGGTAGAAATAATCGCCCTCCTGCACGAGCCGAAGCCCCAGCGGGAACGCCTCGGACGGCACATCCCGATAGGTGAAGGTTCCGAAGGGCGTTTCATACTTCTTTTTCTTTTTCTTTTCAAAGGTGGCGCAGGTAACGGCATATACCGCCTCGGGAATCAGCCCGTAGCGGCTAAGGGCATATTCAAAGGAAATGTATGAAGGCCCGTAAATACTGCCCGCAAGCAGGTACGCAGGAGCGTTCCGGTCAGTTTCATATAGCCCCCTTGTAATGGGAAAGCATTCGCCCCGCTCCGCCATACGCGCCAACTTTGACTTCGGAGAACCGTATTCCCGCAGTTCCTCCAGTAGCATTGCTGTTGTCTTTATCATATTTTCACCTCGCAGTCTTATTATACGCAACTATCCGGTGAAAATCAAGTGATTTCAAAAAATAGTGCGGATTCTTTCCTGCTCATTCTGTGCGTTTTCCGTGGATGTTACGCACTCGAACGGACATTTTTGTAAAGAGAAGGGCAAACCGCATCTATTGAACATTTTTGCGGATACACGCATTTTGTCCAACAATGCGGCAGTGCAGACAAGCGAAGCATCACCATCTATTTCCCAAAATCAATATTTTTTCGATTTTGGGAAATAGAATCGTGAAAGCAAAACGAGAGCGACCCGAAGGCCGCTCCCGCCGCATCCGCCTTATTCGTCCGTGTCGAAGTCCGGCACCAGCTCCAGCTCCGCGAACTGCTCGTCGGTGATTTCCCCCAGCTTTTGCAGGGCACTGTCGGTCAGCTCCCGCAGCTCGGCTTCGTCCTCGTCAAGGTATCCGCGCATTTCGGTGAGGGCGGCAATCAGCCCGCTGCGGCTGTCGCTTTGGTAGATGCACATGAGGTTCATTTCATCGTTGGTAAAATTCATCATAGCAGCTCTCTTTCCGCGCGCTTTGAACGCGCTGTCTTTTTCGGCTCGTTGACGGGAGGACAGAGTTTTGCCAGCACGGAGGGCTTCTTCTCCTGCCGTGCCGCCTGCGCCTGTTCCCGGCGCGCCGCCTGCGCCAGCTCCATGAGGGAGATGGGCTTGCCGGACTTTGCCTGTTCCTCCAGCTCTGCCACGGTCTGCTTCGGCCCGTTGTTGATAACGCCGTCGATCATGCCGTAGTCGTCCTCCATGGCCATCTCCGCGTTTTTGAGATAGTTTTCCGGCTTTAGGAAGTCGGGCAGCGCCTTGAAGCCCCGGGAATCCACGTAATGACAGGATACCACGCCGTTCTGCTTCAGCGCCACGATGTCGCTGACGGACAGGCTGTGGCCGCGAAAATCCTCCGGGCGGCGGAGGTTGAAGGTCTCATACAGCGCGTCCAACCTGTCCTGCGTATCGCCCCTGCGGTCGAGGCTGCCCGCATAGACGGCGGCGTAATTTTCCTTTTCAATGGAAAGCCCCTTCTTCTCCAGATACTCGGCGTTCATAAAGCGAAGCTGCGCCGTATCGTCATTATCCCGAAGCTGATAGATGGCAAAGCTGTCGGCGGGGTTACTGAGGAACGCCTTTTCATAGTCCGGCGGTGTAAGGCGGTCTTTGACCGTCTCCCATTCGGGGGCTTCCACGCCGAAGATGCCGTCAAAGCTGCGGATATCCTCTGCATCGAAGGCCATGGCCTCGGTGTTGTCCGTGTGAAGCATATACACGCTTACATCCCGTTCCATGAGCTCCAGCGCACGCTCCTTTGTCAGCGGCAGCATATTGGAATCGGTGTAGCCGTAGGCGTTCATGCTCTCAACAGAAATCGCAGGGTCGGGGACGCAGCCGTTGTCCGGCGCTGTGACCGGCTCCGGCTCCTGCACGGCGATCTCCTGCACAGGCTGGGCGGCAAGGCTCTCCGTCTCCCTGTCCAGCCCGCGCTCCTTGCATATTTCCGCGTAATGGCGGTCGATATCCGTAATCAGGGAGGATGAGGTTCGGTTGATGGTCTCCAGCGATGCGCGAAGCTCGGTCAGCTCCCTGTCCTTTGCCCAGGTCGCCAGATACCCGAAGCTGTTTTCGCCTGTCTCAATGCCGTAATAGGCGCAGACGGCGAAGGAAATGCTCTCCGCCTGAATCTCCTCGGCGGCGCGGGAGAGCTTTGCCTTTTCCGGGTACTGTGCGTGCCAAAACTCCTTCACGGTCTGCTCGCCGCCCGTGAAGTTCAGCCCGTCCTCGCCCAGATACAGAAAGCCCTGCTCCGGCAGCTCAATGGGCGCTGCGGCAATAACAGTTGCCGCATGGTTCACCACAACGTGCTCCTGAATGGTCACGGGCAACCCCGGATCGTAATCCGAGCCGCGCAGGTCATATACATACAAGCCCTCCGGCAGCTTATCCCGGTCGATGCGCCCGTTGGAGAACAGCGCGGGCTTGCCGAACAGCTCAATCTCCTGATATTTTTCTCCGATTTCGTCCTTATTGTGGAGCTTGGAGTGGGCGATCTCATGGACGGCGGCGCAGACCGTCTGTACCTCGCTCATGCCTTCTCTGAGGACAATGCGCTGTTTGTCCACGGAGAAGTAACCGTCCATATTCTCCGCCAGTTTCTCAAAGAAGATGGGGACGGGCGCGCTGCGGCGCAGAGCTTCCATGAACACCTCGTAATTCTGCACATCCCCCGTAAGGTTCGCCGCCAGCTCCGGCAGGGGCTTGCCTGCGGTCTGCTGCACGTCGAACACCACCACGGGCTTGTACATGGGAATCTGCACCGTCTTTTCCTCCGTGATAATATCGCCGTTCTCGTCCCGCAGGGGGAGCTTGGTGTCGGGGTCGAGCTTTGCTTCTTCAATTTTCTTCTTGAAGGGCGTGGGGGCGATGATTTTAATGCCTTTTTCGCCCTTCTTAACGCTCCTTCCGAACTGATCGCGCCATTTGTTGAAGCCGGCCACATGGGTGGCGTCGGGGCGCTGCATATAGATGAGCATGGTGTTGTTGACGCTGTAGCGGTGAAAGCGGCTCATGGTGGCAAGGTACTGCCTGTATCTGTCGCTCTCAAACAGCTCCTTTATGCCCGTCTCGATGCTGTCGGTGATGTCCTTGAGCCGTTCCTTGTTGGTCTGTTTTTCAGCCATTTCGTGCATACCTCCTTTGATTCATGGTAAAAACAGCGGCTCCCGCAGGGGAACGAAACGCCCGTGCGGGAGCCTGTAAGGGTCATTTGGTGAAGTCCAGCTTATAGGAGGAACGCGCGCCGTCGTCCTCAAGCACGATGAATGCGTCGTAGGTCTTGCCGGTTTTCTCGGAGTAGATACCGCTGGCGTAGGCGCGTCCCTGCGTCAGGAGCGAGGAAGCCATCTTCTTCGTCAGGCTGATCTTCTTGGCGGCAAGGAAGCGGTTATCCCGCCACAGCCCGAACTTGCAGCTCCGTCTCTCGCAGAAATAGCCGTTTTTGCTCTCCGTGACCTCTGCGCCGCAGCGGGGGCATTTGCCCACAACGGGTCTGCCGGAGGGGAACAGTACCTCCGCGCCGTCCACAGGCGCAGCGTCCCGTACCAGCGCTGCGACCATATCGCGGATGCCGGCAAGGAACTCGTCCGCGCCCAGCTCGCCGCATTCGATCTCCTTGAGGCGGTGCTCCCATTCGGCGGTCAAAAGTGGGGACTGGAGCTGTTCGGGCAGCACGGTAATGAGGGACACGCCCGCTTCGGTGGGAACGAGGCGTACAGATTTCTTCGCCTTTTTGCGCTCTGCAAAGCCCGTGGCCACCAGCTTTTCAATGACCGCCGCCCGGGTCGCGGGGGTTCCCAATCCCTTTCTCTCGGCATCTTCCGGCATATCCTCTTTGCCCGCCGTCTCCATGGCCGACAGCAGCGTATCCTCGGTGAAGTGCTTTGGCGGGGTCGTCTTACCCTCTTTGACCGCGCAGGAGGAAACGGGAAGCAACTGTCCCTCGGAAAGCTCCGGGAGGGTGCTGTCCTGCTTGCCCTTTTCCGTGTATGCCCTCCAACCCATATGAAGGATTGTTTTCCCCTTGGCGGCAAAGGCATTTCCGCCGCAGTCCAGCCTTGCCTCGGTCTCCAGATAGACGAAGGGTGCGCTGACCGCCATAAGCACCTGACGGGAAACAAGGCGCAGCAGCTCCCGTTCGCCTGCGGGCAAGGTTTCCAAATCCGTTTCGCCCGCCGCCATGGTGGGAACGACGGCGTGGTGGTCGCTGACCTTTTTGCTGCTGCACACCTGCACCGAACAGACGGCTGCGGGCGGCTCCGTGCCGCAGATGCCCGCACAGCACAGCGCCAGCGCGTTTACGCCGCCCTCCATATCGTCGGTGAGGTAGCGGCTGTCGGTGCGGGGGTAGGTGCAGAGCTTCTTTTCGTAGAGGCTTTGCAGATAATCCAGCGTCTGCTGCGCCGTGTACCCAAGTAGGCGGTTCGCGTCCCGCTGGAGGGTGGTCAGGTCGTAGAGCGCCGGGGCTTTCTCCGTCTTTTTTGTCTGCACGACGGAGGTAACAGCGGTTTTGCTGTTGCAGTCCCCGGCAAGCCGCTCCGCCTCAGCCTGCTCCTTCATGCGCCCGCCTGCGGCGGAGAAGCCGTCAAAGTCCAGATGGACGGTGTAAAAGCTCTCCGGCTGAAAGGCATTGATCTCCGCTTCCCGCTGCACCAGCAGCGCAAGCGTGGGCGATACCACGCGCCCCACGTTCAGGGTGCGGTGGTACATCACGGAAAACAGGCGGGTGGCGTTGATGCCCACCAGCCAGTCCGCCTTGCTGCGGCAGAGGGCGGAGGCGTAGAGGTTGTCGTACTCCGCGCCGTCGCGGAGATTGTCAAAGCCCTGAAGAATCGCCGCATCCTCCATGGAGGAGATCCAGAGCCGCTTTACGCGCTTGCGGCAGTTGTTGAGATTATACGCCGTGCGGAAGATCAGCTCGCCCTCGCGCCCGGCGTCGCAGGCGTTGATGACCTCGCAAACGTCCTCTCTGTGCATGAGGGTGCGCAGTGTGTTCATCTGCTTCTGCTTGTCCCTCGCCACGTTGTACTGCCAGCTTTCCGGCAGGATGGGCAAGTCCTCTCTTCGCCATTTGCCGTACTTTTCATCGTAAGCGTCCGCATCCGAAAGCTCCGCAAGATGCCCGAAGCACCAGGAAACGAGATAGCCGCCGCCTGAAAGAAAGCCGTCCCCGCGCTCCTTTGCGCCAAGAACGGCGGCGATGCTCCTTGCCACGGAGGGCTTTTCACACACAACAAGCCGGTAACAGGTCGTATTCATCATTGGTTTTTGTCCTCCTCACTGTCAGCAGTGTTTTCATCTTCAAACTCGTAATCCTCTTCTTCCTCGTCATCGCCGTAGTCGTAATCGTCCAGGTCGTCCGCCCTGCGGGTGTCAGCCTTTGGCTTGCGGAGCTTGAACCAGTACAGCGCACCGCCGCCGCCCAGCAGGAGCAGGAGGACGATCACAATGAGCCCCGCACTGCCATTCTTTTCAGGCGCGGTCTCCGCAGGCTCGGCGGGCTGGGGCGTTATTTCTGCGGCTTGCTCCTTACCCGCGCACTCGCTCATATTGGTTCTGCACACCTTGCAGCCCGTGTTGAATTTGCCCACGGCGCATTTGTCCGTGCAGGAGCAGGCGGGGACGATGCTCTCGCCGTCCTTGGTCAGCGCCAGCAGGTCGGCCTCGTCCACAAGATTCAGGAAATGGACGTTCTCATTGCCCTTATCGTCCCGGTCGATGATGAGATAAAAGGTATTGCCGCCCTTGGTCGTCACGGTGATGAACTGCTTGCCTGCGCCGAAAGCGGAGCCGATGTCGTCCATAAGCGTCAGGTTGCCGTCCGGGGTCAGGGGCGCGGAACCTCCGGCAGCGGCGTAATATTGCAGCAGTATCTCCAGCAGTCCCGCAGTATCCGTGTCGTTCTCACCGCCTCCCGCAGAGGTGTTGAGAACCTCAAGGTATTTGCCGTATACATAGCCTGTCTGCTCCGGCACGACCACCTTGTACCAGCCGTTGCTTTCCTCCAGCACCTTCACCTCCGCGCCGTTGAGCAGACGCCCGATCACGGTGTAATCCGTGCCGGGGCCGGTGCGCAGGTTCAAATAGGTGCGGACGTTGACCACCTTTCCGGCCTGCTCCCGTTTGGCGGGAAGCGTCCAGCTCCGATCCCCGATGGTCACGGTATGGCTTCCGTCCGCATTTTCGGTCACAAGCACGGTCAGGGTCTGTCCGTTTGGGGTCTGCTCACCGGTATTCGTATTCTCCGGCTGTGTAGTTGCAGTTGGGCTTTCCATGGTCGGGTCGCCCATTGTCGAATCGACCATATCGCCGCCTGCATAGGCCGTAACGGAAAAGACCGTCATGCAGAGCACGACGGCCAGCGTCACGGCAAAAAATCTCCATTTATTCTTCATCCACAAATTCCTCCGTTTTTCTGTATTCGTCGGGCAGCGCCGCCGTGGGACGCTTTTCCAGCATCTCCATCAGCGCCGCGAGCTGCTCGATGGTCAGGCCGTTCTCGCGGACGATGCCCACAATATCCGTGTTTTCCAGCTTCAGAATCTGCTCGTCCAGGGCTTTGAGCCGTGCGGTCAGCGATGTGAGCTTTTCCGCCAGCTTCTCGCGCTCCTGACGCAGCTTTTCAAGTCGCGGGTTCATAACATCCTCCTTTTTGCGTTGATATGGTTGTTGTTAAGGTAATCTGCCAAACTGGAGAAAATGGCTTCGCCAGTAGCTTGTGTCGATGGAAGCGTAGTGAATGGGGTCGCCGCAGTGGAGCATCCTGTTATTGCCCACATAGATGCCCACATGGGACGCGCCTGCGGTGTCGTAGGTTTTTTCAAAGAATATCAGGTCGCCGGGACGGGCGCTTTCCGGGGAAACATAGGCGCACATACCCCGCAGCCCCTCCGCGCCCAGCCTGCCGAAGCTCCAGTGCAGGCCGCAGTTGTTGTAGACATACGAAACGAAGCCGGAGCAGTCGAAGGAGGTGGCGGGCGTGCTGCCGCCCCAGACGTAGGGGTAGCCCAGATACTTTTCCGCTTCCTTTATAACTGCGGCGAACTGCTCGTCCGCCAGCGCTTCCGGGGGTATCTCGTACTTCTCATACTGGGTGTGGTAGTACCGGTTCACATACGGGGAGCCGGGGAACAGGTCGGGGCGGTTGCCCAGCACGCTCATATACACGGCGTACATGGAGAGCTGATCGTGGGACATGATATGCACCGGCACATGGGAGAGGTTGAAGTTTTCCAGCTCCACATGGCAGATATAGTAGGTGTAGGGAACCTCCGCCTCGTACTCGTAGCTTTGCAGATTGCCGTTTTCGTCGGTGTAATAGCCGATATGCGTTTCGGTGCGGTATCTGGTTTCCGTGGTGACGGTTTCCGTTAAGATATACTGCTTTTCAAACAGCGTCTCCAGAATCCCGCCTATTTCGTCAATCGTCCATTCTCCGCCCTTGAGGGCGGTAATCATGGAAATGAGCACATAGGGGTCGTGCTCAATCTCGTCCAGGTCGAAGTGGTACTCGTCGTAATCGTGGGTGCTTTCGTAGCTGTTCAGGTATTCCCGCAGCTCGTCCTCCATGGCGCAGTAGGCGGCTTCCGCCGCCAGCATATCCGCATCCTCCAGCGGATAGGTGGAGGCCGCAACGCCGGACAGCCCGCCCTGAAACAGCGTGGAGCAGGAGGAAATGCAGGTCATGAGCAGCAGTATCGCGGCGGCGATACCGCCCGCGATGAGGAAGCCCTTCTTGTGCCGGACAAAAAAGCTGCCGGCCTTTTTGCTTCCCTCGGCGGCGCGCTTTGCCGCCTTTGCGGTGGTCTCGGACGCTTTGACGGTATTCCTTGCGCCGTTCCCCGCTTTTGCGGCGGCGTATTCCTTTTTAATGGCCTGCTTCTGCTGCCAACGGGAATAGGGATTGGAAGCCCTGCCGTATTCCTGCTCGTACTGTTTGTTCAGCGCCTTGAGATTGGCTTTGTCTGCGGCGGCTTCTGCCTTGTCCGCCCTGCGGTAGGGCTTTTCCGCATGGGAGCGGTGCGCCGATTCCGCAATGCGCCAGGTGCGCTCCGCCGTCTCGGTCAGGGTGTTCGCCGCCTCCGTGCCGGGGTTGTCGTCGCCCTCCTCCCGGAGCTTGCGGTGGACTGCGCTGCGGACGGTATCCAGCGGCGCTTTCCTTGCGGCGTGCGCCAGCTTGGAGGGCGGACGCTTTTTGTCCGCCTCCTCAAAGAAAAGGCGCGTCGTGACCTTGCCGCTCTCACTGTCCACAACGCGCTTTTTGACCTTAACGGTTTTCTTGGGAATTTTCGCTTCGGCCTTTTCCAGCTTAACCGCCGCCCTGTCCGCCTTGCGGACAGCTCGTTCCAGCTCCGGCAGGGCGCGTTCTTCCTCGGTGAAAATCAGCCTTGGCGAGCGTTTTGCCATATTCATCACCTCCTGATGGGACTGCTGATGGGTTAAAAGCGTTATTCAAACAGAATTTCATCCGTTCTCTCCAGAAAATGCCGCTTGCCCGCCGGGGTGATGAGGGTATAGTGTCCCAGCTTGCCGCGCTCGGTGTAGAAGTCCCTCACCAGAAACAGACCGGCGCTCTTTTTGACCGCACGGGGAAAGAGCTTGCGGTTCTTGTCCCGGAACAGATACTTCTTTTCCTCCAGATACCGGGTAAACTGCTTTTCGGGAACGCCCAGCTCCTTGGCGGTGGTGCGGATGTTGGTGCAGTCCGCAGGGTCAACAAAGGCGTCGTAATACTCCGCTTTGGGGAGGGCAAGCCGGAGGCAGCGGGTCAGCTCCCGGTTTCGGGCGTTTTCGCTGCGCAGACGGTTCAGGTACTCCGGCACGGCCTCGGGGTGCGCCTCCAGCGCATCCAACAGGCTGTCCGTCATATACGCGCCGTGCTTGCGGATGGAGGGAATGACCTCATGGGTGATCCAGCGCTTGAAGGCTCTCGCTTCCGGCTTTTTGGAACAAAGGATCAAATGATAGAGTCCGGCTTCACTTACTGCATTTATTTCAATCGTCTTATCGGCGTTCTGGGGGTGGGGTACTTCAAGTAACCCACCTTCATCCGAGTCCAATCTGGACATTGCGCGCGTAACCTGGTTCAATCCGAGAGCTTTGCACACATCAACCGCAACAAACCAAGGAGCACCGTCTTTCAGCACGGAACGTACCCGACCAAAATCTGCGCTTTCAAAAATCATAAGGTGGTTATCCATAGTCTTTTCTCCTTCCTTACACTGTAATGGCGTCCTTCGATTCCTCCCCGGTTTGTTCGGAGAGGTCGGACAATTTTGTCGTGATGATTTTGTACAGCTCCGTATCCTTGGGGAAGCGGTCTACGAAGGGCAGGATCACGCTGCCGTAGAACAAAAGCCCCTCGCCCTCGGCGGATTGGGTCACATACGAGAGCTGATGGGGCGAGATGTTGAGCTGCTTCGCCAGAATCTGCCGGTCGCCGGAAGCCTGGTTGAGCATATACACATAGTCGGAGTTTTCAAAGATGTTCTCCACCTCACGGCTGGAGAGCAGGTCTTTGACGTTCTGGGTGATGCCCGTGGGAACGCCGCCCCACTTGCGGAAGCGCTTCCATATCTCCACCGTATACGCGGCGGTCTGCTCCTCCTTCAAAAGAAGGTGCATCTCGTCGATATAGTAGCGGGTGGACTTGCGCTGCTCCCGGTTGATCGTGACGCGGTTCCACACCGCGTCCTGCACCACCAGCATCCCGATCTTTTTGAGCTGCTTGCCCAGCTCCTTGATATCGAAGCTGACCACACGGTTTTCGATATTCACGTTGCTGCGGTGGTTGAACACGTTGAGTGAGCCGGTGACGTAGATTTCCAGCGCCGTGGCGATATACTGCGCTTCCTTTTCGTCCTGCCTGCGAAGCTCGTTGTACAAGTCCTCCAAAATCGGCATCTTCTCCGGGCGGGGGTCGCTCAGGTACTCCCGGTAAACAGAGCGCACACATCGGTCGATGATGGTCTTTTCCACCGGCATGAGGCCGTCCTTGCCGCCCACGATCAGCTCGCACAGGGAGAGGATGAAGTCGGATTTCAGGCTCAGCGGGTTTTCATCGTCGCTGTAATTCAGGTTCAAATCCATGGGGTTCAGGTAGTCGGTGGAGGTGGGCGAGATCTTCACCACCTGCCCGTGCAGGTGTTCCACCAGCGGCCCGTACTCCGCCTCCGGGTCGCAGATGATGATATCGTCATTGGTGACGAGGAACACGTTGGCGATCTCACGCTTGGCGGAGAAGGACTTGCCGCTTCCGGGCGTGCCTAAGATCAGCCCGTTGGGATTTTTCAGCAGCTTTCTGTCTACCATGATGAGGTTATTGGAAAGGGCGTTCAGCCCGCAGTACAGGGCTTCCTTGCCGTCCTGAAACAGCTCCTGGGTGGTAAACGGCACGAAAATCGCCACGCTGGAGGTGGTCAGCCCCCGCTGGATCTCGATCTGATTCAGCCCCAAGGGGAGGCTGCTCATGAAGCCCTCCTCCTGCTGGAAGTCCAGCCGCGTGAGCTGGCAGTTGTACTTCTGGGCGATGGAGCCCGCCTGAAAGACGTTGTTGCCGAGGCGCTGCCTGTTGTCCGCCACGTTCACCACAAGGAAGGTCAAAAGGAACATACGCTCGTTGCGGCTTTGCAGCTCCTGCAAGAGCTTTTTCGCCTCCGTGCCGTAGGTGGCAAGGTCGGAGGGGATAATATCCATATCGTAGCCGGAGCGCACCGCCTTTTTCTGCTCCTCAATGGTCATTTTCTGCAAGTCGGTGATCTTGCGCTTAATGGTCTTGATTGCCTTTACCTGATCCACGGACTGGACGTGCATACTGACGATGAGGGAGCTTTCCATATCCAGAAAGTCCGCCAGCATCCGGTCGTTGAGCTCCGGCGCCAAAATCTGCAAGAAGGATACGCAGCCGGTCTTGCTGCCCACGCCGAAGCTGCTGCCGGTCTTGAACTCAAAGGCGCTGGGCGCGATGAAGTCCTTCACCGACAGTCCGGAGGGAGCCAGCCAGTCCCACGAAAAGCGGAAGGGCTGCGGCTCGTCCATGTGGAGCATCCCGTGCAGCAGGCGCAGGCGCTCCATTCCGTTCAGGCTCTCCGCCGTCACGCCCAGACGGCGGAAGTTGTTGAGGATATCCGTCTCGATGCGTTCCAATCGGGGCTTTGCCGCCCTCAGGCTGTCCGCCTCCACGCCGAAGGTCAGGTACTTGGTCTTAATAAGCCCGTTGTTGCCTCTGGCAAGCTGGCTTTGCAGCATCCCGGTGTACTCGGTACGGAGCTTGTCGAAGCAGTCGCCCTGCAAGGGGATGGCGATGCGCCGGGCGTAGGTATCCCGCGTGGCGGAGAGGTTGATGAAGGAGAGCTGGAAGCGGATGGAGGAATCAAAATAGTTGAGGAAATCGCACCAGCCGTCAAAAATGGCGGTTTTGTCTTCATTTTGGTTGAGTTGGTAGTTGATATCCTGAAACTGCACGGTTTTCGTGTAGTAATTGTCCGTCACGCGGCACACGCCGTCGGGGTACATCCGCTGAAAGGGGATGCTGTCCTGGGCGGACTTCTTTCGCTTATCCTGACGCCTGGCTCTTGCAATCGCCGCGTCGATCTGCTTTCGCTCGGCTCGTGTGAGCTTTCTTGCGGGGGTTTTGTTTGTGGACAATCGCGTAGACCTCCTTATCCAAAATATCCTGCCGGTTCAGCAGGTCGTAGAAATTGTTCGTCCTGTACGGGCGCTGTTTGGGGCGCAGGAAGCACACCTGCACGATGTTGCGGATGAGCTTCTCCGGCGGCTGACCGTTCTTTTCGTACATGGCCAGCAGGAAGAAGGGCAGCATGACCAGCATCATGCAAAGGGCCGCCGCGCTGCTGCCGATATGGCCCTTGAGCAGAAAGAAAAGCGGTACGCCGATGAGCGCGCCGCCGCCAAAGCACAGAATCTGCCGTTTTGTTAAATTGAACATGACCTTGGTTTTCACCGCGTTCAAGTCCTTGGGTACGGGAACGTATGCCAAATTTCATCACCTCCGTCAGTGAGCATGGAACAGGCTCTTGGCAAGGGAGCTTGTCTTAAACAGCGTGAAGCACAGCAGCACCGTGTACCCCATGCACGTCCATATGGCTGCCGAGACGCTGCTCTCCACCACGATGTTCTGGATCAGCACCGCGTAGATCGCCACGCAGACGATGATGAGGAAGCCCTGAAAGCCCAGCGCCAGCAGGCTTCTGAGGTAGTTCTGGCCCATCTGCCCCCATTCCCGGTTGGCCATGGTCGCCATTGGGATGGGCGCGATGGAGGTCACGCAGTAGATCTCGATCATCCTGCCGTAGCAGATGATGAAAATGCAGATGGTCAGCGCCCACATGGAAAGATGCACGACCACGGACTCCAGCCACAGCCCCAGCAGCGACCAGACCTCCATTTCCGCAAGCGCAGCTTCAAATCCCGCGATATGCTCGTTGAACGTCAGAGACGTGTCCGATATGATGATGCCCGACGCGCTGTTGACGACGCTCTGAGCAGCTTCGAACACGCCCATGACGATGTTCCATGTGTTGGTGACGATGAGCACGGCGCAGGCGGTCTTGAATATCCACTTGAAGAACATCCAGGTGTCCACGTCGTGCATGTTGTTCTTTTCCGTAATGAGCTGGATCAGCTCCAGCGTCATGACAAATGCGAGGATCACGCCCGCGATGGGCAAAATCACATTGTCCGACAGCGTTCGGATCATGCCGTAGACGCCGCTGTTCCAGCCCTGGGGCGTAGCGCCCACCTGTCCGGCGATGCCCGCCACGCGGCTGTTCACGTTGTCAAACAGTCCGTTCACGTTGTCCATGATGCCGCTGACCAGCAGCTCCCTCAGCCATTCGGTGAATTTCTGCCATATCAAATCCAATGGGCTTTACCCTCCTTTCCCGCAGCGCCCGCCCCGAGGGGCGGACGCCGCGAAGGATTTGTGCGGGCGATTAACCGAACAGGCCTTTGAGCAGGGGTACGAGGATAACGCCGATGAGTGCCACGCCGCCCCCGGCCATGAGCTGTTTCATGCCCTGGGATTTAGCGCCGGGGTTGTCGTTTCCGTAGCCTTCCAGCAGGTTGATGGCTCCCCAGATGCCGAGACCTGCGCCAAGGGCAATTACCAAAGTTTGAAGAACGCCGACAGCAGAGTTGAAAAATTCCATATTTGTGTTGCCGGAATCATTGGGTGTTGGTTGTGTTGAAATCTCGCGGATACAGCAGGAGCCGGAGCGAAAGCTGCGATGCAGCCCCGATTCCGGCTTCTCCTTTCAAATTTTTCGTTCATGGATTCGTTCCGACCCTGCAAGCGAGGAAGCGTCTTTTCTCATCCGTATCTATATGAAAAGCCGCCGCATGAGGGCGGCGGGCTTGTGCGCTCAGACGCGGCCCGCGTCGAACACCTCGTAGACCTCATCCGCTTTCGGCACCAGTCTTGTGGATAGGTATTTCTCGATATCAAAGGCGTTCCTTGGGTTCGCGTCCGACAGATACTTATAATTGGGGTGCTTGGTGATGTCATACTTGTCCGAGAGGAAGGGACGCACGCCCCGAAGCTGCAAGATGCACTTGCCGCCGTCCATCACCGCCAGTTCGTCTATCGTGGCAAGGTCTTTGCCCAGCTTCTGATAGTTCAGACTGTGGGAAACCTCCCGTCCACGGCTCTCACCGGTATTGAAGGTGTCGATGGTCTCTTTCCCCAGTGCCTGATTCAGCTCCTTCAGCGTACCGGGTTCCTTGCCGCCTAAGAAGATGGAGCTGTCGCAGTTGCCGATAATGGTGTCGGCGTTGTCCTTGTACAGCGCCTTCAGCTGGCTTTGGGCTTGCAAGACGAGGCAGGCGGAAATCTCGCGGCTGCGGATGGTAGCCATGAGCTTTTCCAGGTTCGGTATTTGCCCGATGTTGGCGCACTCGTCGATGAGGCAGCGCACATGGACGGGGAGTCTGCCGCCGTACACGTCGTCGGCCTTTTCGCACAGCAGGTTAAATAACTGGCTGTAAATCATGGAGATAAGGAAGTTGAAGGTGCTGTCGGTGTCGCTCATGATGAGAAACAGCGCCGTTTTCCGGTCGCCCAGGGTGTCCAGCTCCAGCTCGTCGTACATGGTGATCTCCCGCAGCTCCTGGATATCGAAGGGCGCAAGGCGCGCGCCGCAGGAAATATTGATCGACTTAGCTGTTTTGCCCGCCGCTAATTTGTATTTTTTATATTGCCGCACGGCGAAGTGATTCGGCTCCCGGCTTGCCAGCTCCTTAAAGGCCAGATCCACGTTGTTCTCAAAGGTCTCATCGTCCTCGCGCACCTCCATGGCGTTGATGAACTCGATGAGCGTGGCGAAGTTCTGTTCCTCCTCCGGGGCTTCGTAGTGGATATAGCCGATGAGCGCCGTGTAGAGCAGCGTCTCGGCCTTCTGCCAGAAGTCGTCCCCGGATTTCCCGTCCCCCTTGGTGTTGGCGATGAGGGTCGTGACCAGCTTCAAAATATCCTTCTCACTGTGGATATACGCAAAGGGGTTGTAGTGGTGGGACTTCTTGAAGTTGATGGAATTGAATATCTTCACCTTATAGCCATTACGGAGCATGAGCTTTCCGCACTCCACGGCGATGCTGCCCTTCGGGTCGGTGACAACGTATGAACTGTGTAATTGCATGAGATTTGGCTTAATGAAAAACCGCGTCTTACCGCTGCCTGAGCCGCCCACCACCAGCACGTTTTTGTTCCGCGCCGTCTTGGGGTCTTTGGGACGGTTGGACATCATGAGCCGCTCGGTCTGGGTGAGAATGACGTTGTTCTCAAACTTCGGATCGACGTAAGGGGCGATATCCTCGGGCTTGCCCCAACGGGCAGAGCCGTATTCCAGATTTTTGCGGAATTTCTTGGCGTTTTTGCCCTTGACGTACACGATAAGCCGAATGAGCAGAGCGGCTGCAACGCCCACGCACAGGTCGATGGGGTGGAAGCTGGGCAGCGCCGATTGAAACGCGGCGGCGAAGCCCTCCATGAGGTGCAGCGTCTTTCCCGAGAAGTCCATGCCGGGGGCAAGCCTCCACGCCTGCCCCAGCTTGGTGGCAAAGAGGGCGATAAAGACATACGGGATATTGGGCAGCGCCAGCTTTTTGATATGCAGCGGCTTTTTCATAGCTCCAGCCCCTTGTCCTTGTTGCGCACCCTGGTCACGTCCTTTGCGATCTCCGGCGCACGGAGCGCTCTGAGCATCCGGATGACGGACGGTTTCTCCTTTGCTTTTGCCTTCTTCCCGGTGTACTCGGTAAAGGCGGCGGTGAGCGCATCCGCATCCCGCGCCTTGAAAAAGACGAGATATCTGGGAATCTCGCCGGTTTTGTCCTTCTTGATGGCGTAGTCCACGCCGTACTTGCGCGCCACACGGTCAAAGCCCTTGATGTTCCGCTCCGTGACCTCGATGTTGGACACGCCCTGGTTCTGACCGACAAGCTGCTTCACCGTCTGCTTGCCGGTGGGCTTTTCAGGCGCACCACGCGCCTTTGCCAGCTTCTTCTCCTTGCGGCTGGCGAGGTATTTGAGGATGACGGCCTTTAACAGCCGTGCCGTGAGCTTGGTTGCGCTGATGACCAGCGTGACCGCTCTGTTTTCGACTTCCTCCTGCATGGGTCATGCCTCCTTTCCCGCATACTCCTCAAAGCGCCGTCATCGCTCTGTCGCCGGAGCGGTCTTGCCTTTGCCCGCAGCCTTGGCGGGCTCGGTGGGGATCGCCATGATCTTGCTGCCCATCTTCAAAAAGGCTTCCGGCTGACGGAACTTTTCCTCATATTTCTGTTGCAGCTCCTTCGGCAGAGACGCAAAGTTCTCATCCCCCAGACCGCAGATGAAGAACTTCCCGGCCACAATATCGTAGATATCGCCGTCCCCGTCCCGCAGGGCGCGGTTCAGGGGCTTGCCCTCCAGCTTGGCTTCCTCCCCGCAGATCAGCGCCACGGGGTCGTCATATGGGTAAATCGCTTCGATATAGCCGTCTACCGCCTTCTGCAAGGAGGCGAGGTCGGAGCCGATGCGCTCCACGCGCGGGTACTGTCCCGGCTCCACCATGAGCACCTCGATGGTGTCGTCCTGCGCTCTTTCGGCGGGTATTTCTTTGCCGTCATTGCTCTCAAACTCCACCTCCACGAAATTGTCCGCATCCAGAATATGATCCCCGGCGTGCCACTGGTCGCTTACCATCTGCTGTGCTTCCTCCTTAGAAGAAGCCTCCACGGACACGGTGAGCTTCAGCGTTTCGGTGATGGTCACGTCAAATTCCTTCATGCGCGCCGCCTCCCTCGTCGGTCTCCTCCGAAAAAAGCGGAAGAAAAAACGCCGCCAATGCCTTTACCGCCGCTTCCGCTTCTTCGGCGGTCGGGCCGATCTGTTCGCCGCCGTCCTCCGCATCCGGTACAGCTTCATGCGGCGCTTCGAGGGCGTCGTCGAAATTGTCGTCATATTCGCCGCACTCGTTGCAGCAGTCGCAGTGGATGTGTACGTCGCCGTAGATGTTGATGGTTACGTTCATGGATAAACCTGCCTTTCTCAGCGCTCGTTCCGGCGCTGCTGTTTTTTCTGCCACTGCTCCAGCAGCTTGATGATGGTCTGCTGCATTTGCAGGGGCGTGTAGCTTCGGGGGAAATATTTGCGGAGGGTATCGCTGCTCAGCGTAATACGCTCCTGTTCCTCCTTCTTTTCCTCGGACATGATGGAGCGCATGGCCTCCTTCGTGCATTTTCCCTCACGGCTGAGCTTCTTGAGCCGTTGTGCCTGGGAAAGCGAGGGCGTGTTCTGGGAATAGTCCATTGCGTCCAGAAACTGCTTCTGCTCGTCATGGGTGAGATATGACAGCTCCACGGCGGGGCTGAATGCGATCTCCTTGCTGTCCACCTTTTTCTGCACCTCCGGCAGAAGCTCGGTGAGACGGATATAGCGTTGCACTTGTGTCTTACTTTCACCTGCATCTTCTGCAACCTTTTGGATGGATTTTTTGGAATCTAACTTGTGCCCAACTTGGTCACAAGTTAAATCCACCCGCTTTCCCTGATGCTTCAACGCTTCCAGCTTCATTTTGTACGCCTGCGCCCGTTCCATGGGGCTGATGGTTTCCCGCTGCAAATTGCTGTCCACCATGAGGATCACCGCCTCGTCATCGTCAAGATTGCGGACGATGGCCGGTATGGTTTTCAGTCCCGCAAGGTCTGCGGCATGGAGCCGCCTGTGTCCGGATACCATCTCGTATCCGCCCTCCGGTGCGGGGCGGATGATGGCGGGGTTGAGAACGCCCACCTGCATGATGCTGTCGATGGTCTGCTGCATGAGCTCGTCGTCCGTCACCTTGAAGGGGTGGTTTTTGAAGGGACGAATCTCTGACAGCGGTATCTGCTGTACCTGTTCGTTGGGTTTCTGTTTCGGCACGGTCGCATCACCTCCTGAAAATGCCAAAGCCGCAGGCGGCGGCCTGCGGCTCAGATGAATCCCTCTGACATATCGTGACTGACAAGGCTTCGGTAGTAGTTCCCGATGGTCAGAGGGGCGTTATACAGCGTGGCTAAAAGATACTGGCGCATATTGCGGATGCGGGTGGTGTTTTCCTTCAGCCCGCCCACCACAAAGCGGATGTGCTCGCTGTTCAGCTTCAAAAACTGGCTCCTGACCACCTCGGCGGGCTTGTCGTCGCCGGAAATGCGGACGGAGCTTTTCGTCGTACAGACAACATCCACCAGCAGCTCCAGGATTTCTTCCAGCGTGTCCTGCTCGTATGGATAGTCTGTCAGGAGTGCGTCGTAGGCGATGTTCTCCGCGATAAGCTCTCTGTACCGCTCTCTCAACGCCGCTTCGTTTCCTTTCGCTTCCCGCCCGTGATCCCTCCTGAACGAAGTGAAGGGAAAGGAATCCGTATCACTAAAATCAGTATCATTCTTATCAGTATTATTAGATCGTGATTTTAACGATTCTTGATCCGTGATTTTCACTGCTCCTGAATCGTGATTTTCACGGTTCTGGAATCGTGATTCCGGGGAGGGGGTGCTACTGCCCGATGTGTTATCCACAGGGTTATCCGCAGCTTTATCCACAAAGTTTTTGACGTAGATGAGGTTGGGCTTGCCCAGCCCCTGCCGCTTGCGCTCGATGAGGCGGCATTTGCTCTCCAGCTCATGTAGCAGCTTTCCGGCCTTCTGGTCGGCGCAGCCCAGGGCGGTCATGACCTCCTCGATGGTGAAGATGATATACACACGTCCTTCTTTATCCAGCCAGCCGTTCTTGCAGCTCAGGCTCATGCGGTCAAGGAGCAGACCGTAGAGCACCTTGGCTTCTGCGGAAACGCTTCTGAACCGTTCCTCCGTGAACAGCACCTTGGGGATGCGGTAGAAGGAGAACTGTTCCGCTTCCGCACCGTAGAAATAGTCATACATGGCTTTTGTCACGCTCCCTTGGAAGTCCCACGGCGTGCATGACCTCTCTGGTACACCACCCGATGCAGGGGGCAGCCCGTCCGTAGGGACAGCCCTCGCACTCCGAAACGGGAGCGGCGCTGTCCGCATTTGCATCGTAAACTTGTTCTATGCCGTTCCGTCTTGCGGGCTTTTGCGGGACGGGACAGCAGCAGCCGTCCGGGTAGACGCAGCCCTTGAGCTTCCCTTTCCGGTACAGGCAGTACCGGCAGTCATATACGTTGTAGCCCCACGACTTCCCATATGCTTTCACAATAACACCTCCTTCGCCCGCATCTGGGCATAAAAATAGCGCGCCTGCCGACCCAAGCGCCACTTTGGGTAACAGACGCGCTATGTACTGTTTTCATGATTTTATGTTGTATTGTTTTCTGAACTCTGTGACAAACAGCTTGTACCTGTACGACTGTTGCGGATTACGGCACATTGCCGCTGAAGCTAAATATTTGATAGCACACTCTTTGGGGATAAAATATTTCCCTCCAATCTTAAATGCCTTCATCTTTTTGCTGCTGCACCAGTTTACTACAGAGGTAGATTTGTATCCAGCAAACACGGCAAGCTCCTCAATTGTAATAAGGTCCGCCATCTCCTTCATTTCCGCTTCAAAAAACAGCTCAAACTTTTTCGTCTGCTCAGGAGTCAGCGTTATCCAGCAGCTTGGAGCTATTGTTTTTTTAGCACCTGCTGTCCCAGCGTACCATCCTTCACTGGCCTTGTACTTTTCCGGGCATATTTCCCTCTGACGCAGGTACTCGATCACATCGTCTGTCTTAATGGTATAGCGACGTGTTTTTTTACCCGTGTCCTTGCATGGAATTGCACCGCTTTGAAGCAAATAGAGTGCGGTTGCCTTGCTGATGTGGGCCACCCGATATAGCTGATCCTTGCTCATGGTTTTTGGGTATTGCTTCTTGATCTCTTTGAAATGCGCTTCTAAATTTTTCATGTTCAAACCACCTTTTCATATTGGTCAACGGCAGGTGGTTTCCCATGAAAGTCTGTTCAAAACGCAGTCGTAGGAACTGCGATTTTTTCTTGTTTGGTCTCCCCAGTTCTCCCCTAGTTCTCCCCAAAATGCTCAGGTCTCCCCTAAAAAGCAGTAAAACCGCTAATTATTCGAACTCATTGATTTTTGGGCGTTTTTCCGTTTTCCGAGCTTTTACCCTTGAAAAACCCTTGAAATACGGGCTTCTTCAAGTTCCGCCATCATCACTCAATTTCTCTTAATTCCGCTTATTTCTAAATAGCGAATTTTGACTCGAAATCAGTTGAACCGCAAGGTTCCGTGGGTTCGAATCCCACCCGCTCCGCCAGATGCAAAAGGACACCCATCGTGAAGTGAACCCCGAAGATTAGACAAAAAAGAATATTAAGTTGTTACGGAATGAGTTCGGTATTGTACCGGGCTCATTCCTTTCAGTTTCATTGAGATCCTTTCGTAATTGTAATAATCGATATATCGCTTTAGTTCATCAATGAAAACGTTAACATTTTCAAACTTTTCTCCGTAGAACATCTCAACCTTTAGTCTGCCAAAGAAGTTTTCCATAGCTCCGTTATCCATGCAATTTCCTTTTCTGGACATACTCTGTGTAATATTGTGCTCGGCAAGGAGACGCTGGTATTCTGCATGTTGGTATTGCCAACCCTGGTCCGAATGAAACACCGGCGAAGCGTCAGCCGGGAGCTTAGCGAAAAGGCCATCAAGCATCTCTCTAATCTGCCATAGGTTTGGACTTGTTGAGATGGAGTAGGAAACTATCTCTCTGTTGTACAGATCCATCACAGGAGACAAATACACTTTCTCATCGCAGACTTTAAACTGTGTTACATCAGTCGCCAATTTTTCAAAAGGCTTTGAGGCATGGAAATCCCTTTTCAGAATATTATCTGCGATCTTCCCGACTTCGCCTTTGTATGAATGGTATGTTTCATTCTTACGCTGTTTGCCTTTCAAATCAAGAATTCTCATCAGTTTTAGCACTGTCTTGTGGTTAAGGGTGTAGCCTTTGCTTCTCATAACCATCAGAACTCTACGGTATCCGTATCTTCCCTTATTGCTGTTGTATATCTCCTGTATTTCCGCTTTCTCTTTTACATACCTATCTGTTTCTGGGTATTTGAGGTAGTAATAGTATGTGCTCCGGGCCAGCCCTGACAGCTGCAGCAGGTCTTTCAGCGGATACTTTTGCCTTAATTCAGAGACGATTATCGCTTTTTGCCGTTCTCTCGCTCTTCCGCAAGAACTAAGGCACTTAGTTTTTTTAGGTACTCTATCTCCATGCGCAGCCTTTGGTTCTCTGCAATCAGATCTTCCTCTATACCTTTCTTCGGTTTGGGTGGCCTACCTTTCCTTACGCCATCAGATGTATTATTTGTTCTGCCGCGTCTCTCCTTCATCAGACCTTCAGCTCCTTCTTCCAGATATATGCGTTCCCACCTCTGTACCATTGTTGCTGCCGATGCTTCTGACTGCCTGACCAACTCGTACTTCCTGGCTGTTTCCCTATAGCCCATTTGATGTTCTCGCATGTCCAGTATAACTGCTGTTTTGAATTCTGCCGAGTATCTTTTGTATTTTTGTCCCTTTTTGCTCATTAAAAATATGCACCTCCGAAAGTGTCTAACTTTCGGGGTGCATATCATTCTGCCGTCCTTTTACTGTTATCTTTTATTCGTCCATATTTTTAGGATATATCACCACTCGGCGGTTGGGCTCCTCGCCC
>OGPS01000893.1_pt1 | contig 25340 bp, 29 predicted proteins | sample 1552931 | NCBI WGS metagenome assembly OGPS01 (sample SAMEA2580252, study PRJEB22360) | human gut metagenome | biome: human gut; feature: human-associated habitat; material: faeces | place: Denmark | collected 2008/2010 | reverse complement strand
TTCTTTTTTTAATTCACAATTCACTCCATATGATGTGTCGTAGTACATCATATGGAAAAATCCCCATTTTTTTAATTATTTGTATTATCCATAAATATATAGGGTTTTCAACCCTGAGCCCCTGACAAGCAGGGTCTCCACCCGATTAGTATAGGGGTACACCCCTATAACCCCGGTTAACCTCATGAAAATTTACTACTAAGCATTTTAATCAACTCCTTATGCTAAAATTATTTTATATAAGAATAAGACCTAACGGTCTTTAAGCAAGATACTCTAGCCGTTAAACACTGGCAAGCAGGCATTCTCTACGCGTTGCGTAAGAGAATGCAAGTTTAGTGCCAGTAACTTATATTTACACTTGGAATGAGATTTAGCAAGAAAACAAACACGTTCCAAACACGTTTAATGTTATAAATTAATACCATACAAGCAGCACAAGAAACCCAAAATTGCAAATCAATAAATAAACCTAAGATATTAAAACCACTATCCAAACCATCAAAAAGTAAATCTAAAACGGATTGAAACTTAGATGGCAAACTAGGAAGTGAAAAAGGTATTAAATTGATTACACCAGTTATTAAATTAAAAAGTAACTTTAATATCATTTTTCTTCACCCCCAGTAAAATTAGAATACCATTTACGTAAAGTGTTACAACAAAGTATAACACATGCTATATCAGTAAGATATTTAAAACTAGATATCCAAGAAAGACCATCGTTAGTGTTAATAGTATACTCATCCCAAAAATAATAACCAAATATAGAAATCTTAGGAAATTTTATAGTACTTACAGGTGAAAAGACTTTATCTTTTAACGAAATTAAATAATCTAACAATTGCAAAGGTACACTTGCAATAAATCCCAATTTATTTTCTAAAGTTTCCTTAAAATCATTTAAAAAATCGAAATTATCAGGTACAAAAAGCGATTTAATCTTATTAAATAATTGCTCAGGTAACTTTTTTAATTTACAAATGAGACCACAAGATTTATTAGAAAAATCGTCATGTTCACTATTAATGCTTTCATTAACCTTATCTATCTTAGTATTAGTTTCTTTTTGCTTATCAACAATAGCAGAATTATCAACAACTTGTTGAGGCAAACTATCGCTTGAATAAATAGAATTAACAATTATGGTACGAGTATTTGGGTAAAATAATCGAAAAGTAAAATTATTTCTATTATTATACATACTAATTTTATATTGTGTAGTAGTACTACTTTCTTCATAAATATCTAATTTATCGTAATCAAAACTCAAAATTATAGTAGACAAAGTACCTTTAACATTATCATGATAACATGTTCCGTTATTCATATAAACTTGACCAGATAACCAACCATTTTTATTGTAATAAAAGGCTTCTGGAATTGACCACAAAGAACAAACATTAATAATAAGATACTTTTTAAAAGTATTTTGCAATATAGAATGATTAGGCCAAATATTTGCATATGAAACAGGTGTATTAAGATTAATATAAAATGTAGTTTCATTAGCATTTTCAGTATATTGAGCAGAATTTAAAACATTAACCCCATTTGCTTTTATATTAAAAAATGGCGGTATAAGTAAATTAGAATCAGTATCAGCACTAACAAAATGACTTATGCAAAAAGTAATAATTAATAAAATAAAATAGAACAATAAATTTTTTTTAAATTTCTTTTTCATATTAACCCCCTAAAACTAATGAAATCAATAATGCAAGTAATAAATAAGTAAATATTCTACCCAAAGTGCGAGAAAATGAACCAAAAAAATTTCTTAAAAAGTTTCTCATAACAAACCACCTAACAAATAAAGAAATAAAATTAAACAAAAAGAAAATATTAAAACATTCAAAATAACATATGTTGTAGAAGAAGAAACTTTTATAACATTCATTCCAGTTACTTGAAAATTATTATCAATACCTTTAGTTATAGAGATATCATTATAAGCATCACTATTGTAACTAATCTTAACATAGTTGTTATCATTATCTATACCAAAATAACAAGTTCGATTATAGTTAGAATAAGTACAATCATAAGCAAAAAACTGATAACTTTTATTCTCAAAATGATGTTTAAAAAATTCATAATATTTAATATCAAATACGATATTATCTTTAGCAGTATAAGTATCTGCTGATACTTTAATTGTAGGAAGAAACATTATTACTAATACCAACATACAAAGCCATTTTTTTATACGTATCATAATTCGTATAATCCTCCTTTCTATGAAAAAAGAAACTTGTTTTAACCTTTTTTACTTCTAATTTACCACTAGAATTTTCATTAGTCTCAAAGGCATCAATTAAATAATTAAATTGAAAAAAACCAAAATAATTTTTACAAACAATAACATTTTTTATTTGTTCGCGTAAAGGCTTAGCCATGCGAGAATATACTTGAGAACTGCCTAAAATTAATTTTCTTTGTTTTCTTTGTTGTGAAAGTTCTACGATAACACTTAAAGGAACGCCTTTACTTTCTAATGAATTTAATATCAAATGTATTTCGTCAAGTAAATAAATAACACCATAAATTCCATTTTCAATTTGAAAATCTTTAAAACCTGAATAATTAACTATTTTATTAGGAATATCAAAAGTAAATTCAATATTTGTAACTACAATCGCTTTAGGATAATCTTTGATAATCTTCTTAAAATAATGAACTAAAGACAATGTCTTTCCTGAACCTTGAGGACCACAAAAGATATTAATACCAGTAACTCTAAGTTCAATAGGATTTCTATTTTTTAACTTATAAAAAACTGAACCTAAACCACTAAAAAAATTAAAATCTTTGGTTAAATACTCATTCATTACAATTGCACATCCTTACCAGTCAAAGCACCAATAACAAATTTATACGCACGAATACCCAAAGCCCAAGCAAGTGAATATGGAGCAACCGACTCAACTAAAGATAAAAATGTAGAAAATGCTTCACTCATATTTTTTCAACTCCTTCTTTAAATAATAAAAATATATATTTTTTTTAATAAAACCTCAAAAATAAAATAAAAAGAATGGCTCCGACCTTCCACCCTTATATCTAAACGACCTCACCGCTTAGCCCACAAATAATAGTAAAGAAGACTAAAGTTTACCCGCTTTACCACTCAAAGAATTACGAATAAATGCAAATCCTTTTCTAGCCATTTTCCAAGCGAAAATAGCAACAATACCAGCACCAACAATAACAGCAACAACTGTACCTATATCAGCTATAGTTATATTAGAAGTAATAGCGCTTATAATAGAATTAACAAAACCTGAAATAGTAGTTGAAGTTGTTGTAGTAGTTCCATCCATAAAAAGCATACAAACCCCCCTTTCTTAACATTTATATCTAATTATTAGATAACAATTTTTATTTACCAAATGGTAAAGAATTATTTGAACTTAACTTTAATAACTCAAGTTCTGCTTGTTCTAAAAACACAAGTTTCTCTAGTTTATCAGTAAGTTTAATTACTAAAACATCATACTGATTACCTTTTTTTGAAGTTCGTGTTTCTAATGTAGCTTTGAATTCTTTCTTCATTTTCTACACTCTCCTTTCTATGATAGAAATATAACATAAAAAAAACATAGGTTAGTCAAACCTATGCAAAAAATCTATAAATCAAATTATAAGTATTGCCATTTAAATAATGATAACAATCTTTAGTTTTTAACCTAGAACGTAAATTGTTTTTGCGAATACCTGTATAAGAAATTAATTCATTGATATTATCACAATAAGCAATTATATTATCATTCTTATCATAAATTACAAAATATTCCAAAATAATCCTTTCCTAATTTTTTTGCCTAGGTTCGATTCCCACATTCCGCCCCATAATGATTTATATAAGTCTTGCTTTTTCAAGACTTTTTTCAATAATTACATTAAAAGAATAGGTAAATCTTACTGAAAATACCTATTCTTTTCTTACTTATTAATTTCTTCCTTAATCTTTTTATAAAATTTCATTCTTAAAAACTTAATAGTTAAATCAATTGCCTCATCTCCACGACTTCCGTTAAAAACATCATGTGTTACATCATCCATATTTACTAAAATATTTACATCAGATTTTAAATTTTTATGTACATAATCAACACTAGTCTTAGGAACAATTTGGTCATCATTACCATGAATAATCAAAGTAGGACAATTTATTCTTTTAACATCATTAGTATGTTCCTTAACCAAATTAATAAATTCCATCGTAACAGGCAAAGGCATCTTAATAATTCGTGAAATTACATCCTTTTGATTATATTGCTTCAATATCTTAGGCATTTCCTTAATACTCCCCAATACCTGTAACTTATCATCCTTAAAAATTAAATACCTAAATGCAGGGGCAACTAAGACAAGTCTTTTCACCTCTTTATACTTTGATGCCACATGGCTAGCTAACACTCCACCCATGCTGTGGCCAATAACATATATCTTATTATAACCGCGTGCAATTAATTTTTCTACCTGATTTTCCACAGCCTTAACCCAGTCATCTCTTTTAACATTAGTCATAATTGACTTATCATGTCCAGGTAAAGTAATCATATAAACATCAAAATCCAAATACATTTGCAACTCATTTGCCAAATTTTGATGATCCCATACCCCTCCAGCAAATCCATGAATAATAAATATAGCTTTTCTAAATAACATAAAAATCACTTCCTAATCATATTTTATCAAAACTAATCACTTAAGTAAATAATGATTTAATAAATTATATTAAAATCTCTGTATAATTATACTGCTTTACACTTATTAACGCCTATGATTAAAAGCAAATAGAATAAAATATGTCAAACAAACTACATTTATTTTTTAATACCCTAATTCTTATGATAAAATAAAATATGAAAGAAGTTGATAGTATGGAATTAAAAAATTTAAATGATAAACAAATTGAAGCTGTAAAGCATATAGATGGCCCCTGTCTTGTTCTTGCTGGGGCTGGAAGTGGCAAAACTTCTGTCTTAACCAACCGTGTAGCATATTTAATTGAAAATAACATCTCTCCATCCAATATATTAGCCATTACATTTACCAATAAGGCGGCTAAAGAAATGAAAGAACGTGTTTATAAACTTGTCGGCAAGCTAGCAAATGACATTCAAATATCAACATTTCATTCATTTGGCCTAAAACTCCTAAAAGAAAATTACCAAGTCTTAGGTTATCAAAAAAATTTCACCATCCTTGACAGTGATGATACTCTAACCATTATCAAAAAACTAATTAAAGAAAATAACTTAGACCCTAAATACTATAATGCTAAAAACATCAAAAATAGCATCAGTGGAGCCAAAAATGAACTATTAGATCCAGATGCCTATTCTAAATACGAATATGATAAAACCATAGTAAACATCTATTCACAATATCAAAGAAAATTAAAAAACAGTAATTCCGTAGATTTTGATGACTTACTCCTTTTACCAATCACCTTATTTAAAGAAAATCCCACTATCCTAAGATATTATCAAGAAAAATATAAATATATTCTAATAGATGAATATCAAGATACTAACGAAGCCCAATATATTTTCACCAAACTACTATCGAATTTATATAAAAATATTTTTGTTGTAGGCGATGAATCACAAGCAATATATGGTTTTAGAAATGCCAATTACAAAAATATCTTAAACTTTGAAAAGGACTATAAAAATACAAAAACTATTCTTTTAGAACAAAACTATCGTTCAACCCAAACGATTCTAAACGCAGCCAACTCAGTCATAAAAAACAATAAAGAAAGAAAAGATAAAAATCTTTGGAGTAAAAACGAAGAAGGAGATAAAATAAAATATATAAGAACAGACGACGAAAAAGAAGAAGCATCTTATATCTCTACAAAAATAAAAGAATTAATTAAAAATGGTAGCAGCTATGAAGATATAGCCGTATTATATAGAACCAACGCCCAAAGCCGTGTCATAGAAGAAGAAATGCTAAAAAATTCTATTCCATACCGCATTATAGGCAGTTTCTATTTCTATAACCGCAAAGAAATAAAAGATTTAATTTGCTACTTAAGACTAATCCATAATCCCAAAGACGATGTCAGTTTACTTAGAATAATCAACGAACCAAAACGAGGCATTGGTCTAAAAACCCTAGAAACCCTATCACAAAAAGCCTCAAGTGAAAGTATTAGCATTTATGAAGCCATATCCACAGGAAAAGAACTTCTTTTCAAAGGTCTAATCGAAGAAATGCGTATCTTAAGTGAAAACATGAGTCTTACCGAAACAGTCGACATGGTATTAGATAAAACAGGTATCAAATCTGAATATCAAAAAGAAAAAACTATTGAAAGTGATATAAGACTAGAAAACCTAGAAGAATTTAAATCAATAACCAAAAACTACGAAGAAGAATATGGTGTTGTATCACTAGAAGAATTTCTAAACGAATTAACCCTTGTCAGTGATAAGGAAGAATATGCTGATTCTACCAATAAAGTAAGCCTCATGACCGTACATGCAGTCAAAGGATTAGAGTTTGATAATGTCTTTGTCATAGGCTTAGAAGAAGGTATATTTCCACATTTTAACTCCATCAATGAAGGTAACATTGAAGAAGAAAGAAGACTATGCTACGTTGCAATTACCAGAGCAAAAAAACACTTATACCTATTGAATGCCAAAAAAAGAATGCTCTTTGGTAACGCTCAAATAAATAGTCCAAGTCGTTTCATTGAAGAAATAGATTCAAAATATTTAGAAAAAGAACAAAACAAAAATGAATCAAAACTATCCCACATCATCAAAAAAGTAAAAAACACCATAACTAATACTGATGTTAACTACGAAGTAGGCGACTTAGTCAAACATGCAGTATTTGGTGAAGGAGTAGTTGTATCTATTGATAAATCCATTGTTACTATAGCATTTGCTCATCCACATGGTATCAAAAAACTAATGAAAAATCATCCAAGCATCACAAAAATTTAAACTTTCCCAAACTTTAGCATATAATAAATTAGGTGAGTTTATGGATTATAAAATTTTAGTTAACAAAGAAAATAAACTAGAAGACAATTATGCCCCCCTAAACTTAGTTAAAACAGACAGTAAATATAAAGATAATATTTATTTGGAAGAAAAAACCTATGAACAATTTAAAAAATTGCAAACAGATGCTTTAAAATATAATTATCATTTTGATATTTCTTCAGGTTATCGTGATTATAATTACCAAGAAAAAATATTCAATGAATTAGTCAACGAAAAAGGCTATAACTACGCCTATAAGTACATAGCCAAACCAGGATATACAGAACATCAAACAGGTCTTGCTTTAGATATCGTAGTCTACAGAGATGACAAAAGTTACATCGAGCATGACATTGAAAACCTAATTGAGACCAAGTGGCTTCATCAAAATGCCTACAAATACGGATTTATCGTAAGATATCCACTTGATAAAGAAGAAATCACTAACTATGCATATGAACCATGGCATTTAAGATATGTAGGCGATTTAGCACCATACCTATACAACACAAATCAAACCTTAGAAGAATATCTAAAAAAATAAAACTGACTTATTTCCATCTTAAGTCAGTTTTTCTCTTACTCTAAATTCTTAGCATTATTAGCCAATATCTTAAAGTAATCGTATTTTAAAACTAAATCATTTTTCTTAATAATATAGTCAATATAACTATTTTTTCTTTCTAAATCTTCACTACTAATATGTTGATTATTAGTAACCATACCACCATCTACATAAACATTACCATCATACCAAGAAGCATCACTAAATAAAACTATACCCTTATAATTATTACTCAATGCATCAGTACCAATATAATAATTACTATTATAATCAATACCAAATAAATTAAGGACAGTAGGCAATATATTTAATTGAGAAGTAACTTCCTTAATTTCCTTCTTCTTTGTATTACTACTCCAAATAAAGAATGGTGTATGATTAATTAAATTATTATCAGTTTCCTTATACCTATCTAAGATAGTCATATCATTTAAAGTATATAAGTAGTGGTCAGTAAATACAACCAAAACCGTATTATCATATAAGTTATTATCTCTAAGTGCTTGAATTAATAAACCAACCATTTTATCAGTCTCGTTAGCCTGTAACCTAGCACAATCCTCCTCAGTTAATTCCGTTTGAGGAGTTAAAACTTCCAATTCCTCACTATCTAAAGAAGCCTCTTTTTCTCTATCTAAAATCAACTTACAAACACCTTTTGATTGATTAAAAGGCATATGTGCTGAATAAGTAATAATATAATCAACAAACCTCTTATCACTATGAAACATCAAATCATAAAAAGTCTCATTATTAACAAGTTCAGTATCTAACATATAACTATTATCACGATAATTAACCATATCCTTTAAACCATAATAGTTATCAAAACCCCAGTTACTATAATTAATGCCCCTAGAATAAAATTCCTTAGAATTCATATGGAAAGCATTAACCAAATAACCTGCATCCTTAAACATATTAGCCATCGAATAATTAAATAAATTTTTATTAAAAGTATAAGCATTTTGATTATAAGATAAAGGTGTAATATATCCCGTATTTACAGCAAACTCGGAATTAAAAGTTGATCCTCCACCATTATAATAAGAAAAATGATTAGTAAAATTAAACGAATTATTCATTAAAGCATACAAGTTTGGTGTATCCTTTTCAGTAAGCAACCAACTATCAAGCCCCTCCAATTGCACAAATATTACATTCTTGTCCTTAAAAATCCCAGTATATTCATTAGAACTACTCGTATTCTCCTTACTAAAAACCTCTTCCAAGAAATTAAGTTCTATTTGATTATTAGTCTTCTTCGGCTTAAAAAATGTTACATAAATATTTCTACTTGTATATTCATACAAACCCGTAATAGCCATACTCTTATTATTATCATTAAAATTAATATAAACATTTCTCTTATTTTTCCATGTATTCCAAGTAAGTTCATTATTAGCTTTTCCATATAACATAGGAATAAAACTATGAAAAACCAAGAAAAGAACAAAAACCACCATTAAATTCTTATAATCATTCTCCTTTTTATTAGGAATCATCTTAAGCACCCAAATACCAAATACCATCACTACTAAACATACCAAATAAATCCATATTTTAGCCTTTAAAAACGTATCAAATATATAAGAAGTACTCTCACCAGCCATCTCCATCAAACTAAAATCAAAAAAATTACCTGTCATCGAATAATAGACATTATTAAGTAAAAAGATAAACACCGCACAAACCAAAATCAAAACATATATTTTGCATCCAATCTTCCTCTTAAAACTAAGCACTATTCCTAAAATCAAAAAACACCAAAGAATAGTAAATAAATTAGGTATAATATACCAAAAAGAAACAAAAGAAGTAGGGAAGAATATTCTAGTAGTTAAATCCAGTACTAAAAAAGGCAGAGCCAGTAAAATAATCTCCTTATACTTACATATATAATCAAAAATTTTCCTAAAAAACCCCTTAATTTTATTCATATTCATTATATAATCACCACACCACAATTATAGCATTAAATAAAAAATAAGTAAACCCATCCCATCAAATTTAAGAAATCCTTAAAAATGTTAAGAAATAATTAAGTTGAAAAATCACAAGAATATGCTATAATTGTAAATGAAAAGAGAGTAGTATCTATGAAAAACTATATCAAAGAATTAAAAATGAATAAAGAAAACAGCATATTACTATTTTGGTTTACTATGTCTTCCTTACTAAATGCTACGCTTTTAAGAGTTCTTACTGTTGGTAATATATTTAGCCTAAAACCATTTCTTACTGATTTAGCCATCCTTTTAGTGGCATCCTCATTTTCATACCTAATATCTCCTAAAAAAAGAATAAGATATTTATTAACATTATCAATTATTACCACAGCCATCTGTATCATTAATTCTATTTATTACACTTATTATAAATCATTTGCCTCACTTAGCCTACTAGCTACCTCGACACAAGTCGTCGATGTTGGAGATGCTATCTTCAAAAATGTTTTAAAAATAAAAGACCTAATATATATATGGCAACCAATTTTCATATATTACATTCATAAAAAAATGACAAAACAAAATTATTATGAAAAAAAAGGAATTATCAAAAGCAAAACAATGTGTAAAAAAATATGTCTAACTGGTTTAATCCTATTACTCAGCTGTGCTCTTTTTGTAACATCATCTGAGTGGAGTAGGTTTGCCAAACTATGGAATCGCGAATATGTTGTCATGAAGTTTGGTATATATACATATCAAATCAACGATTTTTTTCAAAGTATAACGCCTAAAATTAACACCTTATTTGGCTACGACAATGCCTTAAAAAAAGTAACCGATTATTACCAAAGAAACAAAGGGGAAAATACTACTAATGAATATACTAATATCTTCAAAGGTAAAAACATTATAGCCATTCATGCCGAAAGTATGCAAACCAATGCCATGGAACTAACATTCAACGACGAAGAAGTAACACCCAATTTAAACAAACTAGCCAAAGAAGGAATATTTTTTTCTAACTTTTATGCTGAAGTAGGAGTAGGGACCAGCAGTGATACTGAATTTACCCTAAATACTTCCCTCATGCCTTCTAATAGTGGAACCGTTTTTGTTAGTTACTATGACCGAGTTTATGAAACAATGCCCAAATTACTAAAACAAAAAGGTTATTATGCCTTCAGTATGCATGGCAATGTAGGTGATTTTTGGAATAGATTAGAAATGCATAAAAGCCTCGGGTACGATAAATTTTACCATAAAGATTATTATAAAATAGATGAAACAATAGGCTTTTCCGGAACTGGATTAAGTGATAAATCATTCTTTAAACAATCAGTTCCCATCATTAAAAAAGTAAGTGAACAAGAAAACAAACCATTCTATGCAACCTTAATAACTCTATCAAATCATACACCATGGGATGACCTCGACCTCATGGATAAATTTCCAACTGATTATAAAATCAAAACCAAATCAGGAAGCGTGAGTAGGACATACCTAGAAGGTACTACAATGGGCAATTATTTTAGAAGCGTTCACTACGCTGACCAAGCAATAGGACAGTTTATTGAAGAATTAGATAAATCAGGTTTATTAGAAAATACCGTTATTATTATTTATGGGGATCACGATGCTAGATTACCAAGCGAGTACTACAATATCTTATATAATTATGACCCTATAAATGACAAACTATTAACAGAAAAAGATGCCAAATACAAAAAAATAGATGAATTACAAATGACCATAGACAAAAGAGTTCCACTCATAATATGGACTAAAGACCAACAATTTAATTTAAAAGTAGAAAAACCTATGGGCATGATAGATGTTTTACCAACATTAGGTAATATGTTTGATTTTCAAAACAAATATGCTCTAGGACATGATATATTCAGCATTCAAGACAACATTGTAGTATTTACAAATGGCAACTTCATTAGCAAAAAATACTATTACAATAGCCAAAAAGAAATAACTTATTCCATTAAGGGTGATCCTATTGACAACAATTATATCTCCAAAAAAAGCGAATATGCCCAAAAAATAATCGAAGTATCAAATAACATCATTAACTACGATTTAATCAAAACAATGAAAGAAAAAGAAAAGATGAAAGGGAAAAAGAAATGAAAAAAGACAAACTAAAAAAAATCATGTTATTAACACTAGTTATATTACTAATTATTTTAGCTCTAGTAGTATACTTTAAATTCTTCAAAAAAGAAAAAAAAGAAATCAAAGAAAATAAAGTAGTGGACACAATTAAAAATTATGACTATCACTTAAAAGAAGAAGATAGCAAACTAACCAGCACCCTATTTAATGAATTAGACAAAGTATTATCAAAAGAAGAAATTGACGAAGAAAAATATGCAAAATTAATAAGCCAGCTATTTGTAATTGACTTCTATACTTTAAATAATAAATTATCCAATACTGATATTGGAGGAATACAATATATTCACCCTGATATCAAAGATAATTTTACCTTAAAAGCAGAGAACACAGTATATAAATATGTGAAAAGCAATATTTATGGTAATAGAAGACAAGAATTACCAATTGTAATCAATACTACTATAGAAGATATAAAAACAATAAATTACACAAGTAAAAGCCATAAAGACAATAATTCTTATCAAATAAAAATGAATGTCGAATATCAAAAAGATTTAAAATATCCAACTAAAATAGAACTAAAACTAATTCATAAAGATAAAAAACTATATATAATCGAGGTAAAATAATATAAAAACCTCTTTTTTTTACAAAAAAAAGCAAAAAAATGTAACATTCTAGTGTACATTTTTAGAAAACAGTGTTATAATAACTTGCGAAAAAAGAAAGGAGAAATTTTATGTTACCATTTGTTATATGTGATGATGACAAAGAATTCGTTGAAAAAGTAAAATTTGAAATTGGAAAAGTAATGATGCAAATTGATGAAGAGTACAAAACATACCTATTCACTGAGGCAAACGAAAATCTAGTTAAAATGATTAAAAGTGATACACCAAAAATCTACATATTAGATGTTCAAATGCCTAAGATAAATGGTATTGAATTAGCCTCAAGAATTAGACAACAAGATTACAAAAGCATCATCATTATGCTGACATCATATAATGATTACAAAAATGACATCTTTGCTAAAAAAGTCATGGCTCTAGATTATATCGATAAGGAAGGCTTTGAGGAACCTTTAAAAGATACAATAAAAAGAGCAGTTGAAATAATGCACGGCAAAAAGCACATTAATATTTCATACGACGGTTTACTTTACAACATTCCATATGAAGATATCCTTTACATCAAAGCAGGATTAAATAAAATGAGTATCCTTGTTTGTACTAAGGGTAGGGTGTATAAAGTAAATAAACCACTATATGAAATTTACGAAGAAACCAAGCCTAATTTCCATCGTTCGCATAGATCGTACATAGTAAATGTAGACAAAATAAAAACAGTCGATACTCCTGGACGTTCTATAACATTTAAAAATGGAGTAACAGAACGCTTAATATCAAATAGGCTAGCAAAGGAGTTCACAAGTTATGTTAGAAATTATAAATGATTTCATAGGTGGATTATTGTTATCAATAACTGCTTTAATATTTGCAATGATTTCACTAAACAAAAAAATAACGAAATCTAAATTAATTATCTGCCTAGTGATACTATTTGTTTCCACAACGTATCCATTAGTATATAATAATATAGATGGTACAATATCAAGTTTTATTCATTCCACAATAATAGCAATTATGTTTGTTTACTTGTTTAATGTAAGTCTATATAAGGGTATTTTCATGTCATCTGTTCATGCAATATTATTACTTGCTACAGAAGTTATTTGCTTTATTATTTTGATATATTTATTAAAATTAGATAATTCGACTATTTCTAATGTTTTTGCAGGTAGTATATTATCAAATGTCGTTGTATGCACGTTTTTCATAGTGTTATTAGTTATATTAAGAAAACCATTGCAAAAACTCTTTGCTTACGAAATATCTTCTAACATTAAAATAGCAATATTTTCAACATTGTCAATAATATGTGTTTGGATATTCTTCTATATAGGATTTTCTAATTTAGAAAATAACAATGCATTGCTAATAAGTGTCTTTGGAATGGTAGTCTTTCTAGCAATTCTATTTAGTTTAGTAAAGCAAAAAATAGATAATAATAAAATTACCGAAAAATATGATTCTTTAATTGAATTTATGAATAGTTATGAAGAAAAAATTGATGAATTAAGAATTCAAAGCCATGAAAATAAAAATCAATTATTAAACATTAAAAGTAAAATAATTGATAAAGATAAAAATAAAAACATTATTGAATATATTGATAGTATTTTGAATGAGAAAGTACAATTAGATAAAGGAAAATACTCTAAATTAAAATACTTACCTTCTAATGGATTCAAAGGTATGTTTTACTATAAAATATCTAAAGCAGAAGAATTAGGTATTAAAATAAGTATCAATATTTCTGCTGGAATAAAAAAGTCAGTACTACATAACATGAATGCTGAAGATTATAAACAATTATGTCGTATTATTGGAGTTTACTTAGATAATGCTATTGAAGCAAGTGCTATTTCTAATGAAAAATTACTTGGTATTGAAATCTATCTAAATAATAACGATGTTGAAATTATTATTTCAAATAGTTATCTTGGAGAAGTAGATATTAAGAATGTTAATGAAAAAGGATATTCAACTAAAGGTAAAAGCCATGGTTATGGATTACCTTTAGTAAAGAATATTCTTGAAAACAGTGATATTTTTTCTAGTGAAACTACTACATGCAATGGAATATACACTCAAAAATTAAATATTAAAGGAAAATAAAAGAAAAAGTTTAGCCAGGCTTTTTCCTTTTATTTGTAAATATAATTATTTTTCTAATAAAGATTTAGGCATCTCGGCCTCATCTAAAATATAATGAAAACATCCATATGTACCCATATTTGCCGCAGTTGCACCAATAGCTGATAGAATCATAGCTAAGAATTTCATTTAATTACCTCCTTTACTTCTTTTTTTGTTTAAATATATTTTATCTAAACCGTATTTAATTTGTATTTCTTATAATTATCAAAAGGAAGATTAAATATTTTATAAATAAGAGGATGTATCATAATAACAGATTCTAACATTCCTATCAACAAGTAATTAGAAATAATATTATTATTTAAAATTGTTATTAATATCACATAAGCAATTCCTAAAATAGTACTAATTACTTTATATTTTTTTCTTTTTCTTTCGTTTATCAAAGGCCTTTTATATGTATCAGCTGGGGCATATTTATAAATACAAATAAGTAACATAATCGAAATAATTGTTTTTACATAAATATTCAAACTCATATACTTAACAATATATACACCACCTATAAAAAGCATTAAAGATGTAATCAAGCAGTATATACTTTTAGTGGCATGTATTCCAAAAGCAAATGTCCTAATAATATTATAAGTTAATAGTAATAAAAAAGTTTCCTTAATAATGCCCAAGAAATAAGCTAAAACAAATATCACAAATATCTTTGTATAAGTCAAATATATGCTTTCTAAACCATATCTTATTTCTTCTAACTTTTCCTCATGATAAGTAGGATTATTTTTTTTAACTAAATTCATACATTTGCCTAGAATAATTTTTTTCACCAACACACCTTCTTACTACATTTATCATTCTACCTCTTTCAACTAATTTTTTTGACAGCCATAAAAAAAGCGATATATAAAGTACTCTTTAGTAACAATAGTGGCTAATAAAAAAAATAATACTACGTTTAAAGTATACTTTGTCAATTTCATGGTACATTTCATATTTTACCTGTAAAATAGTTAATAATAATAGTCTCTTTAATTAATATTGTAAAAAAACTTACATTTTGTCATATTTTACTTGTCAAGAAGAAAAAAAGTGTGTACACTAATAGTGTTGAGGTGATAATGTTGAGTTTTGATTATAAAGATGCCATATTAATTGTTACAGTAACATTCTTGTTTTCAGTCCTAATCATGCCTGTCATGAAAATAATAGCAAAATATATTAATGCTATGGATGTTCCTAGAGATAACCGTCGATTACACACTGACACTGTCCCTAAATTAGGTGGTTTAGGAATATTTCTAAGTTTTTTACTAGGCTACGTCCTCTTTGGAAAACAGTCAGTACAAATGAATTCTATTTTAATAGGTAGTTTCATTATCATTCTAACTGGATTAATTGACGATATTAACCCTCTTAGCGTAAAATATAAACTAATTGGACAGTTTATTTCTGCATTACTAATCCCATTGTATGGGAACATCGTATTGACAGAAATTGGTGCATTTGGCATTAGTATAGAGTTTGGAATGCTATCCATTCCATTAACCATCCTATTTATCATGGCTATCATCAATTGCATAAATCTAATAGATGGCCTTGATGGCTTAGCTGGAGGCATATCCTCCATATACTTTCTAACCATTGGTATCATTGCTTTAACCTTACAAAATGCTAATGGTCTAGACGTCCTATTAACATTCATCATGCTAGGAAGCACACTTGGTTTCCTTGTTCACAACTTTCCACCCGCAAAAATCTTTGCGGGAGATACAGGAAGCATGTTTTTAGGCTATATCATTTCAATAATAGCCTTATTAGGATTTAAAAATGTTACATTATCCTCATTTATTATCCCAATACTTTTATTATTTATTCCCATCTTTGATACAACATGTGCTATCATAAGAAGACTATTAAAAGGGGAATCAATAGGTAAACCAGACAAAAAGCATTTGCATCACCAATTAATGAACATGACATCATCCACAACCAAAACACTTCTTATCATCTATTTTGTTGACATCTTATTCGCAGCCTCCTCTTTAGTATATGTCTTCAAAGGACAAGTACTAGGAATTATCCTATATAGCACACTTCTTATACTAACTATTTGGTTTTTAATTACAAGCAGTATCATCAAAGATAAAAAAAAGAAATAAATTAATCTTTATTTCTTAAAAAATTAGCCAATTCTTGTGGTTTAACATCCTTATAAATAATATCATATATCAAATCAATAATAGGCATATCTACATGCTTATTTTTTATTAACTTATAAATTGATTTTAAAGTATAAATCCCCTCAATAGTGGTGTTTTCCATATAATCATTAATTTCCTTTTTACTTTTTCCTTCACCAATCATCTTCCCAAAACTAAAATTTCTACTCTTATAACAAGTACAAGTCAAAAGCAAATCACCAAAACCAGCAAAAGATAGAATTGTCTTCTTATTACCACCCAAAGACTTAATCAAACTCTTAATATCATGAAGCGACTCGGTAATAAACATGCACTGTGTTGATTCAGGATATCCCATTCCATTAAGCATACCAGAAGCAATAGCAATAACATTTTTTATAGAACCACATATCTCAATACCCAAAATATCCTTAGTACTCCTTAACTTCATATATTTATTTTGTAAAGCATTCTTTACAACCATCTCGGTTTCCCTGTTTCTTGTAGCCAAAGATAAACCAATAGGTACCTTCTTAACAATATCAACGGCAAAAGACCCACCAGATATCACCGCTAATCTATTAGTCTTCACATGCTTATTAAAAACATCCGTAACAAATAAACAAGTATCCTGTTCAATCCCCTTTGAAGCAATACAAAAATGCTGTTCCTTCCTATAATATTTCTTAAGTTCCATACTAACATCATCAACAAATCCTGCTGGAACTGCTACGATAATCAAATCAGCTTCACTTATAGCATCTTTCATATTCGTCGTAAACTTAATATTATCAGGTATTTTTACACCAGGAAGAACCCTCTTATTCTCACGATAGCATTCTAACATTTTCTTTTCATCCTCAAATTTTGTCCACATCATAATATCACATTTATTTTCATGAACCATAAGAGCCAAAGCCAAACCATAGGCTCCAGTACCTAAAATTGCAACCTTCATAAATCTTCTCTTCTTTCTAAAAATGTATTAATTTCTAAATTATCAAAATAATTACATGGCATCTCATAAACAATAGAACTCTCTCTATAAATAACCACCTTATTGGGTTTTACATTTCTTCTAAAATAAAGAATTTTATTCTCCTTATTTGTCATAATAATATCAATATTTTGCTTACAAAAAAAAGTATGTATTGAATTGCATCTTGGAAAACACAAAGCATAATCTAATTTTTTTTTCTTAAACATAATTCCCATAAACCTCTTAAAAAAACTATTGTAAATAACTAAATCAATCTCCTGATTATTATATCTTAATTTCATATTTCACCCATCATAATTATACTATTAAATATAATATTAAGCAATAACAAAAATAATTGGCAATTATTTAAAAAATGTGGTAAAATTAAATTGTGAAAGATAGGATGATACTATGAAAAAAGTAATAATAATTGATGAAAACGAAAAAAAGAATCGCAAACGCTTTATCGAAAACCGCTTCTTCGAGTGGCTTCTCTACATGATAGGCTATGCCATTATCTTAATATTAATGTCCATCATGTTCAAATCATTAACAATATCAAGTGAATACTATGGCTTATATGCCTTAATCGCATCTATAATTATATATGTATTAAATCAAACTATAAAACCAATACTATTTTATCTAACTCTTCCCTTAACAGCCATATCCCTAGGATTATTTTATCCTCTTATCAACGTAGCTAACCTTTACATTACAAGTTTCATATTAGGAGATAAATTTCAAGTAAAAGGCATAATTATTCCGTTCTTTATTGCTATCTTAATATCATTTATGAATATCCTAATGGAAGGCCTAGTAATTAAACCAATTATAAATAACAAAGGAAAATACAATGAATAGAGTATTCCTAAACCTCGGACAATTTAAAATATATTGGTATTCCGTCCTCATTCTAGTAGGAGTTCTAATTGGCATATATCTCATATTAAAAGAAGCCAAACGACAAAATATTGACAAAGGTCTAATAAGTGATTTATGCTTCTATGTTATTCCAGTTTCCATTATTGGAGCAAGATTATATTATGTTATATTTAACTTTTCCTTATTCAAAGACGATTTACTATCCATATTTAGAATCTGGGAAGGTGGAATTGCTATCTACGGAGGAGTTTTAGTAGGAATCCTATTTATCTATTTTTATACCAAAAAGAAAAAACAAGATACAATGAAAATACTAGATATTTTTGCACCTTCCTTAGTCTTAGCTCAAGGAATAGGCAGATGGGGCAACTTCTTTAATCAAGAAGCATATGGTGGAGTAACCACAAGAATATTCCTTGAAAAAATGCATATTCCAAATTTTATTATCAACAATATGTATATTGAAGGAGCATACCATGAACCTACATTTTTATATGAATCCTTAATATGTTTAATGATATTCATAATATTAATGCTAATTAGATATTTATCGAAAAAAAACAAAGTAGGAAATATCACATTTACTTACTTTATTCTCTACGGAACAGGAAGATATTTCATTGAAGGAATGCGATTAGACAGCCTATATATTGGATCCTTCCGTGTTAGCCAAATAGTATCAATTATCTTAATTATAGTAGGTATTTTTGGATTAATTAAAACTAAAAATAATTATTTATACAATGAACCCAAGAAAAGTACAAAATAACGAAGTACTTTTTTTTATGCTTTTGCTACGCTGTTATAATTCTAAAAAAAAATCAAAAAAACAGTTGACAAAACTTGTCAATCAAGTATAATTATAATATAGAGGTGGCGTATATGGATATGATAAAAAATGAGAACCAATTAATCGGTGCTATGGAGCAATTGTATCAAGATTATTTAAAATTAACATACGAAAATGAACAAGACAAAAAGAAACAACCAAAAGAAACAGAAAGGTTAAATGACTTAATAATAAAATTGGTTACAGAGAAAGAAAAACAATATGCCAATAAATATAATGAAATATTACAAATTGTTCCAACCAATATAGAAGAAAAATTAGAACAATTCAAAAAATTAAGGGTACTTGAAGCCGACAAGAAACAAATGGTTTTAGGTTTTTTAAGTACAAGTGAAAAAAGATTAAATAAAGACACATTAGAAAGATTAAAAGCAGTTTTAGATGATGACAAATTAGAGCAATTAAATGAGACCGTTCATATTATTGAAGTATATCAAAACAACTATAAAGAAATTGCAAGTTTAACCAGTGAATTAAAAGAAATAGAAAACAACCTAGATGCTAAAAAAGAAGAAATAAGCGAAGAAGATGATCGTGTAAAATCTTTAGAAATAGGCATTAATCATAAGATAAAAGAATTAATAAATGAAACTGGTGAAAGTATAGCGAATGAACAAAATATAATAACCAACTATCAAGAATATAAAGAACTATACAATGGAATGATTGTTAAAAAAAATGATAAAGAACTACAAAAAATGGCAGTAGAAGTTCAACCATTATATAAAAAATATGCCAGTCTAAATGCTTTAGTTAACTTAAAAAATATAGCAAATACAATGGGACAATATAATGATTATACAGAAAAATTAAGAGCTATAACTAGTTTTCTTACGGCTTTAAAAGGACAAGATATTGAAAAATCGTTAAAAGAAGTGATACAAGCACAACTAGAAGTATTAAACAAATATAAAAAAGCCAACCAAGATAAACTTGTTTTAGAAAATCTAAAAAATCAAAAAACAAGAAAATTAAGAGAATTACAAGCACTAAATTCCAACGAAGATGTTATGCGCATTGTTGGAGAATTTACTAGTACAAAAGAAACTGAAGTAAAAGAAATACCGCCAAAGACATACCAAAGAAAAATAGGAATTATTAAAAACCCGCTTACTAATGCAGAATATGGACGAGTAGTTATAGATGCTGAAAAAAGTAAAGTAGCAAAAAAAATAATGGATATAAATAACAAAAACATCGATGAAGTCGAAGATACAAACCACAAAAAGAGGTAAGGCTTTATTCTAAAATATGATATAATAAAACTAAACAACCTAAAAATATAGTTTTTAGTAAGATTTCTTATAACAAAACTATAACAGGTTACCAAAAAAGAAATATGAGGTGAATTTATGGGTGATGAATTAAAAAAATATGAATACTTTATCAAATTAGATGCCAGTAATATAAAAGATGGTACAAATGTCGAAAAATCAATTGAAAATTACAAGAAACACACTAGAATGTTAGAAGAATTAAGAGAAGTAGAATACGAAAAAAATTTATTACTTTTAGAAGAAAATTATAAAATGGATAATGAAATGTACACAGCAACAGAAGAACGCGATCGACTTGATACCATAATTAAGTTAATTGAAGAAAGAATTAAACAAAGAAATATTACCAAAAAAGAATATGATAAAGTATTAAAACCTTATGATAAAGGGAAAGAATGGTTTTTTAAAGAGTTAGAAAATGATATTGAAATCAAAAATGCCCAAAATTTAGAAGATTATACTGATAGATTAAAGAAAATAAAAGTATTTATTAAAAGAAATGAAGATATAATAGCACTAAGAGAAAAGAACAACAGTGCAGAAATTGCTTTAAAAGATGCTTTAACTCTCAAAAACACTAATGACACAGCAAATAATATACTTGAAAATAATTTACAGTCTTTCTTTGCTGAAAACTTTTATGCTTCTACAGAGTTAGATGATATAGGCTTAGAAGAATTATTAGAAATAGAAAAAATATATGCTGAAAATATTAAACTAAAAGAAGAAAGAATCTTAAAAAAATTAAATGCTGAAAATCGTGCTAATCCAAAAAGCAAAGACATTAAAGAAAAATTAAAACATGAACGTGACAGTATAAAAGCATTAAAAACCAACCACTACCTAGTAGGAAATAAAATTAGAATGATATCTTTATCAGCACTTGTAGAAACAGAATGTTTTGACTATGATGCCATCAAATCCAAAAGAGAAAAAATTCTAAACATTCTTGAAGAACGCGAAAATCAAATTAAAAAGTATCGCTTACAAGAAGATTCAAGTAACTATCACGGACTTGGTATCTTAGTTGAAAAACAATTAAAAGAAATTAAAAGTCAAGAAAAAAACAATAAATTAGTAAAACAACTAAGAGAAAGCATTAGTAAAAATAATCAAGAGATAGAAAAACTAGAACTTGCTAATAATGAACCAGAATATCAAGATATATCTATGGAGTTTGCAAGTTCGTATTCTAACTTACCTCAACAAGAAGATAATTTTGAACCTGTCAAAAACTTTGAACAAAACTATATTATTGAAGAGGAAAAAGAACCAAAGAATAATAGTGAAGTTAAATTAACCGAAGATCAAATTAAAACTATAAAAGAAGCCTTATTACAATATAATATGGAGAATAAACCTATAGTTAAAGAAGAAAAAAATTTAACTGAAATAAATGATATGCCTGATATTAAATATGATAATTGGGAAAATAATGAACCGACAAAAGCAGAACCTACAACTAAAGAAGAGGACAAAACAAAAGAACCTCACAGTGAAGATATTCCTGTTATTAGTCTTAATCAAACACTTGGTAACAATAAATCTAATTCAGTAATAGAAAATGAAAAAGAGTTTGTACCTTTAACCGATTATGAAAAACAAGAAAAACACGAAGAAGAAGAGTATAATTTAGATAGTTTTATACCTGACAAAGAATCATATAATTTACCTAGTGAACCTGAAGAAAAAAGTCATGAAGAAGAAAATGAGGAATATAATTTAGATAATTTAATAGAAACAGTGGAACCAAACAATGAAAAAGAGAAAGCAGAATTGAATGATGAAAGTGGCTTAGACGCTCTAATAGAAAGAGTATCGCCTACTAACAATGACCAAGAAGAATACGATTTAGATAATCTTATAGACAATTCTAAAACAGATAATATAGAAGATAATACATTTGCAAGCGTTGTATCAGTAGATAGCCTACCTGATGAAATAAAAAATAACAATCCTAGGGAAAGAGGCAAAGGTGTTTTAAAAACAGTTCTTGAACAATTAGGAATTAGTTATGAAAACGCAAAGCCTAAAAGGAGAAGTTTATAATGAGAATAGATGTAAATAGTATGATTACTCTAAACAATAAAGAAAAATATGCTGTTTTGGAAAAAATAAATGTTGAAAATACTAATTATTATTATGTAGCACTTGTAAATGATAATGAAACTGATATAAAAGATGAATATAAAATAATAAAATTAGAAGAAAAAAATGGTATAAATTATGTCATTGAAGTAGTAGAACAAGCTTTACTAACTAAATTATTACCACTATTTCTAGAAAAAATGCCAAACTAAGAAATGTAAAAAAACATTTCTTTTTTAATATATTTATTATATAATATCATTAAGAGGTGATTACATGAAAAAAGTTGTCGTATTAGGCGGAGGAACTGGCTTATCAGTTCTACTTCGAGGATTAAAACTATTTCCTTTAGACATTACAGCAATAGTATCAGTAGCCGACGATGGTTCTTCAACAGGAAAACTAAGACAAGAATTCAACATCCCCGCAGTAGGAGACTTAAGAAACGTATTAGTATCATTAAGTGAAGTAGAACCATTAGTAGAGCAATTATTACAATATCGCTTCCATACTAGCAGTGATTTAAACAACCATGCCATGGGTAATCTCTTACTCACAGCCTTATATAACATTACAGGAAGCTTAACCAAATCACTTGAATCACTAAGTAAAATATTAAATATCAAAGGTAAAATTCTTCCCTTCACTGAAGATAAAGCCATTCTTGTTGCCCACACCAAAGATAATGAAACAATAATAGGGGAATCAAAAATAACCAAAGCGGGCAAAAAAATAGACTATATCGAATATGAACATGAAGTAAAAGTAACTGACCAAGCACTTGAAGCCGTCAAAAAAGCGGATCTTATCGTATTTAGCATGGGTAGCCTATACACAAGTATTCTGCCAAATGTCATTAATAAAGAAATGAAAGAAGCCCTAATAAAGTCCAACGCCAAAAAAGTATACATTTGCAACATCATGACTGAACATGGCGAAACAGACAACTTCAATGTCTCAAACTTTATAAAAGTAATAAACCAATACACCAAAGAAAATTTTTTAGATGCTATCATCGCCAACACCACACCAATAGATTTAGATGTTAAGCAAATATATGAGAAAGAAGAACAGAGCACACCAATACTAATTGATGATGAAAATTTAGATAAGATGAAAATAGAAGTAATAAAAGAAAATTTAGCAGTTATCAATAACAAACAAGTGAGACACGATTACATGAAAACAGCCTTTGCCATATTTTCATACATAATGCGAGGTAGAATATGAGTTTTTCCTATGAAATAAAAAGTGAAGTAGCACGATTAGACAGTGTCAGAACAGAAAACATCACAGAACTATCGGCAATTATTAGAAATTCAGCCAAAATAGATAAATCCATTATCATCACCATTGAAAATAGTGCAATTGCAAGAAGAATATTTAAATTAATTAAAGACATCTATGACATCACTCCCGTTATTACCGTACGAAAAAGATATAGCTTTAACAAAGGCCTAAGTTACATATTAGATATAAAAGAAAAAAATGAGCAGATACTAAAAGACCTCTCGATTCTTGACGAACAAGGAAATTATCTAAACATCCCTAAAGACTATATCATAGAAGATGAAGAAGAAGTAAGAGCTTACCTTAGAGGATTATTCATGTGTGTAGGAAGCATCAACGACCCCAAAACATCAAGATATCACTTAGAGTTATTAGTGGATAACCTCAAGTACGCCAAATTTATTAGCCAAATATTAAACAAATATAACCTCAACAGCAAAGTCATAAAACGTGAAAAAAATTATATGATATATATCAAAGAAGCCGAAAAAATCGCAGACTTCTTAAGAATAATTAAATCATTTAATGCCGTCATGTACTTTGAAGACATAAGAATTTACCGTGATCACAAAAACATGACCAATCGTTTGAATAACTGTGAACAAGCCAATATGGATAAAGTATTTATGACATCCAACAGTCAAATTAAAGACATACAACTACTAGAAACAAATGGTTTATTGGACATATTAGATGAAAAATTAAAAGAAGTAATCAATTATCGATTACAGTATCCTGAAAGTTCACTTCAAGAACTAAGCGACATAATCACCATAAAAACAGGTAACAAAATTACCAAATCAGGCTTAAACCATAGGCTAAGAAAAATAAAAGAAATAGCAAATAGGTTGAAAAATAACTAAAAAACTGTTATAATTTTAGTTGGTGGTACACATGGCAAAATATAAAAAAGAAGAAATCATCAAGGCCAAAGTAATCGGTTTACAAAATTATGGTGCATTTGTCGAAGTTGATGATGAATATCAGGGACTAATTCACATTTCGGAAATTTCATATGGATATGTCAAAAATATCAACGATTACGTAAAAATAGGAGATAAGATTTATACCGAAGTAATCAAAGTTGATGAAAATAATAATCAATTACAATTAAGCATTAAAGATATTGATTATAAAAATGATGGAAAAAGATTAATAAGAATGGCCGAAACAAAAAGTGGTTTTGAACCATTAAAAGAACACTTAGACGTATGGATAAGTGAAAAAATTAAAGAAGTAACTGATAAAATGTAAAAAAAATAAAAAAATTTCCGTTTTAGTCTTGACAAGCAACACACATAAATGATATATTAGTTGATGTCAGCACCGAAGCGGACAAATCGGGCGATTAGCTCAGTTGGTTAGAGCACCTGCCTTACAAGCAGGGGGTCATAGG
>OGPS01000889.1_pt1 | contig 25430 bp, 16 predicted proteins | sample 1552931 | NCBI WGS metagenome assembly OGPS01 (sample SAMEA2580252, study PRJEB22360) | human gut metagenome | biome: human gut; feature: human-associated habitat; material: faeces | place: Denmark | collected 2008/2010 | reverse complement strand
AAAACGTCCTTACTATCGACCTTTCAGACGAGCTTAAAAACCGTACCGACCCTCGTGAAAAATATCTCGAATATTCCATTATGGAAAACGGCAAGGTGTTAAGCTTCGGCACAACCCTCTTTGTGCGCCCGAAAGAATTTACATTCTTAGAGCCTGCCATAACCTACGGCATATCAGAAAGCGAGGATAAATTCGCCCTGACATTCTGTGCTGAGAATTACGCCAAAAGCGTTTGCCTCAGCCTAAAGACCGCAGATTGCGTGTTCTCTGACAACTGGTTCGATATCCACGGAAAAGAGCCTGTTACCATAATGATAGACAAAGCCTCCCTCAGCAGAAAAATGACAGCGCAGGAGCTGTCCGAGGAGCTTGAGATAATGCACAATTAGGCTGTGATAAAGGTTATGCCTTGGGCGTAGCCTTGTCACCAGCAGGGATATATTGAATGAGGATAGCAAAAACAGAGCATCGGGCTGTCATATTTCTGCAAAGCAGAAATTATGTCATTCCCCTACAGTGGTTTTGTGTAGGGGCGAACAGCGTTCGCTCGCAATGCTTGTGCTTTGCAAATGTACATATCAAGCTATCCTGCGTATAAGTAGCCTGAAATAAAATTTTAGGAGGAACTGCTTTGAAAGTAAAACTAAGCAAATACTTGAAGCCCTATGCACTGTTTGCGGTGCTGACACCTCTATCCATGGTGGGAGAAGTGCTGGGCGACCTGCTTCAGCCAAAGCTTATGTCAAAAATAGTTGACGATGGCGTGCTGGGTCAGGATATGGATCTTATCATAAGAACGGGACTTCTCATGCTCCTTGTTCTTATAGGTGGCGGAGCTTGCGGAATTGCGGCGTCTGCGTTCGGTGGGATAGCTTCCCAAAGCTTTTCAAGAGATCTGCGTGTGGACGTTTTTAAGCGTGTCATGGGTCTTTCTTTTGAACAGACCGACAAGTTCACTACAGGCTCATTGGTAACACGTCTTACAGCGGATATAACCGCTATCCAGCAAATGGTAGACTTCATGCTGAGAATGTTGGTGCGTGACAGCCTGCTGTTCTTCGGCGGAATAATCATGATGCTCACTCTGAACGTTCGCTTTGGAATAATAATCCTATGTGCCTTGCCTGTCGAGATAATCATGATGATAGTAATTCTCAAAAAGGCAAACCCATACTATTCTATCGTTGCAAAACGTCTTGATACCGTAAACTCTGTGGTTCAGGAGAACGTCACAGGCGCAAGAGTAGTAAAAGCCTATGTCAGAGAGGATACAGAAGAAAAGCGTTTTGACGATGCAAATATAAGCCTTATGGAATCAAACCTCCGTGTTCAGACCCTTATGGCTATCCTTCAGCCGCTTCTTATGATAATACTCAATCTGTCTGTTATTGCCGTTATAGTTATAGGTGGCTGGCAGGTGCAGGCGCAAGCTATGAAGGTCGGCGAGGTCATGGCGGCTATCACATATCTTACTCAGGTCTTGCATGGCGTAATGATGATGTCTATGATGTTCCAGACCCTCGCAAAGGCTTCAGCATCTGCAAACAGATTGAGAGAAGTCCTTGAAACTGACCCTGTTATAAAAAGCGGCAGCGTTTCCCTTTCAGATAAAACAGGCGGCACAGTGAGCTTTAAAAACGTTTCATTCTCCTATCCTGAAACCAAGGGCAGACCTGTTATCTCAGACCTTACCCTTGATATAAAGTCAGGCGAGAGCGTCGCCATACTAGGTGCAACTGGTTCGGGAAAATCCTCCCTTGTGAATCTTATTCCAAGATTCTACGATTGCACAGCAGGGGAAGTCCTTGTTGACGGCGTAAACGTCAAGGACTGCAAGCTTGACGAGCTTAGAAAGAAAGTTGGCATAGTCCTGCAAAAGAGCGAGCTTTTCTCAGGCACAGTTGAGGACAACATAAAGTGGGGCGACAAAAACGCTACCCATGAGGAGGTCATCTCCGCCGCACAGGCAGCTCAGGCTGACGAGTTCATTCAGAAGATACCTGCAGGCTATGAGGGTATTATAGCCGAAAAGGGTGCTTCACTGTCAGGCGGTCAGAAGCAAAGACTTTCTATCTCAAGAGCGGTACTTAAAAAACCTGAGATCCTCATTCTTGATGATTCCACCTCCGCCCTCGACCTTGGCACAGAAGCTAAGCTCCGTGCGGAGATAGACCGCAAAATGAACGGCACTACCCTTATCATAATTGCACAGCGTATCCAGAGCGTAAAATCATGCGACAGGATAGCCGTCCTTGACCACGGCAAGCTTTGTGCCTGCGATACTCATGAAAATCTATTAAAGACCTGCGAGGTATATCAGGATATCTACGCCTCACAGGTAAAAACGTCAGGAGGTGAAGTGTAATGCCTCCAATGCCTCCAATGGGACCCGGTGGAAGAAAACCGGGCGGACCGCACGGTGCAAGGCTCACAATGGAAAAGCCTAAGGACGCAAAGAACACCCTTAAAAAGCTCATAGGTTACATAGGCAGAAACAGATATCTGTTTTTCGCCCTTATCGGTGTAATGCTCATCATAACTCTGCTCAATCTTGCCGCACCGTCAATACAGCAGATAGCTATCGACTGCATCACTCTCACCAAAAAGAAAACAAGCGTTGACTTCGGTGCACTTGGCAAAACGCTTATAGGTCTTGGGGCAGTTTATCTCCTGTCCTCTGTTTTCACCTATATGCAGGGAATATTCTCCGCAAAGCTTTCACAGTACACAGTAAAGACCATGCGTAAAGACTTGTTCTCAAGCCTTGTAAGACTTCCTATAAAATATCTCGATACCCATAGCCATGGCGATATAATGAGCCGTATGACAAACGACGTCGAGAATATCTCCACAACTATCTCTCAGTCTATAGGCTCGCTCATCTCAGGCGTGCTGACCATAGTGGGAACAGTTGTCATAATGCTTCTGTATTCACCGCTTCTTACCCTTATCTCGCTGTCTACAGTGTTTCTTACCATATTCGTTTCAGGCGTTCTCACAAAATATATGAAGAAATACTTCATCAAACAGCAGGTGCTTCTTGGCGAAATAAACGGTGAAGTGGAAGAAATGGTCGTTGGCTATAGAACGGTTGTTTCCTATGACAAAGAGCAGGACGCTGTTGACAAGTTCGAGAAAATGAGCAACAATCTGAAAAAATGCGGCATAAAAGCTCAGATATTCGGTGGTGTAATGGGCCCTTGTATGAACTTAATATCCAATTTCGGCTTTATCCTTATCGCTGCATTTGGCGGCTGGTTCGCAATAAAAGGCTTTATAACAGTGGGAACTATTCAGGCTTTTATACTCTATTCAAAACAGTTCTCACGTCCTATCAATGAGATTGCAAACCAGTTTGCAAATATCCAGACCGCAATAGCTGGCGCAGAGCGTATCTTTGAGGTCATGGACGCTGATAAGGAAACTGACGAGGGCAAGGCTGACTTTGAGGTGGAAAACGTCAAAGGCGATATCAACTTCAAGCATATAGACTTCTCGTATGTTCCTGAAAAGCAGGTGCTAAAAGACCTCGATCTTGAAGTAAAAGCAGGTCAGAAAATAGCCATAGTCGGTGCAACAGGCTCTGGCAAGACCACCATAGTAAATCTTCTCACAAGATTTTATCCCGTTGACAGCGGTGAGATAACCATAGACGGTCAGAGCATTTACGATATCCCGAAAGACAAGCTCAGACGTTCCATAGCCATAGTTTTGCAGGATACAGTGCTTTTTAAGGACACCATAGAGGAGAATATCCGCTACGGCAGAGAAAACGCCACCCTTGATGAAATAAAGGCGGCGGCAAAGTTTGCGAACGCAGACGAGTTCATAGAAAGACTTTCCGAGGGTTACGACACAGTGCTTGCCGAGGGCGGCTCAAACCTTTCACAAGGTCAGCGTCAGCTTCTCTCCATAGCAAGAGCAGTGCTTGCCGACCCGAAGATACTTATTCTTGACGAAGCCACTTCCTCGGTTGATACCAGAACTGAGATGCACATTCAGTCCGCAATGGTGGCTCTTATGAAAAACAGAACGTCCCTTATCATCGCTCACCGACTTTCCTCTATCCGTGACGCCGATAAGATAGTCGTTATCGACGGTGGACGTGTTGCAGAGCAGGGTAGCCATGAGGAGCTTATCGCCGCCAAGGGCTGTTACTACAGGCTTTATCAGACGCAGTTCTCAGGCGTTAAGACCTGATACAATGGTGTTTGGAAAACGTATATAGTCAATATCGTACATTCAAACAAATACGACGTCCCACTTCTCGATATTTCGTCAACCCACAAAACTTCGTGATAATTCAAACTTTTACACTCTCAAAATCGGGCTGTCGAGGGCGCCAGCCCCTACATGAAAATTGGCGGTCTTATCAAACAAATCAAGGCACAGGAAAACCTCTTCTGTGCCTTTTTTATGCGCAAAAAAAGGACGGCTCTCATAAGAAAGCCGTCCTTGATGTTATCTGAAATATTACTTTGTAACAAGTGCCAGAGTATCTCTTGCAATGAGAAGCTCTTCGTTTGTTGGGATAACGTAAACCTTTGTCTTAGAATCGTCTGTGGATATCTCCTTGAGAATTCCACGGCAGAGGTTTTTCTCAGCGTCAATGTGGATACCGAGGATATCGAGATTTGAGCAAGCAGCCGCTCTTACCTCAGGTGCGTTCTCACCGATACCGCCTGTGAAGATGACAGCGTCAAGACCGTTCATTGCAGCAGCGTATGAGCCTATGAACTTCTTGATCTGATAAGCAAATATCTCGCTTACGATAAGCGCTCTCTCATTGCCCTCGCTTGCAGCAGCCTGAATATCCCTGTTGTCAGAGCCGATACCAGAAAGACCAAGGAAGCCTGACTTCTTGTTCATGTATTCTGTCATCTGGTCAGGTGTGAAACCCATTTTCTTCTCAACATAGTCAACAGCTGAAGGGTCAACAGAACCGCAGCGTGTGCCCATTACAAGACCGTCAAGAGGAGTGAAGCCCATTGATGTGTCAACAGACTTGCCACCGTTGATAGCTGTGATAGATGAGCCGTTTCCAAGGTGGCATGAAACTATCTTAAGCTCCTCGATAGGCTTGCCCATTACTCTTGCAAGCTCGCCTGAAACAAATCTGTGTGATGTTCCGTGGAAGCCGTATTTTCTTACATGAAGATCAGTGTAGCACTCGTATGGCAGACCGTAGAGATAAGCCTTTCTTGGCATTGTTGAGTGGAAAGCAGTGTCGAATACGACTACCTGTGGTGTGCCTGCTGGGATAACTGCCTTGCAGGCTCTCAGTGCAAGAGCGTGTGGGTGGTTATGTACAGGTGCAAGCTCAGCCAGTGCGTCGATCTGGTCGATAACTTCGTCTGTTACAAGGCAGGTCTCCTTGAATACCTCAGCACCCTGAACTATTCTGTGACCAACGGCTGATATCTCAGACATAGAGTCGATGACCTTTGTTTCGCCTGATGTGAGTACCTCAACGAGCTTTTCAAAAGCCTCAGTGTGAGTAGGGAAATTGCAATCCTCCTCGATGTGTCTGCCGTCGCCTGTCTTTGCGCTCACATGGCCGTCGATACCGATACGGTCGCAGTTGCCCTTTGCGATAACAGACTCGTCCTTCATATCCAGAAGCTGATATTTAAGTGATGATGAACCTGCGTTTACAACTAAGATTTTCATTGGAAAAAATCTCCTCCCGATTATAATATGTCAGATAACGGGCTTGACTTTAAGCCCATAATATCATATACTTATAGTATATCAATATTAATGATAAATTTCAAGAGCTTTTTTCATAAATATACATATTGCACAATTTTTTTACTAGGGCTTAACATATTAGTATCATAATTCGCAGTAAGCTTTTGAAAGACGGAATAAAATATGCATAGGGTAGAAAGAGGAGTAAAAAATGAAAATTGCGGGAATAGTTGCGGAATATAATCCGTTCCATAACGGACACAAATATCAGATACAAGCCACAAGACAGGCTGGCGCAGAGGGTATCGTCGCAGTAATGAGCGGCGATTGCGTGCAGCGTGGCTCAGCGGCTGTTTTCTCAAAATATGACAGAGCGCAGGCTGCTATAAGAAACGGTGCAGACCTTGTTATAGAACTGCCATGCCCGTTCTCATGTTCAAACAGTGAGGTCTTTGCAAGAAGTGCAGTAAGGCTTCTTGCAGGTCTTGGGGAGGACGTGGTAACGACCTTGTCTTTCGGCTGTGAAAGCGGTGATAGGAACGCCCTTGAACAGGCAGCTGAAATATCCGCAATGCTTGAAAATTCACAGCAGGTAAGAGAACTTTTATCTCAGGGAAAGTCCTACCCGCAGGCTATGTATGAAGCCTCCATAGGTCTTTATGGCAGAACCGCCGAAGAGATATTCTCCACACCAAATAACGTTCTTGCAGTTGAGTATATAAAGGCGGCAAAGCGTATAGCCCCATGGCTAGTGCCTTATGCCGTAAAGCGTGAAGCTGTTGCACATGATTCTCAGGCAGAGTCTGGTAATTTTGCTTCGGCTTCTCATATAAGAGAGCTTATAAAAGAGGGCGGTGAGTGGCAGAAATTTGTTCCATATGATTTTGAGGGCTGTAAGCCGTCCTTTACCCGGCAGGCAGGCAGAGAAATGCTTTTCAAGCTCTGCACAGCTTCAAGAGAAGATTTTCTAGCCCTACCTGACTGCGACGAACACCTTGCCAACAGATTTATGTCTGTCGTAAGCTCCTGCCCTGAAACTATGGATATCTTTGAACAGCGTATAAAGTCAAAGAATATCACCATGGCAAGAGTAAGAAGAATGGTCCTGCACCTTGTTCTCGGCATCAGAAAGGACGATATCAGACAAGTGCCATACGGCAGGATACTTGCCTTTAACCGCACAGGCACACGCATACTTGCGCAGGCTGAGAACAGAACTCTTGAGTATGATACCTCGCTGAAAAAGCTTGAGGATATCTCCGACTATGCAAAGCGTGTTGCTTTCCTTGAAAAGAACGCAGTAAGACTTAGAGAAACAGCGGCATACGGAAGATGTATTTCAAACGAGTATACAAGAAAGATAACCATAACCTGAGATAAACAGGAGGGCGGAACATGAGAAGAATGAAAGGTGCGGCAGGGCTTTTGACAGCTTTGCTCTTGGCTTTTCAGCTTTCGGCGCAGACTTTTGCACTTGCCAACGAGGATAACGGCATAAAAGTCGTTCCCGTAAACTTTACCCATAACGGCTATAGCTATGAGATAGAGGGCGTGGCCAAAAGCACAGACGGCGACTATCAGATAAAGTCCCCTGCAAGACTAGCCGCCCGAAAGCTCCCATCCACCTATGACCCAAGAAGCTCAGGAGAGATCACAACAGTAAAAGATCAGGCTTCAACAGGTGCTTGCTGGGCATTCTCAGCCCTTGCCTGTGCAGAACAGGATCTTATAAAAAAGGGGCTTGAAAACCCATCCGCAGAATTTTCCGTGCCTGCCTTGGTGCTGTCCTCAAATTCAGGCACAGCCACAGGTAAAGACGATTTTTCATCAGGGGGAAACTGGCTCTTTGCGGCCTCCGCCCTTGCAAATGGTCAGGGACTATGCTATGAGGATTACGAGCCGTTTTTAGAATCCGGCACAGAGAATATGATAGTCTCCGAAAATAAGAAAAGCGTCAGCGAATACAGGCTGAATTATGTCATGGAGCTTTCAAGCACCACGCAGGTGAAGCGTAAAATAATGGAGCTTGGAGCAGTTTCCGCAAGCTATTTTGCAGGAAATGGCTATATGAATCATAACAATACTGCCTACTATGATCCCGACGCCTCAAAAAACACTATCATAAATCATTCCGTCACAGTGGTGGGCTGGGACGATAACTACAGTAAGGATAATTTCAGATATAAGCCTGCCAATAACGGTGCATGGCTTGTGAAAGGCTCGTGGGGCGCAGATCAGGACAATGACGGCTTCTATTGGGTGTCCTATGATGAAGCAGAGTTCGGACAGTTTTGCTGCTATGACTTTGAAGAAAGCTGTGATAATACATATCACTACAGCAAAATGACAGGCTATGTTGTGAACGCCAGCAACGACGGCTCTGTTTACGGTGCAAATGTTTTCACCGCTAAAGCCGATGAAAAGCTTGATAAAGCAGGCTTTATGTATGTGGGCAAAACGGGCAGTGCGGATTACACCCTGAGCGTCTATACCAACGTTTCCGACAGCGACCCTATAGGCGTCCTTGAAACGCAGATAAGCGGCTCAGTGTCCGCAAACGGCTTTTATACAGTTGACTTTCCCGAGGATATCCTCCTTGAAGAGGGCGAGAAATATTCCATTTCAGTAAAATTCAGCGGCGACAGCGGCAGGGGATATCTCCTTGCAGAAAGCGACCGAACATCAAAGGCGCAGTCAGGGCAAAGCTATGTTTCTCTTAACGGCAAATATTGGTCTGATGTTGGAGCAGATAAGACCGACTCCATAGGAAATCTTTTTATCTATGCTTATACTGACGATACTGCAAAGCCCGATAAAAGTTCACTTGAAACCACCCTTGCAAAGTACGGCACCCTTGCAGGCTGTGAAAGGGAAGCAAACAACGCCCGAATGGTGCTTGCAGACGAGAACGCTTCTAAAAATGATATCTCAAACGCACAAAAGCTCCTTATCTCCGCCGCAGAAGAACAGGACGAAGCCCTTGTTATAACAACCGAAGCCCAGTGGGAAAGCTTTGCAAAGCGTGTCAGCAGTGGCGAAAGCTTTGAGGGCAAGCTAGTCACCCTTGAAGCTGACCTTGACTTTGACGGAAAAACTATCTCACCTGTAGGCGATTCTGAAAACCCATTCATGGGCTATTTTGACGGCAACGGACACCTTATAAAAAATGCAGTTATCTCCTCAGGGGAGTATTCAGGGCTTTTCGCATACATAAAAAATGGTGCAGAGATAAATAACATTTCCCTGAAAAACTGTATAGTGAAAGGCGATTACGCAGGTGGAATAGTGGGTTTTTACCAAGGAACAGCCATAAAAGCCTGCACCTTTGACGGCACAGTGTCAGGAGAAGTCTATTCAGGTGGCGTCATAGGAAGACAATCCTGCGGTATCATAACAGAGTGTTCTTCAAGCCTAATGGAAAACAGCTCCGCCATTACAAATGCCTTTATAGGAGGCAGGGATATTGCCGTTTCCGTTGTGAATGCATACGGCTGTTACAGCAATGACAGCGACAGCCTGGTTTCAAGCCTTTCTGCAAAAAATGCACTTTCTCAAGGTGCATATGCAATGAACACCTACGGTGAAAAGTTCAAAGACAGCGCAAAGTGGACAATGGACGGCACTCTTGTGCGCCAGACATCATATAGCGAGCAGGCTTCCCATAAGATAACATTCTCCGCTGTGGCACAGACCATAGAAGTCTGCACCGACTATGCAGGCAAAGCCGTGTTCCCGAATGTGAACGTTCAGCAGGGCTGCACTCTCGGCTGGTATCGTAAAGGTGAACCTGTGAACAGCAACACAGTTTTCACAGAAAACACCACAGTTTCCGCAAAAGTCACCCCAAGTGACAAAGCGAAGATAGATTATATCCTGAACGGTGGCGAAAACAGCCCCCTCAACACTGATGAGCTTGGTGAGGGCGAAACCGCACAGCTTTCCGCCCCCACAAAAGAGGGCGCACAGTTCACAGGCTGGTATGTCGACTCACAGCTTAAGAGCGAGCCTATAACGTCCGTGAGCTTTTCAGACGGCTCAAAGACGCTTTATGCAGGCTGGAAATCCAATACCTGCACGGTTGATTTCACCGATATAAACGGCACAGTTTTGTCATCTCAGACCGTAGAATACGGCAAAAGTGCCGATCCGCCCAAAGCACCGACCATAAAAGGCAAACGCTTTACAGGCTGGGATAAAGACTTTTCAAAAGTCACAGCCCATATGACAGTGCAGGCGGTCTATACCGACAGAAAGCTTATAAAAGACTGCGAGATATCAGGCTTTAAAACACATATGACATTCACAGGCTATGAGCTTGCTCAAAGTGGTATAACGCTTTCCTATGGCGATACCACTTTGACAAATAATAAAGACTATACCATTGACTATGCCGATAATATAGCCGCAGGCAAGGGCAAAATGATAATAACAGGCATTGGCGGATACAGCGGCACTATAGCCAAAGCATTCGACATTCTTCCAAAGTCCGCCCAATTGACAAGCGTCTATTATGTTGATGCGCTCTCCTACACAGGCAAGCCTATAAGACCTGACGTTATGGTAACGGACGGAGGAAAATTTCTTCTTCCTGAACATGATTATACTGTTTCCTATAGCTCAAATACAAAAATAGGCGTTGGAAAAATAATCATAAGCTTCATGGGCAACTATCAGGGTACTATAACAAAAACATTTACCATTTGTCCTGCAAAACAGGAGATACAATCTCTGCAAACAAGATATAAAGGCTTTTTTATCGACTTTGCTCAGAAAGGTTCAGCCACAGGATATGAATTGCAGTACAGTACACGCTCTGACTTCGCAGGTGCAAAAACCTTGATCATATCCTCAAACAAAACGGATAAAAAGACCGTTTCAAACCTGACGGCAGGGAAGAAATATTATGTAAGAGTGCGTTCGTATACAATAGTCAGCGGCAAGCGTTATAACGGCGCATGGTCTGATACAAAGAGCGTGACCACCGCAAAATATGATATTGCCAAAGCTAAGGTCGCAGGCATAAAAAACAAGTCTTTCACAGGCAGGAACATCACCCAAAGCATAACAGTCACATATTCGGGCAAGACCCTTAAAAACGGCACAGACTATATAGTGAAATATTCCTGCAATAAGAATATAGGCACAGCTAAGGTAGCAGTAACAGGAAAAGGCTCGTATGGCGGAGTGATAACGAAGTCTTTTGTCATCACCCCCGCAAGGCAGACCATACAAAAGCTCATGCCAGTGAAAAAAGGCTTTTATATAGACTATGCACAGAAAGGCTCTGCTACAGGCTATGAGATATCCTACGCTGAAAATATATCTTTCAGCGGTGCAAAGACAGTTAAGGTGACCTCAAAAAAGACCGACAAAAAGACCGTAACAGATCTTAAAAGCCAAAAGACATATTTTGTCCGTGTGAGAAGCTATACAGCCACAGGGAACAAGACCTATTTCGGACAGTGGTCTGATATAGCCAAAGTTTATACCAAATAATTATCCATGTTATCGGGAGGGATAGCAATGATCACAAAAACAAAGCTTGTAAAAAGAATATTCTCATCGCTCTTGACAGCCGCACTTGCAGTTCCAATGACGGCTCTCACTGCCCATGCTACAGGGGAGGCTTTCTTCTATCCGCCTAAAAACCCCGTCATGACCGATCAGCAGTTTGAAGTTTCCGTGACATTTTCTGCAGATTCAGAGATAGGAAGCGTTCAGGCAAATATCGCCTATGATGATTCCGTTATAGAATTTGTGTCAAGCGACAATGCCTCAGGCGGTGGAGGAGTCCTTACAGTAAACGGATTTCCTGATACCCCCTCTTCAGAAGTGGATTTCAGCTTTACGTTCAAAGGTCTGTCGGCAGGAAATGCAAATATAAGCCTGCAAAGCTGTCAGATATATTCCCCTGATTCAGAGCTTATCGGCTCGCCTACCGCCTATTGTGTCATAACAGTTGGAGGCGATAAGGTGGAAACCAAGACCGAAACAGAAACCACGACCACCACCGAAAAGACCACCACTACCACCACTGCCACTAAGACCGCACCTTCAAACGGCATACCCGATAAAGGCGTTCTTACAGACCTGACAGTGGATAACGGCGAGCTTTCTCCTGCCTTTGCCTATAATGTCTATAACTATACAGTGAACGTTGACAATTCCGTTACCAATGTTGAGATAGAGGGAACAACAGCAAGCCCCTCTGATTATATATGGTATACAGGCACAAGCGAGTGTCAGGTGGGCGAAAATGTACGAACCATAACCGTCACAGACGTTGACGGCAATGCCGCCACCTATACTGTCACCATAATAAGAGCCGCAGGCGGAGATGAACAGCAGACCCAGACCGTCCAAAAGAAAGACAGCTCCGATACTTCATCTGCCGTGTCCAAAAACGCAAATGTTATGGACCAGTATAAAAAGATGCTCAATACCGCCCTTGCTATCGTCCTTATTGTCCTTGTTATTGCACTTGTAGTAATAATTATCTGGATAAGAGGAAAGATCAAAGGCGGCAAAAAGGATAAATAAGTTCTGTGTAAAGAGATGATAAACAGCCAAAAGTGGCGTATCAACGTGCTTTTGGCTGTTTGTGACAGCATTTTTCACTCTGCTTACACGAATACACATTTTTTTTACAAAAATCACACAAAAACAAGTATAATTTCGACACCTGCCAGAGTATAATGTGAATATGCTGATGGTGATTCAGTTTAGAGAGTGGCTCCAATAGGGGCTGCTTTTTTTATGCTCCAAAAACTTTTTTCATGAATTCTTCTGTGGAGATGATCCCGCTGCGATTGTATCTGTAAAGACCAAAAAGGCAGTGTTCATCTTCTTTTTTTATTATATTGATTTTTTCCTCTCCCCCAAGCCTAGCCTCAAACCCCATGTTCTTTACGAGCCGACTTGCACTTTCGCAGGTTATGCCGAAAGGATAGGTGTAAACGTTTGGCTGAAAACCACAGTGTTCATCACAAAGCGTTTGAAGCTTCGTGGTGTCGTTAAGAAATATCTTTCGGTAATCCTCGTAGCTTTCCCCCTCCAGCTGACCGACTCCACGCCTGCCCTCAAGATTGTGCATATCGTAAGAGTGATTGCATATCTCCACATGACCGCTGTCACGAAGCACCGAAACGTCCTGCCAGTCAAGATAAGAGTAAGCAGGATCAGGCTCAGCCTCCTCGCAGGCAGCGTCAGTGTAAGCCCCCACAATAGATACAGTGGCTTTCATATCGTATTTTTCAAGAAGGGGCAGAAGATATTCTCTGTAGTTGTAAGTGCCGTCATCAAAGGACAGTATAATAGGCTTCTCAGGCAGCTCGCCCCCACGTTTCACATATCTTATAACGTCATTTACAAAAACAGTAGTGTAGCCGTTCTGCTTCAGATAAAGCAGATCCTTTTCAAGCTCGATAGGCGTTATGACATACTCACCGCTGCGATCTTCGTTTTTTACGATGCTGTGATACATTATGATCGGAAGCTTTATCCCATCTGTTTTTTCTTCTTTTGCAAAGGTCGGCATAACAGCCCCCGCCGCCAGCATAGAAAGCACAGCTATAACACAAAGCATCACCCTTTTTCTTATCCTTAGACTTATGTACATATTTTATTTACCCCCTTTTTTACATATTCTTATTCACCTCCATATCATTAATTGCATCATAAGTTCACAAAAAATATGCTTGTGGTACTTGAAATAATTGTGCAATTATGATATAATAAACACGTAATATCGCAGTGTTGTGTGCTGCGTTAAAAACAAGTTCATAAGGGGGAACTGTATATGAAAACGTTGCGTTCAAAGCTGCTTTTGGCAATGCTTTCAATCGCACTTATCATCACGGTGCTGCTCAGCTTGGTTTCCGTGTATTTTATAAACGTTTCTGCAAAGGATACGCTCAAAAGCACCGCTGAACCACTGGCTGTTCAGGCGGCTAAGAATTTTGACTCGACGATCAGCTCTTATACGAATAATATAGTTTCGACCGTAAAGTCTGATTCTTTTTTAGGGGCAAAAACTGACGCTGACAGACTAAAGGCGGTAAAAAGTGGCTTTGCAGACAACACAGGCTTCTATCTGAATTTTACGGTTTTTGACAGCAATGGCATTGTGCTTGCAACAGATAATGAAATGGTATCGTCATCAGTTGAAAAGAAGCACGTCATAAGCGCTTGCGAAAGAAGCTCGGCCTACATAACCGATATATATACCTTTGGCGGTAAGAATTATTTTTCTATACTTGCTTCAACAAAGTCTGGCAACTCAGAACAAAAAGTCGCTTGTATTACCATTCAGAGCGATATGCTTGTCAATGCTCTTAATGAATATACCTTCGGCAAATCCGGTTATGTTTATCTTGTTGGTAAAGACGGAGAGATCCTTCTTCATAAGGATACCGATCAGATAGGTAAAAATGCCCTTGAGATCGGTAAGAAAGATGAAGAATATGTGGAAGTGACAAATGCCGTTGAGAAAATACTTGCAAATAATAGCGGTACAACAGAGTATAAATTTAAGGATAACAATTATATCGTGGGCTATTATGGTTCGTCATATTTTGACGGTACTGTCGTCATGGTTACAAATGTTGCCGACTTCACCACTGCAAGCTCCAGCGCACTTACTAATATCTTTGTAATGGGCGTTGTGCTTATGTGCCTGACGGTGCTGTTCTCTCTGCTTTTTGCAAAGAGGATAACAAAGCCTATCATTTCTACCACAAACAGACTTCGTTCTCTCGCACAGGGCAACCTTACCGACCCTGTTGACGTGTGGTATTCAAAGGACGAGCTTGGCGTCCTTTCAAACTCTCTGGAAGAAACTATCGTCTGCCTCAGACAGTATATCAACCTTATTACAGTGGCTCTTACCCAGATATCAGAGGGTAACCTTTGCCACAGAATGGAAGGCACTTTCAAGGGCGACTTCTATAAGATAAAGAGTACGTTTAACGAGATACTCGACGCTCTGTCAGATACCTTTGCTTCTATCAATATGTCAGCCGAGCAGGTGAACTCAGGAGCGGTTCAGGTGTCAAATATCGCACAGTCTGTATCACAGGGTTCTACACAGCAGGCTTCCGCGATCGAGGAGCTTTCCGCTACCCTCAGTGATGTTTCAAAGCAGATAACTCAGAACTCTGAGGACTCTAAGAACGCTTATAATATCGTACTTAAGAATACCGAAGCCGTTGACAACTGCAACAGCGATATGGGCAACATGGTAAATGCCATGAATGCTATCCATACAGCTTCCGATGAGATCTCAAAGATAATCAAGGTCATTGACGAGATCGCATTCCAAACAAATATCCTTGCCCTTAACGCCGCCGTAGAGGCCGCAAGAGAGGGTTCAAAGGGCTTTGGCGTGGTAGCAGACGAGGTAAGACGTCTGGCATCAAGATCAGCCGAAGCCGCAAAGCAGACCGCTTCACTTATCGAAAACCAGTCTGCTGCTGTTTCAAAGGGCTCTAAGATAGCCGAAGAAACTGCTGATTCGCTGAACAATATCGTAAGCAATTCAAATACTATAAAGGATCTAGTAAAGAATATCTCAGACGCTTCTGAGGCGCAGGCAGAAGCTATCGTTCAGGTAAATACGGGAGTAGACCAGATATCAGCCGTTGTATCAGCCAATACCTCAACTGCAGTCGGTTCAGCTTCCGCAAGTGAAGAGCTTTCAAGCCAGTCGCTCATACTAAAGAATATGATAGCACGTTTCAAACTTAGCGAGAACAGTGAAAAGGATAAGAAAGAGCATCAGACTTCAAGGTTCACATATATTGACGATGAGCCGGAAAGCGAGGCCACCCCTGAGGAAACTCAGCAGGATATCACTCCTTCCGACGAAGCCGATATAGAAGATTTCAGCACAAGCGATAAGTATTGATATCGTTGATAATGATAGAATTTCATTGAAAGGACTTGGTAAAATGAAGAAAAGAATAGGCATACTCACAAGCGGAGGAGATTGTCCGGGACTTAACGCAACTATCAGAGGCGTTGCAAAGGCTTGCTATGAAAAGTTCGGCGAAGACGTCCAGATAATCGGCATAGAGGACGGCTATTATGGGCTTATCAATAATATGTGCAAGGAAATGAAGCAGTCTGATTTTTCTGGTATCCTTACCACAGGCGGAACTATTTTCGGTACAAAGAGAACGCCTTTCAAGAAAATGCAGGTCATCGAAGAAGATAACGTGGATAAAGTAAAGGCTATGAAAGAAACCTATAAAAAGCAGAAGCTCGATTGCCTGCTCACCTTGGGCGGCAACGGCACTCATAAGACCGCTAACCTCCTTTCAACCGAGGGACTTAACGTTATCGGTCTGCCAAAAACTATCGACAACGATATCTGGGGCACAAGCGTAACATTCGGCTTCCATACCGCTGTTGACACAGCCACAGATGTTATCGACAGACTTCATTCCACAGCCAATTCCCACGGAAGAATACTTGTTGCAGAAATAATGGGCAATAAAGCCGGCTGGCTCACCCTCTATTCAGGTATCGCAGGCGGTGCAGATATGATAGTCATTCCTGAAATACCATATGATATCGAAAAGCTTGCCGCTTCCTGCGAAAAGAGAGAATCAAAGGGATTTTCTATCCTCGCCGTAGCTGAGGGTGCTTTTGATAAAGAAGAGGCAAAGCTTAAAAAGAAGGAAAGAGCAAGACTCCGTGCAGAACAGGGTCTTACAACTGCTACCCCTAGAATTGCAAAGCAAATAGAAGAGCTTACAGGCAGAGAAACAAGAGTTTGCGTTCCTGGTCATATGCTCAGAGGCGGCAGTCCGTCAGCCTATGACAGAGTGCTTGCCACGAAGTTCGGCGTCCATGCCGCAGAGCTTATCGCAGCCGATAAATACGGCTATGCAGTGGCAATGATAAATGAAGTTGTGTCAGAAAACCCACTTTCAGAAGTCGCAGGCAAAACAAAATTCGTCCCTGCCGACCACCAGCTCGTCAAGACCGCAAAGGCTCTAGGCGTTGCATTCGGTGACTGATAAATGCAAAACAAAAGCGGCGCAGCCTAAACTGTGCCGCTTTTTATGTTTGTTTCCGTAGCGGCAATCTGAGGTCGTCCACCTGATCTCCGACAAATCATATGCTTGCCACAAAACCTATAACATAAAAAAAGCTCCGTCTTTCCTGCGGAGCTTTTCTTGTATCTATCTTAGCCGATAAGCCAGTCATACATTTCCTGATACTTGTTAGCAGAAGCCTGCCATGAGAAATCCTGTGCCATTGCAGATTTGATAAGTCCGTTCCATTCGTCACGTCTGTCATCAAATATGTACTTTGCGAACATAACAGTGTTGTACATCTCGTGTGCATTGTAGTTTGCAAAGCTGAAACCAGTGCCGGTCCTCTCAAACTGATTGAACGGCTGAACAGTATCTCTCAAACCGCCAGTTTCACGAACGATAGGCAACGTGCCGTAACGCAGTGACATAAGCTGTGAAAGTCCGCATGGCTCGAAAAGTGACGGCATAAGAAATGCGTCAGCTGATGCGTAAATGCGGTGGCTCATTTCCTCACTGTAGTAAATGTTAGCGGAAACCCTGTCAGGATACTTGCCTGCAAACCAGCGGAACATATCCTCATATTTCTGCTCGCCCGTGCCAAGCACAACGAACTGTATGCCCTGTTCGCACATTCTTTCCATCATGTATGCAATAAGGTCAAAGCCCTTCTGATCTGTCAAACGGCTAACAATGCCTATCATAAAGCGATTGTCGTCCTGCGCAAGACCAAGCTCAGCCTGAATTGCTCTCTTGTTGTGTATCTTCTTTTCAAGCACGTTGTCATAATTGTATCTTACAACAATGTTCTTGTCAGTGTCAGGGTTGTAATCAACGTAGTCAATACCATTTACGATACCACGAAGATCGTTAGCCCTTGCCCTCATAAGTCCGTCAAGACCCTCGCCGTAGAACTGCGTCTTTATCTCCTCTGCGTATGTGTTGCTGACAGTTGTGATAGCGTCAGCATAAACAAGACCGCCCTTGAGCATATTTCCGTCAACACCCGTTCTCAGCTTGTCGATAGTGAAGTAGTAGTCAGACAGACCGGATATCCTCTTGAACTGCTCAACTCCGTCATTTCCCTGGAATTTCAGATTGTGTATAGTCATAACAGTCTTTATGCCGCGGAAAAAATCTCCCCCTGCAAAGCTGTCATGAAGATATACAGGTATAAGACCCGTCTGCCAGTCGTGACAGTGTATAACGTCAGGACGGAAATCAAGAAGCGGCAGAGCAGAAAGCACAGCTCTGTCAAAGTACATGAACTTTTCTATATCCCAGTGATGCTCAGTGTAAGGCTTGTCACCGGTGAAATAATGTTCGTTGTCGATAAAATAGAACGTAATGCCATCATAAACGCATTCAAGCACGCCCACATATTGGCTCTGACCCGCAAAGTCCATGTAGAAATGGGTCTTGTACTGCATCATGTCTTTCCACTGCTGTTTCATGCAGGAATATTTAGGAAGAATTACTCTGACATCATAATACCTCTTGTCAAAGCACTTAGGCAGAGAGCCAACAACGTCAGCAAGACCGCCTGTCTTGATAAACGGAACACACTCCGAAGAAGCGAACAAAACTTTTTTCATATTCAAGTTATCCTTTCCAACTTAATTTCTTGAATTTTCAGGGCAATAATTATCGCTATTGCCAATGTGTACGTAACAATTATAACACTTTTTGTTGAAAACGTCAAGAGCAAAACCTCGTTTGCACCATAAAAGCGCAGTGATGAAAAATTAATAATTAAAAGTAGACATAAGCCTCTTTGTGTGGTATAATAAAGTGTCAAAGTATAATTATCAGATATAGGAGAGTTAAAATGATAACAGTATCAAACGTAAGCCTTTCATTCGGTGGTCAGCTTCTTTTCAAGGACGTTGACCTTAAATTTACAAACGGCAACTGCTATGGCATAATCGGTGCAAACGGTGCAGGAAAGTCAACATTTCTGAAGATCCTCTGCGGTGAGATAGAGCCTACCACAGGCGAGGTAGTGATCTCAAAAGAGGACAGACTTTCAGTGCTTCGTCAGGATCACTTTGCATTTGATGAGTATACAGTTCTCGAAACTGTAATAATGGGCAATAAGCGACTTTATGAGATAATGAAAGAAAAGGACGAGCTTTACGCCAAGGAGGACTTCACCGAGGAGGACGGCGACAGAGCAGGTCAGCTTGAAAGCGAGTTCGCAGAATTAAACGGCTGGGAGGCTGAGTCTGACGCTTCAAAGCTCATTCAGGGTCTTGGTCTTTCCGAGGATATCCTCTATTCACAGATGTCCACCCTCTCAGGTAACGAAAAAGTCAAGGTGCTTCTTGCACAGGCACTTTTCGGCAATCCTGATATCATCATGCTGGACGAGCCTACAAACCACCTTGATATCGACGCTATAAGCTGGCTTGAGGACTTTCTTGCCGACTATTTCGGAACAGTCCTCGTCGTATCTCATGACAGACACTTCCTTAATAATGTTTGTACCCATATCGTGGATATCGACTATACAAAGATAAAAATGTATGTTGGTAACTACGAGTTCTGGTATGAGTCCTCACAGCTCATGCAGAGAATGATAAAGAACCAGAACAAGAAAGCCGAGGAGAAGATCAAGGAACTCCAGGAGTTCATCAACCGTTTCTCAGCAAACAAATCAAAGTCCAAGCAGGCTACCGCAAGAAGAAAGCTTCTTGATAAGCTCACAGTCGAGGAAATGCCTGCCTCATCAAGAAAATATCCTTTCATAGGCTTTAATATGGATAGAGAGCTTGGCAAAGACGTACTCAAAGTCAACGGCATATCCAAAACAGTTGACGGCGTAAAGCTCCTCAATAATGTTTCCTTTACCCTCAGCCGTACCGATAAGGTCGCTTTCATCGGTGAGTCCGAGCAGGCTATCACAATGCTTTTCAAGATACTTGCAGAGGAAGAAGAGCCTGACGAGGGCAGCATTAAGTGGGGCGTTTCCACATCACGTTCATATTTTCCAATAGATAACTCAGCCTACTTCAACGATAATGACGAAAGCATTGTGGACTGGATAAGAAAATATTCCACTTCCGAAGTAACAGACACCTACCTCAGAGGTTTCCTTGGCAAAATGCTTTTCTCAGGGGACGAGATATATAAGCCTGTAAAAGTTCTCTCAGGCGGTGAAAAGGTAAGATGTATGTTCAGCCGTATGATGCTCTTCGGCTCAAACGTTATCATGCTTGACAGACCTACCAACCACCTCGATCTTGAGTCTATCACAGCCGTGAATAACGGACTTAGAGATTTCAAAGGCGTTGTGATTTTCGCATCTCATGACCACGAAATAGTTCAGACAGTTGCAAACAGAATAATCGAGATAACCCCCGACGGCTGTATCGACAGACAGGGAACATATGAGGAGTTCCTTGATTGGCGACGTGAGCGTGGCATGAAGTCATTTATAGAGTAATTTTATTATGGAGAAGTATCCAAAATGGCAAAAATGAAAAACGTGACCGTAAGAGGTTACAATATTGATGACGTTCCTGCAATGGCAGAGATATGGAACGAAGTTGTAAAAGAGGGCAATGCCTTCCCACAGAAAGAGACCCTCGACTATGAGGGGGCAAAAAAAATCTTTGCTTCACAAACATTCTGCGGAGTTGCAGAGTATGAGGGCGAAACTGTAGGAATGTATATCCTCCACCCTAATAACGTTGGCAGATGCGGACATATCGCAAACGCAAGCTATGCCGTAAAAAGCACCTGCCGTGGAAAAGGGGCAGGAAAGGTCATAGTCGAACATTGTCTTTTCATAGCAAAGCAGAAAGGCTTTAAGGTGCTCCAGTTCAATGCCGTTGTTGCTTCAAACGTCAAGGCAGTAAAGCTTTACGAAAACCTCGGCTTTGTTAAGCTCGGCACTGTACCGAAGGGCTTTGAAAACAAAGAGGGCGTCTTTGAGGATATCATTCTTTTCTACCACACTCTTTGATTAGTGAGGAGTGAGGAATGAAGGTATCGCCTGCGGCGATGATATTTTTTTGAATATTGAATTTTTATAGGTATTGAAAGGTGAAAAAGGTATGTTAAAAGTAGCAAATATTTTTTCAAACGATATGGTGCTCCAGCGTGACAAGAACATAACAGTCTGGGGACTTGGGGACGAGGAAAGAACTGTCACAGTTACTCTTAACGGCGTGTCAGTCCAGACGCAGGTCTGCGACGGCAGGTGGACAGCCGTCCTCCCTCCAATGAGTGCAGGCGGAGAGTACGAAATGACAGTTTCAGACGGATGTACAGAGAAAAAATTCTGCCGTATCATTATAGGCGAAGTGTGGTTCTGCGGCGGTCAGTCAAATATGGAGCTTGAACTTCAAAACGCAAAGGGCGGCAAAGAAGTCCTCGAAAACCTCACCCCTGATTGCAACGTAAGATTTTATTACACTCAAAAGCGTGGCACTCTTGACGAAATGTTCTATGAGGACGAAAACAATACCGCATGGTCGCAGGCTTCAAAGGATAATTCAAGGGCATGGAGTGCAGTCGGCTTTTTCTTTGGAAGAAAACTTGCCAAAGACCTTGGCGTAACAGTAGGACTTATCGGCTGTAACTGGGGCGGCACATCAGCCTCCGCATGGGTAGACAGACCGACCCTTGAAAACAACGCTGAAATAAGAAGCTACATAGACGAGTATGAAAAACGTATTGAGGGCAAAACTGTCGAGGAGCAGATAAAAGAATACAGAGATTACCAGAAATTTGAGCGTGTGTGGGATAAAAAATACGGCGAGCTTCTGCAAAAAGACCCAACAATGAGCTGGGAGAAAGCCAACGAGATCCTTGGCGATAAGAATTGGCCGGGTCCAATAAACTGCGTAAACCCATTCCGTCCAACAGGACTTTTTGAGACCATGGTGTCAAGAGTCTGTCCTTATACAATAAAAGGCTTCCTCTATTATCAGGGCGAGTCTGACGACCATAAGCCGGACAGCTATTATACCCTCCTTACATCTCTTATCAAGCTTTGGAGAGAGAAGTGGGGCGACGATGAGCTTCCTTTCATCATTGTCCAGCTCCCAATGTTCAAATATGCCGCAGACCCTGATTATAAGCATTGGTGTAAAATAAGAGAAGCACAGATGAGAGCATATAAGACAGTGAAAAATACAGGCATAGCTGTTATCTCAGATTGCGGTGAGTTCAACGAGATCCACCCAAAGAATAAAGTACCCGTTGGCGAAAGACTTTGTTTGCAGGCAGAAAAGCTTTTCTACGGCATGGACGTAAAAGCATTCGGACCTATCTATAAGTCGCTGGAGTATAAAAACGGTGGTATAGAGCTTAGCTTTGACCATGCCGAAAACGGCTTTGTAGTAAAGGGCGAAGCACAGGGCTTTGAGATAGCAGGCAAGGACGAAGAGTTCGTAAAAGCCGATATCACCATAAACGGCAGTAAGATATTCATAAAATCAAACGCCGTTGAAAAACCTCTCTATGCAAGATATAACTGGTTCAACTATTGCGAGGTAACTATCTTCAACGAAACAGGCATACCACTCGCACCATTCAGAACAGAAAAATAATACAAGAACGTCCCCTAAATGGGGGCGTTTTTTGTAGGGGACGGCGCCCTCGACGTCCCGCTCATCAAACTTTTTTTGTTTTGCAGAAATCTGACACACCGCTTTTTTTGCACTTCAACGTTTTTGATTTTTTTACGAATTTTTTTGTAATTCGTACAAATATGGGTAGGGGCGAGCATCATTCGCCCGACTGCCTTGATTGTCGACCCATAACACGGATTTTCCAACGTTAATAAAATATTTATAATTAAAACTCTTGGCAAAATCTCCGCTGTGTGGTATAATAGAAAATATATAAATGAATTTGGAAAGGCTGGTCTTATTAATGAGAGCTGTTGTTACGGTTATAGGTAAGGACGCTGTAGGTATCCTTGCAAAGGTAAGCACAAAGTGTGCAGAATATAATGCAAATGTTATCGAGGTCACTCAGTCAGTTTTGCAGGATCTCTTCGCAATGATAATGCTGGTTGATATCACAAAGCTCAACTCTGATTTTGCAACTATGGCAGACGGACTTACAGAGCTTGGTCAGACCATGGGTGTTAAGATACACACAATGCATGAGGATATTTTTAACTGTATGCACCATATCTAAAGAGGAGATTTCTGTAAAATGATTAATACATATGACGTGTTGGAAACGATACGAATGATACAGGACGATTGTCTTGATATTCGTACTATCACAATGGGCATTTCTCTGCTTGATTGTATCGACAGCGATATAAACGTTGCCTGCGAGAATGTCTATAAGAAGATAACCGCAAAAGCCGCAAGACTTGTTGAGGTGGGCGAACAGATAGAAAAGGAGCTTGGAATCCCGATCATAAATAAGAGAATTTCCGTTACCCCTATCGCTATCGTGTCTGCGGCCTGCAAGTGTTCACCTGTTCCATTTGCACACGCTATGGACAGAGCCGCAAAGGACGTTGGCGTAAACCTTATCGGTGGATATACAGCCCTCGTTCCAAAGGGCTTCTCTGCAGGTGATATCGAGCTTATTAAGTCTATCCCAGAGGCACTCGCTACTACTGAGAGAGTATGTTCCTCTGTAAATATCGGTTCAACAAAAACAGGTATCAATCTGGACGCCTGCAAAATGATGGGTGGCGTTGTAAGAGAGTGTGCAGAAAGAACAGTTGACTCTGCCTGCTTTGGCGCAGCAAAACTCGTTGTTTTCTGTAACGCGGTTGAAGATAACCCGTTCATGGCAGGTGCTTTCCATGGCGTTGGCGAGCCTGATTGCATGATAAACGTGGGCGTATCAGGTCCTGGTGTTGTAAGAGCCGCTTTGAGAAAATATCCTGACGCTGATATCACAAAGATATCCGACGTTATCAAGGAGATTTCATATAAGATAACAAGAGTAGGTCAGCTCGTTGGAACTATCGCTTCCAAGCGTCTTGGCGTTCCATTCGGTATCGTTGACCTTTCACTCGCACCAACTCCGGCCGTAGGCGACTCTGTTGCCCATATCCTCGAGGAAATAGGACTTGAAAAGTGCGGTACACATGGCACAACAGCAGCCCTCGCCCTGCTCAATGACGCAGTTAAAAAGGGCGGCGTAATGGCTTGCTCAAGAATAGGCGGACTTTCAGGTGCATTTATCCCTGTTTCTGAGGACGCAGGCATGATTGATGCCGCAAAGAGCGGTGCGCTCTGCATTGAAAAACTTGAAGCTATGACCGCTGTATGCTCAGTTGGTCTTGATATGATATGTATTCCGGGCGATACCCCAGCCGATACTATTTCAGCTATCATCGCAGACGAAGCTGCTATCGGTATGGTAAACAACAAGACCACCGCCGTAAGAGTTATCCCTGCTATTGGCAAGGGCGTTGGCGAAGAACTTGATTGGGGCGGACTTTTTGGCTGCGGACCTGTTATGCCGCTCAAAAAAGAGTCACCTTCCAAGTTCATCAATCGTGGCGGACAGATCCCTGCACCACTCCATTCTCTCAAAAACTAGATTTTCACGGCGGCAGAGCAATTCTGCCGCTGTTTTTGGTAAGGAGGAAAACAGATTGAAACGCTGTATGTTTGCAGACTTCACCTTTAAAATACCCTTTGAGGAGCGCATAAGACTTATAAAAGAGAACGGCTTCGACGGTGTAATGCTTGGTTTTTCTGACGGACTAAAATACACACAGTATGATATTGTACGAAATTTTGGACTGGAAATAGAAAACGTCCATTCACAGTTTGACCGCATGAACGCCCTTTGGACAATATGCCCAGAGAGCGAATATATCCTCCAACGAACACTTGAATGTGTAAGAGTGTGCGGTGAAAACGGCATAAAAACCATGATATGCCACCCCACTGACGGGCTTGTTCCGCCCGAAGTATCTCGTTTCGGTATAGAGAATTTCGCCAAGATAATACAGTGCGGAGAAGAAAACGGCGTCGATATCGCCTTTGAGAATATCCAGCTCCCGCAGTTTCTTGACGTGCTATTTGACCAGTTTGGAAACCATGATAACGTGAAATTTTGCTATGACACAGGTCATGAGAATTGCTTCTCAAAGGATACCGATTGCCTGACGAAGTTCGGCAGCAAGCTTGCCTGCCTGCATATTCACGATAACGACGGCAACACCGACGGACACATGATACCGTTTGACGGCAACCTGAACTTTGAGAAATTTCTCAGAAAGTTCAAAAACCTCGACCACCAGCCACCATTGTCATTAGAGCTTTATATGTCAAAGTCCACCATGTACCGAAATGCTGCACCTGACAGCTTTGTAAGACGTGCGGCAGAAGCGGCTAAACAGCTTGAAAAGCTTTACAATTCTATATAAGTACAAATTTCTGTACAGATAGGAGAACCTATGAAAACTCTTATAGATATGCACACCCACACAGGCTTTTCCCCCGATGGTGAGGGAACTGTAGAACAGTCTTTAGCAAAAGCCAAAGAGCTTGGCTTGGCGGCATTTGCCATAACTGACCATTGCGATTGCAATTTCCGCTACAAAGCCGACCATTATGGTGACCCTGAAGCCCTGAAAGACGGCATGATGTACGGCTCGGGGGAGTATGCCCCCGCAAGCATAGTCGCCCAGTATGAAGCTTCCCAGCATCTGGAGGGTTTAAATTTTCTCTGCGGAATAGAGCTCGTTTTCCAGAAGTCTGTGTT
>OGPS01000885.1_pt1 | contig 25513 bp, 24 predicted proteins | sample 1552931 | NCBI WGS metagenome assembly OGPS01 (sample SAMEA2580252, study PRJEB22360) | human gut metagenome | biome: human gut; feature: human-associated habitat; material: faeces | place: Denmark | collected 2008/2010 | reverse complement strand
CGAGCCGTGTCAACAAAAACTTTTGAGAACGCGTCACTTTCGGCAGCTTGCAAGAAAAGGCGAGGAAAACTTTGGCAAAAAGAGAGAGGGCTGGATGACGCCAGCCCTCTTGACAAGGCAACAACAGCCAAAAAGTTTCATTCCCACCCTCAAACCATCTTCATCCCGGTTTCGTCCCGGTTTGCAGAATGCCCTTGCAATCCGAAAGGAGCCGTGCTATAATGCCGCTGTAATTGAATCAGAAATCTTCAGGGCAGGGTGCGATTCCCTACCGGTGGTACAGCCCACGAGCCGTAAGGCATGATTCGGTGAAACTCCGAAGCCGACAGTACAGTCTGGATGAAAGAAGATACCAAGCGCAGAGCCCGCACGGTTCTGCGCTTGTGGAGGCTGCTCTGGGATGCGTTTGCATTCTGGAGCTTTCTTTTTTGCACAAGGGTCCCTTGTGTCTTTTCGGCTTGCCCTGAACGGTTTTGTTCAGGGCTTTTTCTTTTGGAGGCGACACGATGAACGACAAAGAGTATATGCGTCTGGCTTTGCAGCTTGCAAAAAAGGGTTGCGGATGGACATCTCCCAACCCGATGGTGGGTGCCGTGGTCGTAAAAGAGGGCAGGATCATCGGACAGGGCTGGCACCAGAGATACGGTCAGGCTCATGCGGAGCGCAATGCGCTGGCATCCTGCACCGAAGATCCGCAGGGAGCGACCCTGTATGTGACATTGGAGCCGTGCTGCCATTACGGAAAGCAGCCGCCCTGCGTGGATGCGATTCTGGACGCGGGCATTCACCGGGTGGTCGTGGGTTCTGCTGACCCGAATCCGCTGGTGGCTGGAAAAGGAATTGCAATCCTGCGCGCACACGGCATAGATGTGACCGAAAATGTTCTGCAAGAGGAATGCGATGCGCTGAACAAGGTGTTCTTCCACTATATCACCACAAAACGCCCCTTCGTTTCCATGAAATACGCCATGACGATGGACGGAAAAATCGCCACATACACAGGCGCTTCCAAATGGATCACCGGGGAAATTGCCCGGAATCATGTTCAACGGCAGCGACACCGATTCCGCGGCATTATGGTGGGAGTCGGAACCATCCTAGCAGATGACCCGCTGCTGACCTGCCGGATAGAGGGTGGCCGTGATCCCGTCCGGATCATCTGTGATACACATTTGCGGACACCGCTGCAATCACAGGTGGTCATGACCGCCAAACAGGTTCCGACCATTCTTGCGACCTGCTGCGGCGACCCGGAGAAGCAGACGGCATATCGACAGGCCGGGTGCCGGGTCCTTTGTCTGGAAGCGCATTGCGGTCATGTGAATCTTCTGCAACTGATGGAACAGCTGGGGCAGGAGCAGATCGACAGCATTCTGCTGGAAGGCGGCGGAACCTTGAACTGGTCTGCACTGGAAAGCGGCATCGTGCAGCAGGTACAGGCTTACATTGCCCCGAAGCTGTTCGGAGGAAGGGATGCCAAAGCACCCATTGAGGGTGCAGGTGTCCCGCTTCCGGATGCTGCATTCCGCCTGAAGAACAGCCGATTGGAACAGCTTGGCAAAGATTTCCTGATCGAAAGTGAGGTGGAGTACCCGTGTTTACCGGAATCGTGGAAGAAGTCGGAACAATAAAATCCATCAATCGGGGACAGCATTCCGCCGTACTGACTGTTCGTGCAAAAACGGTTCTGGAAGGAACCAGGATCGGCGACAGCATCGCCGTCAACGGCATCTGTCTGACCGTCAGGCAGCTCTTCCCGGATAGCTTTGCTGCGGATGTCATGCACGAGACCTTGAACCGCTCTGCACTTGCACAGCTCACCGTTGGAAGTGCTGTCAATCTGGAACGTGCCATGCCGGCCAACGGACGTTTTGGCGGACACATCGTAGCAGGCCATGTGGATGGCGTCGGACGCATTGCTAATATCCGAAAAGACGATACGGCTATCTGGTACACCATTCATGCAGATCCTGCGATCCTTCGCTATGTCGTTGAAAAAGGCTCTATCACAATAGACGGTATCAGCCTGACCGTGGCTGCGGTGGAACCTACGGGCTTTTCCGTGTCCACGATACCGCACACCGTCCGTCAGACGAACCTGAACCAACGGCACAAAGGGGATTTTGTCAATTTGGAAACCGATGTTGTTGGAAAATATATCGAGAGGCTGCTTCCATCAGAAACACCGAAGCAAAACACGCTCACAAAAGAAATGCTGCTGCGCTGCGGCTTTTAAGGAGAGTTTACGATGAACTTCAATACCATTCCCGAAGCTTTGCAAGACCTGAAGCAAGGAAAAATCATTCTGGTAACGGATGACCCCGACCGTGAAAACGAGGGGGACTTCATCTGTGCTGCCGAATTTGCCACCACCGAAAACATCAACTTTATGGCGACCCACGGCAAAGGTCTGATCTGTATGCCGATGTCCGAGGCTTTCGTCCAGAAGCTGCAATTTCCGCAGATGGTGCAGCATAACACCGACAACCATGAAACGGCATTTACGGTGTCCATCGACCACGTTTCTACTTCTACGGGCATTTCTGCCGCAGAGCGTTCCATTACGGCGATGGCTTGTGTGGACGATCACGCAAAAGCAGAAGATTTCCGCAGACCGGGCCATATGTTCCCCCTTCTGGCAAAAAAGAACGGTGTGTTGGAGCGCAACGGTCACACGGAAGCAACCGTTGACCTGTGCCGTCTGGCAGGGCTGAAAGAATGCGGCCTGTGCTGCGAGATCATGCGGGAGGATGGCACGATGATGCGCACCGCTGAACTGGCAAAGCTGGCAGAGCGTTTCCAGATCAAATTCATCACCATCCGTGATTTACAGGAGTACCGCAAGTGTCACGATAAACTGGTCGATCAGGTGACGGCAGTGAACCTGCCCACCAAGTATGGCACCTTCAGAGCTTATGGTTTTGTGAGCCGCCTGAACGGAGAGCATCACATTGCACTGGTAAAAGGTGACATTGGCGATGGAAAGGATATTCTGTGCCGCGTCCACTCGGAATGCCTGACAGGAGATACATTTGGCTCTTTGCGTTGTGACTGCGGCCAGCAGCTGGCCGCTGCCATGACGCAGATCGAAAAAGAAGACCGGGGTATCCTGCTCTATATGCGGCAGGAAGGCCGGGGCATCGGTCTGATCAACAAACTGCGTGCCTATGAACTTCAGGAGCAGGGCATGGATACGCTGGAAGCCAATCTCGCTCTGGGGTTCCATGGAGATGAACGGGAGTATTATCTCGGCGCACAGATCCTCCGGGAACTTGGCGTAAAAAGCCTGCGCCTGCTTACCAATAACCCGGACAAAGTATATCAGCTCTCCGAGTTTGGGCTGGAGATCTCCGAGCGCGTACCCATTCAGATGACGGCGACCCCGTATGACCTGTTTTACCTGAAAACGAAGCAGGCACGGATGGGGCATCTTCTGGAATATTAACAACGAAAGAGGTATTTAAAAATGAAAACATTTGAAGGTAAGCTGGTTTCTCAGAACATCAAGGTCGGTATCGTAGCTGCCCGCTTCAACGAATTTATCACGTCCAAACTTCTGAGCGGAGCAATGGATGGCCTGCTCCGGCACGATGTGCAGGACGCTGATATTCATGTTGCATGGGTTCCGGGTGCTTTTGAGATCCCACTGGTTGCCTCTAAAATGGCAAAAAGCGGAAAGTATGATGCTGTGATCTGCCTTGGTGCCGTGATTCGCGGTTCTACCAGCCATTACGACTATGTGTGCAATGAGGTTTCCAAAGGCATTGCCACGGTCTCGCTGGAAAGCGGGGTTCCCGTCCTCTTTGGTGTTCTGACCACCGAAAACATCGAACAGGCCATCGAGCGGGCAGGCACCAAAGCAGGTAATAAAGGCTATGACTGTGCAGTCAGTGCCATCGAGATGGTAAACCTGCTCCGGGAAATGGATACCGCCGCAGAGTAAAATACACGCAGGAGTTTGCCATGATCGTTATAAAGACCCGACAGCCTGACCCGGAACTGGAGCAGAAGATCCGGATGCTTCTGGAACGAGAGCACATCGAGGCAGAGCAAATATCCATTGATTCATGGGAGAAGTTGGTTCTTCCGGGGCTTACACTGGATGGAATGACCCACGAAGTGTCGTGCAACGGCAGAAAAGTCTCCCTTACACGACTGGAGTTCGATTTGCTGCTGATGCTTGCCTCCCACGAAGGACAAATCTTCTCAAAAGAAGAGCTTTTCCGTGCTGTGTGGGGACAAAACTGTGACGACACCTTAAAGGTCGTGGCAAATACCGTTTCCAATCTGCGAAAGAAGCTGGCCGGCTGCGGTAGCTTTATCCGCACTACCCACGGCGGCTATGCTTTTGTAAGCCAAAAGGAGAACGACCCGGCATGACCAGGATCTTATTTATTTGTCTCGGAAATATCTGCCGAAGCCCGATGGCGGAGTATGTGATGAAAGACCTTACGTCCAAGGCAGGACTATCCGAGCAATTTGAAATCGCATCAGCCGCCACCAGTGCATGGGAAATCGGAAATCCGGTCTATCCTCCTGCACGGCAGAAGCTGGCAGAACATGGCATCGACTGCAACGGCAAGACCGCCCGGCAGATGACCCGGCTGGATTATGCACGGTATGATCATCTGATTGGCATGGACGAAAGTAATCTGTGCGACATCCTGCGGCTTGTCGGCGGAGACCCACAGCATAAAGTCTCGCTGCTGATGGCGCATACGGATCATCCCCGTGAAGTGGCAGACCCATGGTTCACAGGAGATTTTGAAGCCACATGGCAGGATATACTGGAAGGCTGCACGGCATTGCTTGAGGAACTGCGCTAAATTGGCGTAAATTTTGGCGTATGCCAAATCAGGAGTGTTTGACACTTGCCAACGACAAATTGATTTAACCACAGGAGAAGTTGCCTGTCAGCATAAAATCTCTATACGAAACAAAAAGCGGCAGCTACGTTGTATTTTCACAACATAGCTGCCGCATTTTTGCGTTTGGGGTTCGGTGTACCTACTACACCAATCCGTCTATTCGATTCTTACACCACACCGCTTTGTAAGGCTCCTTTTCGGGAAAACATCCCAAAATTGGTGTAGTTGTGGTGTAGTACCGCAGATGCCGCTTGAAATTCGTTCAAAATTTCATCGCATCTGCGTTTTAATTTCGCATTTTACTGCTCAATCGGCTTCATCGTGGGGAACAGCAGCACGTCACGGATAGAAGCGCTGTCCGTCAGCAGCATGACCAGACGGTCAACACCGAAGCCGAGGCCGCCCGTGGGAGGCAGACCGTACTCCAGAGCGTTGACGTAGTCGTAATCGACCTGTGCCTTGCAGTCAGGCTCGATGGCCTTGCGCTCGGCGACCTGACGCTCGAAGCGGCCCTTCTGGTCGATGGGGTCGTTCAGCTCACTGAAAGCGTTGCCGTACTCGGTGCAGTCGATGAAGTACTCAAAACGCTCGGTGAAAGCGGGATCATCCGGCTTGCGCTTGGCCAGCGGGCTGATCTCGACGGGGTAATCATAGATGAAAGTGGGCTGGATGAGCTTGTCCTCGACGAAAGCGTCGAAGAACTCGGCCAGGATGGCGCCCTTGGTGGGAACCTCGGGCAGCTCCACATGGTGCTCCTTGGCAGCGGCGATGGCGTCCTCATCGGTCTTCCAGTCGTTGAAGTCAACGCCGGAATACTTCTTGACGGCCTCGATCATGGTCAGACGCTCCCAGTGGCCCATGTCGATCTGCTTACCCTGATAGGGAATGACCAGGCTGCCGCAGATCTTCTGAGCGAGGCGCTTATACAGCTCCTCCACCAGATCCATCATACCGTGGAAATCAGTGAATGCCTGATACAGCTCGATGGTGGTGAACTCGGGGTTGTGCTTGGGGTCCATGCCCTCATTGCGGAAGATGCGGCCTACCTCATAGACGCGGTCCATGCCGCCCACGATGAGGCGCTTCAGGTACAGCTCCGTCTCGATGCGGAGCACCATGTCCATGTTCAGGGTGTTGTGATGGGTGTAGAAGGGGCGGGCAGAAGCGCCGATCTCGAAGGGGGTCAGGATGGGGGTATCGACCTCCAAGAAGCCCTTTTCGTCCAGATAGGCGCGGATCTCTTTCAGGATCTGGCTGCGCTTGACGAAGGTGTCCTTGACCTCCGGGTTGGCGATCAGGTCCACATAGCGCTGACGGTAGCGGGTCTCGGTATCGGTCAGGCCGTGGAACTTCTCCGGCAGCGGGCGCAGACTCTTGGCCAGCAGGGTGATCTCCTCGGCGCGGACGCTCAGCTCACCGGTCTTGGTGCGGAACACCTCGCCCTTGACGCCGATGATATCGCCCACGTCCAGCTTCTTGAAGGCGGCGTAAGGCTCGTCGCCCAGCTCGTCGCGGCGGACGTAGAGCTGGATGTCGCCCTTATCGTCCCGCAGGTGGGCGAAGCTTGCCTTGCCCATGACGCGCTTGGACATCATGCGGCCCGCCAGCGCAACCTTCTTACCGGAGTCGGTCTCGTTGGGCAGATCTTTGAACTCTTCCTTCAGGTCCGCCGAATAGGCGTCCTGCGGGAACTTGGTCAGGGTGAAGGGGTCGTTGCCCGCAGCCTGCAGGTCGGCCAGCTTCTGACGGCGCACCTGCACCTGCTCGCTCTCGGACAGGCCCGCAGCGGGGTTTCTCTTTTGCTCTTCCATTATTTCCTCCCGTGCTGTGCTCAGTTGGCCGAGTGGGCGATGCTCAGCACCGTGTACTCGACGGTGTGGCCGGAGGGCAGCAGGACTTCTGCCTTTTCGCCCACAGCCTTGCCCAGCAGGGCGTGGCCCACAGGGCTCTCATCGCTGATCTTGCCGTTCAGGGGGTCAGCCTCGGTGCGGCCAACGATGTCATATTCCTCTTTCTCGTCCTCACCGGCCATCTGAATGGTGACATGGGTGCCAACGGAGACGCTCTCGACGCTCAGCTCACTCTCGTCGATGACGACGGCGTTCTTGACCATCTGCTCCAGCTCGGTGATGCGGTTCTCCACCAGACCCTGCGTGTTCTTGGCCTCGTCGTACTCGCTGTTCTCGGACAGGTCGCCGTGGCTGCGGGCTTCCTTGATCTCTTCAGCCAGCTCCTTGCGGCGGACAGTCTTGAGGTATTCCAGCTCCTCCTGCACGGCCTTCAGGCCGGCAGCGGACATTTTGATTTCTTGTGCCATTGGGGAATCTCTCCTTGTCTATTGGATTGGCGCAGCCGCAAAGCCGCGCACGAGTGCTATTTTGACTGTTCTATTATAATGGCAAGCTGCGGGATTGTCAATAAAAACGACGCTTCTGCAACGCAAAAACCGCGCAAAAAGCCCCGCCGGCAGAGGGAATTGCCGACGGGGCCTGAGAATGTCAGAGGGATGCAACCTCTCCGTCAATGCTTCGCATTGCCACCTCCCCTAATAGGGGAGGCCTTGGCAGCCGGGTGAAGCTTGATGGATACGCCAGAGGCTCCCCTACTAGGGGAGCTGTCGAGCGCAAGCGAGACTGAGAGGTTTAATCCTCGCCAGCTTCATCGAGGTTACCCAGCTTCTTCGCCTGTTCGACGACGGCGGGGACGAGCATTTCGGGCAGGATCTCGTAGCGGGCGAACTCGGTGGTGAACCAGCCGCGGCCCTGCGTGGTCTGACGGATGAAGGTGGTGAAATTGGTCAGCTCGGCCAGCGGCACTTCGGCGATGATGGTCTGCAAGCCGTCCTCGTCGGGTTCCATGCCCAGCACGCGGCCGCGCCGTTTGGTCACGTCGCCCATGATGTCGCCGGTGTTGTCGTTGGGGACATGGGCTTTCAGGGTGTGGATAGGCTCCAGAATGACGGGGCCTGCTTCAGGCATGGCGGCCTTATACGCCAGCTTTGCGGCCATGATGAAGGCCATTTCGGAGCTGTCCACGGGGTGATAGCTGCCGTCCAGCAGGGTGGCTTTCAGGCCCACCACGGGGTAACCGGCCAGCACGCCCTTTTCGGCGGCAAGGCGGACACCCTTTTCCACAGCCGGGAAGAAGTTCTTGGGCACGCTGCCGCCGAACACCTTTTCCTCAAACACGACCTGCTCGCTGTCACAGGGCTCGAAGTTGATGACGACATCGCCGAACTGGCCGTGGCCGCCGGTCTGCTTCTTATGACGGCCCTGCTTCTGGCACGCCTTGCGGATGGACTCACGATAGGCGATGCGGGGCGCTTCCAGCCCGATCTCGACGCCGAACTTGTTCTTCAGCTTGGCCTTGACCACGTCGAGGTGCTGCTCGCCCAGACCACCGATGATCTGCTGGTGGGTCTCGGCGTTGTTCTCGTAGCTCAGGGTGGGGTCTTCTTCCATCAGGCGGGCCAGCGCGCTGCTGATCTTGCCCTCATCGCCCTTCTTGGCCACGGTGACTGCCATGAACAGGCTGGGCAGCGGGAAGACGGGAGCGGGCAGCTTGACGACGCGGGACGCATCGCAGAGGGTGTCGCCGGTCTTGGCAGAAACGAGCTTTGCCACCGCACCGATGTCACCGGCGCCGATGCCGTCGGCGTCCACCTGTTTCTTGCCGATGACGGTCAGCGGCTTCGAGATCTTCTCGACCTCGCCGGTGCGGGCGTTGACCAGCGGCTCACCGGCCGTGACCTTGCCGCTGACGACCCGCAGATAGCTCAGCTTGCCCACGAAGGGGTCCGCCACGGTCTTGAAGACGTAGGCGGCGGTGGGCTCGTCCTCGGTGCAGTGGAGCTCCACAGGCTCGCCGTTGGCGTCCTCGGCCACGGTGCTCTCCTCATGCTGGGGGCTGGGCAGCAGCTTGTGCATATTGAACAGCAGCATATCCAGTGCCTGCTGGTTGACGGCGCTGCCGCAGAAGACGGGGGTGATGAGGCCGTTCTTGACGCCCTTGCGCATCCCCTCGACGATCTCCTCGGTGGTGAAGGGCTCGCCGCCGAAGAACTTCTCCATCAGCTCATCGTCGGTCTCGGCGATGGCCTCACTCATAGCCTCGATCAGGCCTTGGAAGCGGTGGCCGATGTCGGGCAGCTCCACTTGGATCTGCTTGCCGCTCTCGTACTTGAAGGCTTTCTGGCTGAACAGGTTGATGTACACGGGGGTGCCGTCGTCGAGCTTGGCGGGCACGACGCAGGGGCAGACCGTGGAGCCGAACTTGATCTTCATATCCTCAAGGATCTTGAAGTAGTTGGCGTTCTCAAGGTCGCACTTGCTGACGAAGACCATGGTGGCCTTGCCGTTCTTACGAGCCAGCTGGAAAGCCTTTTCCGCGCCGACGGTGACGCCGCTGCGGCCGGACACCACCACCAGCACGCTCTCGGCGGCCCGGATGCCCTCATACTCACCGGCCTCGAAATCGAACAGGCCCGGCGCGTCGATCAGGTTGTACTTGATGCCTTCGTACTCCACGGGCACCACCGACGCCGACAGGCTGGCCTTGCGCTTTGCTTCCTCAGGGTCAAAGTCCGAAATCGTGGTGCCGTCTTCCACACGGCCCATACGCTCTGCTGCGCCCGAAAAATAGACCAATGCCTCAGTCAGCGTCGTTTTGCCGCTGCCGGCATGGCCTGCAATCAAGATATTGCGGATGTTGTTGCTTGCGTATTTCATATCGGTTTTTCCCTCTTTCCGCCGCACGGAGTGCGTTCTCTCCGTTTTTGTGGCATATTTTACAAAGATAATACCACACTCTAAGCGAATTTCAAATAGGTTGCCCGAAAGTTCTTTTCCTTTGCCCGCCAAACTTGCCGTCCCGCTTTTGTGCATTTTGACCGGGAACGGCGAAAATTGATTGTAAAACGTCGGTTGACATGGTACAATAGGCCCAAACGAATGACCGAGGGAGGACACGTTCAATGAAACGCACCGATTATATCAATTGGGATGAATATTTTATGGGCATCGCCCTGCTCACCGCCATGCGCTCCAAGGACCCCAGCAGTCAGGTGGGTGCGTGCATCGTCAGCCCGGAAAACAAGATCCTTTCGCTGGGCTACAACGGTATGCCCATCGGCTGCGACGACGACGCGATGCCGTGGGACCGCGAGGGCGAGCCGCTGGACACCAAATATATGTACGTCTGCCACGCCGAGCTGAACGCCATCCTGAACAGCGCCCACAACAACCTCAAGGGGGCGCGGGTGTATGTGACCCTCTTCCCCTGCAACGAGTGCGCCAAGGCCATTATCCAGTCCGGCATCTCGGAGGTGGTGTACTACGGCGACAAGTACCACGACTCCGATTCCAGCGTCGCCGCGCGGTTCATGTTCAAAAAGGCGGGCGTCCGCCTCACCCCCTACACCCCCAGCGGCCGGAGGACAGAGCTGGAGCTGTAAGATGTGAATTTTTTTGCATTCCCGCTTGACTTTTGCGCCAGATTACCTATACCAGAGGTAGGCAGACATCTGTCAGGATTCTTGCCATCGGCTCACCTCCCTCCTGTTGCCAGAATGGGGAAGGGCAGCATTTTCAGGGTCGGATATCCGACAGGGTATTGCAATTTTTGCCGTTGCCCATTATAATAGATTTATCAGCATAAATATTCATATTTTGATGTATAGAGAGGGAATTATACAATGAGCCTGAAAAACCGGAGCTTTTTGAAGCTGCTCGACTACACCCCCGCCGAGATCGAGGAGCTGCTGGACCTTGCAGCCGACCTGAAGGCCAAGAAGAAGGCGGGCGTCCGCCACGACGCCCTGCGCGGCAAGAACATTGCGCTGATCTTCGAGAAGACCTCCACCCGCACCCGCTGCAGCTTCGAAGTCGCTGCCCATGACCTCGGCATGGAGGTCACCTACCTCGACCCGTCGGGCAGCCAGATCGGCAAAAAGGAGTCCATCGCCGACACTGCTCGCGTGCTGGGCCGGATGTTCGACGGCATCGAGTACCGCGGCTACGGCCAGCAGATCGTAGAAGACCTCGCCCGCTATGCGGGGGTGCCGGTCTGGAACGGCCTGACCAACGAGTTCCACCCCACCCAGATCCTCGCCGACTTCCTCACCATCCGGGAGCACTTCGGCCACCTCAAGGGCATCAACTTCGTTTACTTCGGCGACGCCCGCTACAACATGGGCAACAGCCTGATGGTGGGCTGCGCCAAGATGGGCCTCCATTTCACCGCCTGTGCCCCCAAGAAGTACCAGCCGGACCCGGCTCTTATCGCCCAGTGTCAGGCCATCGCCGCCGAGACCGGCGCGACCCTGACCTTTGAGGAGGACCCCGCCAAGGCCGCCAAGGGGGCCGATGTCCTTTACACCGACGTCTGGGTCTCCATGGGCGAGCCGGTGGAGGTCTGGGCCGAGCGCATCCACGACCTTTCCGCCTACCAGATCAATCAGGAGCTGATGGCACTGGCCGGCCCGGATGCCGTCTTCATGCACTGCCTCCCCGCCTTCCACGACCACAAGACCACCGTGGGCAAGGAAATGGGCGAAAAGTTCGGCCGCGACGCCATGGAAGTGACCGACGAAGTCTTCGAAGGCCCCCAGAGCATCGTCTTTGATGAGGCCGAGAACCGGATGCACACCATCAAAGCCGTCATGGCGGCGACCTTGGGCTACGAGGGCTAAGCGCTTCGGATATAGAAAAACTCCTCTGCTTTTCGGCAGAGGAGTTTTTTCTTCAGATATCGTGTTTTTTGCAGAACTGCTTGCTGGCCCAGTACATCCCGCCCCAAAGGACGACGGCGAGGATGAGGTAGACCGGGTTCTTCAGCGAGCTGACGATGGACTGGCCGAAGAGGGCCATCATGGCCACCATGGCGCCTTTGCCCAGCAGCATGGTGATGAGGTAGCGCTTCTCGTCAAAATCGGAGATGCCGAAGGCGAAGTGCATGAAGGACGACGGCGCGAAGGGCAGCACCGACAGCATGAACAGGGATGCGACGTCCAACCGGCTGACCCACCGCTGGGCCTTTTCCAGCTTTTCGGAGCGGCTGGCGACTTTCCAGAAAAAGCGCTTGACCACCCGCCGCCAGAACAGGAACATGAGCGTACCGCCCAGCAAGACGCCGATCCAACTGTAAGCAAAGCCCAGAAAGCCGCCGTGGGCCGCCACGTTCAGCGCCACGATGGCGATGAGAGGCAGCGGCGGAAAAAACGACTCCACCATGGCCAGCGCGATGGGCGCAAGGGGCCCAAGATCCCCGAATCCGTCCAGCAGTGTCTTCCAGAAGTCCAGCGTTCCCAGCTGGTGCAAAAATTCCATCGTGTAACTCCTCTCTCTTGTTTCTACTAGTATATCCAGAACCTATGAAAGAGCTATGAAATTTTCTGCAATTTTTTCGCTTTTTCGGCTGGACGTATACTTTCCATTACGAAACAGCGGGCAGTTTTCCTGCACGATGGCGATCAGTTTTCTGCTTTTTCGGCGGCCTGCTTCTCCGCGCGGGCCTGCATCCGCTCGATCTGCTGGGTGCGCATCTTCTCCCAGCGGGCCAGATGCTCCGCCGTGGGCATCTGCACGCAGCGGGCGAAGCTCCAGTGCAGCCCGTCCCGCCGGGCCAGCTTGTAGCGCTGGAACACACCCTTTCCGGCCTCGCTGCCGGTCCCGGCGCAGCGAGGGCACTGGGCCAGCGTGTACCAGCTGTTGCTGCCCCGCTTCAGCCAGATGTCGTCCGGCGTAAGGTCCGCCCCGCAGACCGGGCACTGGGCCCTGCTGATCTTCGGGTCCACCCGCCATGCGTACTGCTCCACGTAGCCCCGGAAGATCTTGAAGTCCCGGTAGTCCCCCGGCGTCTGGCAGAGGCTCTGGCGCAGGGCCTCGTCCTCGGTGGGGTAGGCAGCCAGCCCCTCCCGCAGGTGGAGCTTGCGGCAGACATCGGCGGTGTAGAGGGTGTCCGACAAGGCATCGTGGAAGGGGCGGTCCATGGGGATGCCCAGCCGGGTCACAACACTTTCCAGTGTCATCCCCTCGCCCTCCTTGCGGGGGTGCTCCCGCAAAAAGACCTGCTGCAGGTCGTACCAGACCGTCGGGCGGCTCTCGTCCAGATTGCACAGGTAAAGGTTCTGCTTCAGCACCGGCACGTCGTCCATGCCCCACTCGGCAAACTCGGCGTCCGGGCCGCACCACTGCATGAACCGGCGCAGCCCCTGCACGATGGGGTCGCCGTTGTCAAGGTCTTCCTGCGTCAGGCCGGTGACCTTGGCGATATGGTGCTGCAATTTGCGGAAGATGCGGGGGCGCAGATGGATGGAGAAGGTATCGAGGACATTGCCGTCCTCGTCGATCTTCACCGCGCCGATCTCGATGATCTCGCCCCGGAAGGTCTGCTGCACCCCTTGATAATTGAACGTATACGGCTGGTAGCCGATGTTCCACTCCAAATCAAATAAAACCAGATTGCGCTGTGGCATTCGTGTATCCTCTCACTGTAAAATAAACTTCTCAATGGTCTCGGCCACGCCGTCATGGTTGTTGTCGGCGGCGGTCACGTAGTCGGCCACCTGCTTCACGGCGTCCTCGGCGTTCTGCATGGCGACGCCCACCCCCGCGAACTCGATCATCGAGCGATCGTTCAGGCCGTCGCCGCAGGCCATCAGGTTTTCGCGGGTCAGGCCCATCCGGTCCAGCAGTGCGCCGAGGCTGACGTCCTTCGCCACGCCCAGCGGCACCGCCTCGATGAAGAAGGGGCTGGAGGGGTAAAGGTCGATGCGGCCCTCAAACTGCGCCTTGCCCGCTTCGCAGACGGCGTCCCGGCGGGCGGGGTCCACGGTAATGAGCATCTTGCAGATGGGGTAATCCACGTAGGAAGCCAGATCGTCCACATGGTACATCTCCAGCTTGGTGGTCATGCACTCCTTCCGGGCCCACTCGTCGCCGTCCCGCTCGCAGACGATGCCGCGATCGTCATAGGTCAGGATGGCCACATCCTGCGCGGCTGCAAACTTGCACAGCTGAGGCACGAACTCCGGGGCCAGCTGCTTTTGGTACAAAGCCTCGCCGGTGGCGCAGTCCACGATCTTGCCGCCGTTGTAGGCGAGGATGCAGCCGCCTTTTTTGTCCAGCCCCAGCTCCTTTGCCAGCGGGGTGATGCCCGCCGTGGGCCGGCCGGATGCCAGCACGATGGTCACCCCCTGCGCCGCCGCGGCATCCAGCGCCGCGCGGGTGCGGGGGGTAACGATCTTTTCGTCATTGGTCAGGGTGCCGTCCAAGTCCAGCGCCAGCACCCGAATCTTCGTCTTGCTCATATCTTGTTCCTTCCGGGCGGGGGTACTCTTCCCCGCCGATGGTGTCGTATTTTTCGGTAACGTGTTTATTGTACAATGAACGCCCCGCTCTGCGCAACCCTCCGGCATGGATTTCTGTAAAATTTTTCGCCGCCGGGCCGCGTTCCATTTCCCGCCGGACTTCCCATTCACCGCCGCTTCCCCAGAACATCCAGTTTTTTGTCGAATCGACATAAACTCTTAGCCAGTATTACCGTTGCGCCGCCCGGCCTTTTGGGCTATACTATTGACTTAGCTGCTTTACCAAAGGGGGATTCTTTACGAAATATCTGTTCCAGTTCGCGCGCATCCTTGCGTTCTGTTTTCTCGGTGAGATCTGCCACGCCGTTCTGCCGCTGCCCGTCCCGGCCAGCATCTACGGCCTGATCCTGCTGCTGGCGGCGCTGCTGCTGGGCCTCGTCAAGCTGGAGGACGTGAAAGAAGTCGGCCTGTTCCTGACCGGCATCTTCCCGCTCCTCTTCGTGCCCGCCGCCGCCGGGGTCATGGAGCTCTGGGTCGAGATGGGCGATATGCTGCTGCCCATCGTCATTGCCATCGTCCCGGTCACGATCCTCGTCCTTGTGACCGCCGGGCACACCACACAGGCGCTGACCCGCCGCAAACAGACCAAAAAGGAGGCCGCCGCAAATGACAGCGCTGCTGAATGAGTTTCTTTCTTCTTCCTCCGCGTGGGGCGTGCTGCTGACGCTGGCCGCCTTCGCGCTGGGCACCCTCATCAACAAAATGACCGGCAAGGCGATCTTCAACCCGCTGCTGCTGGGCAGCATCTTCGTCATCATCCTGCTCAGCGTGCTGAAGATCTCCTACGCCGATTACAAGGTCAGCGCGGCCCCGGTCAGCTATCTGCTGCTGCCCGCCACCATCAGCCTTGCCATCCCGCTGTATGAGAAGTGGGACCTGCTCAAGGAGAACGCCGCCGCCATCATCGCGGGCATCTCGGTGGGCACGCTGGTCAGTCTCGGCAGTGCCTTGGCGCTGGCCGTCGCCATGGACCTGACCCGCGAGCAGTACGTCACCCTGCTGCCCAAGTCCGTCACCACAGCCATCAGCATGGACGTTGCCGCCGAGCTGGGCGGCATCGCAGCCCTCACCGGTGCCATCGTCATCCTCACCGGCATCGCGGGCAACCTGTTGGCCGAGACGGTCTGCAAGGTCTTCCACATCACCGACCCCATCGCCAAGGGTGTGGGCATCGGCACCTCCGCCCATGCCGTCGGCACCAGCAAGGCTCTCCAGATGGGCGAGGTCGAGGGTGCCATGAGCGGCCTGTCCATCGCCGTCGCCGGTGTTCTCACCGCCGTCCTCTGCCCTGTCTTTGTGAATTTTATTGGTTGAGCTTTTACGCCAAAGGAGCCTCGCAGTTTTCCGCTGCGAGGCTCCTTTTTTCTGCCGGTTTACGTCGGCTGTTCTTCTTTTTTCAGTACCCGTGTCACCATGAACACGCAGTAGCACAGAGCCAGACCCCATGCGAGGGGGTTGGAGATGCAGATACCGAAGCTTTATGGCAACTAAAAAGCCCTGCGAAAGCAGGGCTTTTTATCGTGAAGTCAGTGCTGGATCCCCCGGCTGCGGTAATGCTCGTCTTTGGCGTCATACATCCGGGTCTCGGCCTGTTTGATGAGGGCTTTGATCTGGATGCCGCCGGCGCTGCAGGTGGCGCAGCCCACAGCCACGGAGTAACCGTGGGCCTCGACGGCCTGTTCCAGCGTCTGCATCATCTCGCGGACATGGCGGAGGTCGGTGTCCACCACAAAGGCCACGAACTCGTCGCCGCCGATGCGGTAGGTATCCTTGCGGCCGAAAATTTTGGTCATCTCCTGCGCCACGATCTTGAGCATCACGTCACCGGCGTCGTGGCCCTTGGTGTTGTTCAGCTCATGCAGCCCGTTCACGTCCACATAGACGCAGCTCAGGCTGTTGGCACAGCGCAGGGGGTACTCGTGCATGTGGTTCTCGTAGGCGTTGCGGTTGGGGATCTGGGTGTTCAGGTCGGTCTCGGCGATGACCTTCAGCTTGCACCGCGCCACCACGTTGTCGGTCAGGGCGCGGACGTAGTAGGTGGAGATCACACAGGCCATCAGCCCGAACAGCACCGCGTCCATCAGATCCATGGCCGCCACTTCCGGGGTCTTGAACGTCACCACGCAGCAGGCGAAGACGCCCTCGTACAGCGCGGTGCGCAGGATGTTCCACAGGGCCGGGCGGGTAAAGAGCATGGGCAGCACCACCGCAAGGATGTGGAAGCAGGTGGCAGGCTGGTCGGCGTAGACGAAACACCCCAGATCGATGCCCAGCAGGTAGCACACTGCCAGAAAGCCGTCGGCGCAGATGGCCAGCACCATGTATTTATCGGGGAAGCTCTGGGTAACGCAGAGCAGCGCAAGGCAGCCTGCCAGCGCCCCGACGTAGGGGATGAACCCCCCGGCCAGCGATTTCACCATGCAGCAGATCATCATGGCGATCAGTAAAAAAAAGATCGCGATGGAAAGGAAAAACACCAGCTTCGCCCTGTTCTCCTTCCGGAGCTCGTCCCGGCAGTTTCGGTAAACATCCGGCTCGACGCCGCCATATAACAATAGGTTTCGCAACGTTTCCATCTCTTACCCCTCTGCGCGTGCCGCTCTTCTTGTGCACTCTTACTAGATATTGTATCATATATGCAAAGGAAATGGAAGGTTTTATGGTTTATTTTTCGCTGCCGATGTGGTAAGCCTGCAAATAGACCTCCTTGCGCTTCTCGTCCAGCCTTTGCGCCAGCTCTGCGCAGAAATCCTTGTCGTCGAACAGGGCCACCACTTTGGGAGCGTAGCGGGTGCCGCTCTGGGCTTTCAGCTCCCCCACCAACGTGCGGAAAGGCTTGGCCATCTGGTAGCAGCGGCCGATGTTGTCCGTGGCCGCATCCAGCGAGTCCGCCACGCTCAGCGCATCCACGATGACCTTGATTTCCGGCGGGCAGGGCGGCACATCCTTGGGATAGCCGCCTTGGCCGTTATAAAAGCGGTGGTGGTAGAGGGCCGCCGGGGCCATGTACTTGCCGCACCCGGCCTCCTGTAGCAGCCCACAGCCGATGGCCGGGTGGGTCTGGATGCCCTGAAACTCCTCGTCGATGAGGCGGCGGCCGTTGTTGTCGATGTTCAGGATGACGGCGCTCTTGCCGACGTCGTGATACAGGCCGCACTCGTAGGCGGTGTCCAGCAGTTCGGCCTTCCGCGCCGCCACTTCGGCCACATTCTTGCAGCCCTTCAGGCCCACCACTGCGGCGGGGTCGGTATCGATCAGCCGCCTGATGAGGGCCTTGGTCAGGTGGGCTACCATGGTGGAGTGGACCTCGGTGGGCTTATGGCCGAGGAGAATGCTGCCCAGCACCGTGTGCGCATCAAACTGCTTGGCGTCCGATTGTGCGATGATAAGCTCCCGGATGGCAAAGCTTGCCACGCGGGGGTACTCGTTGCTGGGCATCTCGTCCAGATAGCGGTGGGCCGCTTCCCGTTCTTTTGCAATACGGTCTGCCAGCTCCGTGCGCTCCTGCCCGGTCATCAGCGTTTCGTAATAGAAGATATAAGCCGCACCCGTCAGATTGCGGTTGATGCCGTCCGGCGAGTAATCCCGTGCGCCGGTCTGGTCGATCATGTCCAACAGGTCTTCCACCACAGCACGAGCCGTGCCTTTTCCTGCATGGTAGCGCGCCGCATGGTAGAAGTAATTCGCCCGCCAGTTCTGCAAGCGGGATTCGTCCCCCTTGTTGGCCTTCTGGTGCTCATAAACGTAGGTTGCCGATTTCAACATTCGTTCCGCTATCACAGGGTCATCGTGGTGGCGCAGGTAAGCCATCAAGGTCATCTGATCCATGTGCATGGCATAAATGAACCGCTGCCACGGGATGTCCGGGTCCAGCTCCTGATAATAGGGCGACTCGATGATGCCCATGGCGAGGTCGAACAGCTCAAGATACCGCTTGCAGTCCGCCTTTGTCTGGCGGGAGACCGTCAGACGGATGTTGCCGAGGCTGCGGATGATGTATTGCCGCGTCTCGGTGTCCATCTCCTCGTACCTGCTGATATAGCTGGCCGCTTCCATAAAGTGTGCATGGATGCGGGATTCCAGCAGATTGATCCCATGGTCATCGTCCCGGACGTTGAGGTAATGCAGGGTGATGCCGTTGTAGTAAAGCTCCTTCACGATCATCCGGTCGTCCTCGCGGAAGCGGGCGGCTTCCAGCAGCAGACTGTGGATCTTGTAGGCCACGCCGCAGTCCTCGCTGTTGCCAAAGTTGAACAGCCGCCCTGCAAAGGCTTCGAGGTTGGTGATCTCCTCGTCCGTCAACGTTTTCGGGTCCAGCACATAGACCAGCTCATTCAGCAGGGCGTTGTTCTCCTGCATCAGCCCAAAGGAGCACACCGCGTTGTTCTGAATCTCTTCCAGCAGCGCCTCCGGGGCCGTCCCCGGCGCAAACTGTGGTTTGGAGAGTGCCCGTACCCTGCGCAGGTTCTGGATATAGCGTTCGCATTTTTCGGGGTACGTTGTTTCCATTCGGGGCACCCTCTTTTCCGTAAAAAGATGAAATCGTTTTCATTGCCAAAAAACAGCTCTTGTCCTTTATTATACGGTCCGAAATTACGAAAATCAACTGTTTTTCAGCGTTTCTACCCCCCCCCCTTGGCAATTTCTTTCATTTCGGGAGGGTTTTTTGGCAGGTTTTTCCTGAATGTTTTTAAGTTTCCAGCCAATTTGCTTTCCATGTGTAAAGGATCATCAGCACCGCGCCGAGACCCCACGACACCGGGTAGAGGACGAAGATGCCATCGATGGAGCGGAAGAAGGGCAGCACCCACTGGATCCACCCGATGCGGAACACGCAAAGGGAAACCAGCAGCACCACCATGGGCGGAACGGTCTTGCCCGTGCCGCGCACCGTGCCCGCCAAGCTGTGCAGGATGCTCAGTTCCCAGTAGAAGGGGCAGAAGTAGTGCATCGCGGTGCAGCCAAAGGCCACGACCTCCGCATCATGGGTGAACAACTGCATGATGGGGTTCTGGAAGGCCAGCAGCAGCACGCCGGTGAGGACGGTGTAGCCGACGCCCATACCCAGCGTGACCCACATGCTCTTCTTCACCCGGTCGGTCTTGCCCGCGCCGTAGTTCTGGCCCACAAAGGTGGTGGCCGCCATGCTGAAGCTCATGATGGGCAGGATGTTGAAGCCGTCCACCTTCATATAGGCCGCAAAACCGGCCATAGCGGCGGCACCGTAGCCGTTGACGCCCGCTTGGACCAGAATGTTGGACAGCGAGATGACCATGTTCTGAATGCCGGTGGGCAGACCCACCTTGATGATGCGGGCAGCCATCTTCTTGTGGACCTTGATTTCCTTCGCGGTCACGCGGTAGTCGTCGTTCACCCGCATCAAAAAGCCCAGCGACAGCACGCAGGAAACGAGCTGGCTCACGTCCGTGGCGATGGCCGCACCGGCCACGCCCATCTTCAGCCCCGCGATGAGCACGAGGTCGAGGAGGATGTTCGTGCCCGACGCGATGCCCAGATACAGCAGCGACCGCTGGGAGTTGCCCGCCGCGTTCAGGATGCCCGCCGCCATGTTGTACACGACGCTGAACAGCACACCGCCGAAATAGATCTGCATATAGGTCACGGCGTCTTCCAGCACCTCCGCCGGGGTGTCCATGGCCATCAGTAGAGAGCGGCTGATGAGGATGCCGCCGACGGTCAGGATCAGGCCGAGGATCGCCGCCAGCGCCAGCGAGGTGTGGACGGCCTCCTGCGCCTCCTTCCGGTCCTTCGCGCCGAGGTACTGCGCCACCACGACGCCCGCGCCCACGGCAATGCCCTGACTGAAGCCGATGAGCAGGAAAATGGGCGAGCCGCTGGAGCCGACGGCCGCCAGCGCGTTGCTGCCCACGAAATTGCCGACGATGATGGAGTCGGCGGTGTTATACAACTGCTGAAGCAGGTTGCCCAAGATCAGCGGCACAGAAAACAGCAGGATGTTCTTCCAGATGCTGCCCTCCGTCATCAAGCGTGTCTTTTTCTTTTGCGGTTCCAAAACGGTTGCTGCCACGTTCTTCCTCCTGAAAATTTCCTTTCCTAAAGTTCCCACACAAACACCTTTAACCATACAACCTTCTTGTCCGGTTGTCAAGTGCCCGCGCGAAAACGGTCGTAAAAGAAAGGAAACCGGGTCCTTGCCGCATTGCAAAGGCCCGGTTTCCGTGTGCACCGCGTGCACAGGAGCCGTACTATATATAAGGAGAACGCTTTTTGTTACGCCAGCTTCAGCACGCCCGCCTGAATCAGCCGCTTGCGCATCAGCGCACCGACGATGCAGGAGACCACGATCTTGCCGAGGTCCAGTGCAATGAAGGGATAAACGCAGACCGCCAGCGCGTAGCCCAGATCACACTGCATCTGGAACACGAACCACGCCGTGCCCAGCACATAACAGGCCGCGTCGCCCAGCACCAGACCGATGCCGGAAACCACCGGGCTGCCGTTGCTCTTCTCGATGAACAGGCCGCCGATGAACGCCATCAGCAGGTAGCCCACCAGATAGCCGCCCGTGGGGCCCGCCAGCTTGGCAAGGCCCGCGCCGTAGCCGGAGAACACCGGCAAACCCACAGCGCCCAGCGCCAGATAGACCGCCACGCTCAACGTGCCGAACTTCGGCCCCAGCAGCCATGCGCTGAAGCAGATGACCAGATTGGTCAGCGAAATGGGGATGGCCCCGATGGGCACGCTCAGGGGGCCCAGCACACACATCACAGCCGCCATCAGCGCCGTGACTGCCATTTGATACGTCGTCAGTTTCTTTTCCATGTTGTCCTCTCTCGCAGTATAAAAGATTCTTGTCACGATTGAAAGTATACCCCGCCGCTCCCGGACGGTCAACAATAAAGTTTTCCAAAGGTTTACAATTTCCGTTTTTGCTTGCCAAACCGTCCAAAATCCACTATACTTGGGGTGATTGCATTCACCCAAAATGGAAGGAGGCGTGCAGATGGGCGGAGGACACCTTTCCCGGCCGGATTTCGGGATACCCCAGCCAAACCCGGACCATCCCCTGACGGAATTCTATCAGCTTCTTCAGCGCGGGCTGGACCGCGAGGGCGTGTTTGCGCTGCCCGCGCTCTATGCAGCCTTTCAGGCCCCAGCCCGGCGCATCTACGCCGACGAAGCCGCCGATTACCTCACCCTATCGGAGGCCCCGGCGGAGAGCCGCACCCTGCTGCTCCCGCCCCGGATGCTCCAAATTTTATACAGCAGCCTCCACGTCCTGCCGGACGGCACCCCGGCGGCCCTTCTCCTCACCGAGGAGTGCTCCCGCACCGTCTACGCGGTGCAGCTCCAGCCCCCCTTTGTCTGGGAGGACCCGCTGCCGCCTTTACCGGACTGCACCGCCGCGCTGACGCTGACCCTCACCCTGCGGGATGTGGAAGCCATCGACGCCGACCCCGCCGCGCTGGCCCGGCGGCTCTGCCGGGAAGCGGCGGGCAAGCACTGGCTCGCCCACCCCAAGGCCGATACCTACCTCGCCGGGCGGATCGCGTTGCTCCAGCGATTGTACAAACGTTAGGATTTTGTTATATTCTTTTCATTCTACCATGCAATAATTGGGGCATTTCAGCCGTGTATTAGGTGAAATGTCCCTCTGGAACCAAGGATTTCCAGCAAGCCCCGGCCACCGGGGCCGCAAAGGAGTGTAAGACTTATGGGACAGTTGACCAAAGACGAAGTTTTTGCGCTGGCTGTGCAGCGATACAGTGACGCCGTCTACCGCGCAGCCTACCACAATTGCAGCTGCGCGGCGGACGCTGAAGACGTGATGCAGGACGTATTTGAAAAGCTCCTGAACTACAACGGCCGCTTTGAGAGTGAGGAGCACCTCAAGGCTTGGCTGCTGCGCGTCGCCATCAACCGCTGCCGGGACCTGACCCGTGCAGCGCGCCAGAAGGACACCGAATTGGACGAGAATATCCCCGCCCCCGACCCCACAGAAGACGGCAGCGTGCTCGATGCGGTCCGCGCCCTGCCGGAGAACTACCGCAACGCCGTGTACCTCCACTATTATGAGGGCTACACCGCCGCGGAAGTAGGCCGGATGCTGGGGGCCCCCACCAATACGGTGCTCAGTTGGCTGCGGCGCGCCCGCGCACAGCTACATACCATGCTGAAGGAGGAGATCGAAGATGAGGTGGTATGAGTACAAGATGGAGGTCGATGACCTGCACGCCTCAGAGGGCCTGAAGGCCAAGCTCTTGGCGATGCAAGCCAAGGCGGACGCCTCCGGCGCCACCCCGAAACCCCAGTTGACCCCGGTCCCCGTACCGGAGCCCGCGAAGAAGAAAAAGGCCATCCGCTTCCCCGGCCGGCGGGTGCTGGAAGTCGCCGCCTGTGCGGCGCTGTGCGGCGGCATCCTCTACGGGGCCGCCCGCGTCGGCTCCCTGCCCAGCGTTACCCTGTTCTCCGGCGGGTCGGCATCCAGCACCGCCGCTGCCTACGAGGCCGCCCCGGAGCTGGCCACCTACTCCATGGCGGACGCAGGTGGTTCTGCCGACCGCGCCGACCGCGCCGTGAACACCTCCGGCAGCACCCTGCTGACCTCCGGCAATGTGGAGAACGACACCGCTGCCCATACCGCCGACAACGCGAAGATCATCTACACCACCTACCTCTCCATCGAGACAAAGGACTACGACTGGGCCTACCAGCAGCTGAACGATACGCTGTCCAGCGTGGACGGCTATCTGGAGTCCAGCAACGAGTACACCGACAGTACCGACAGCACCCGCACTCTCTCCCTGACGCTGCGGGTGCCGGAGAGTTCCTATGACGCCTTCGTGGATGCCGCCGAACAGGCGGGCAGTGTGACCAGCAAGAGCGAGTCCGCCGAGGATGTGACCACGCAGTACATGGACATTGAAGCCCGGCTCGACAGCCTCACCGCCCAGCGCACCCGTCTGCAGGAGCTGCAAGCCAGCGCGGACAACCTCACAGACCTGTTGCAGATCGAGTCCTCCCTGAGCGATGTCCAGTACCAGATCGAGAGCTACCAGAGCCAGCTCAACTGGTACAGCCAGCAGGTCTCCTACTGCACCGTGAACATCACCCTTGACGAGGTCGAGACCCTGACCACCGGCACCAGCTTCGCCGCCCGGCTGGCCGACGCCGCCAAGAACGGCTGGTCGAACTTCACCGCCGGGGCACAGGCCGTCGTGGTCTTCCTCATGGGCGCATGGCCCGCCATCGTCATCGGCGCGGCGTGCGGCGTGGTGTTCTATCAGGTCCGCCACCCCCGCAAAAAGCGCCCGAACCCAAAGGACACAAAGTGACCTGCCCCCGCCCGGAACAAAACACGAAAAAAATTTCGGAAAACACTTGACATTCTCCCCGCCCTGTGGTATTATACTTGAGCAGTCAGCGAGAGGCTGACGCGAGACAAGTAAATATCGCGGGGTGGAGCAGTCTGGTAGCTCGTCGGGCTCATAACCCGAAGGTCGTTGGTTCAAATCCGGCCCCCGCAACCACCAAGCATCTTGATAGATTTCAAGATGCTTTTTTGTTGCCATTTTTTATCTGCATCACAAAAGCGCGGCGTCCACTCGGACGCCGCGCTTTCTGATTTTTTCCTTACGCAATAAACCCATTGCTTCTTGCCCAGAAGACCCAGAGGGTCAGGGTCAGGGCGCTGAAGAAGGTGGTGGTGACGCAGACACTGCCGGTGAGGGTGCCCTCGTGGCCCATCTGCTTGGCCATGACGTAGCCCGCCGGGGTGGTCACGCTGCCCAGCATGACCAGCAGGGCGACGAGCTTCTGGTCGGTGAAGCCGAAGTGCACCGCCATGGGCAGGAAGATGGCGGGCAGGAGGATGAGCTTGGTCACGGTGGCCACGGCGGTAGGCTTCAGGTAGGCCAGCGCCGCGCGGCCCTTGAAGCCCGCACCGATGGCCAGCAGCGCCAAGGGGCTGGTCAGCCCGGCGAGGCTGGACAGGGTCTTGTTCGCCATGGTCGGCATGGGCAGCCGGAGCAGACTCCACACAAAACCCGCCGCGATGCCCAGCAGGATGGGGTTCGTGACGATGCCCTTGAGGCTCTTTTTGATCTTCTCCCCCATGCCGCTTTTGGCCGATCGAGAAAGCGAGGGGCTTTCCAGCGTCAGGATGACCACGGCGAAGATGTTGTACAGCGGCACGCTGCCGAGGATCATCAGGCCCGACATGCCGGAGGTGCCGTAGATGTTCTGGATGAAGGCCGCGCCGAGGATGGCGGCGGAGGAGCGGTAGCACGCCTGAACGAACTCGCCCACGATGTGCTTGTCCTTCAGCAGCAGCTTTGCCAGCACCCAGATGACCAGAATGCTGGCCGTGGTGGCTGCGGCGCAGAAGAGCACATAGGCCCCGTCAAAGCTGGCCCGGACGTCCATGGTGGCAAGGTCCCGGAAGAGCTGCACCGGCAGCGCCACGTGGAAGACGAACTTGTTGGCCATGGCCACGAAGTCGTCGGTCAGGAAGTTTTTGCGGTGGAGCAGACCGCCCAGCACCATGATGAAGAACAGCGGCATGGTGCTGTTCAGGCTGAAGAGCAGGCTTTCCCCCATGGCTCACATTCCCCCATGGCGGCGCTCCTCAGCGGCCAGTTCCTGCTGCAAGGCGGCCTTGCGGTGATCCAGCAGCAGGTCTTTGTTGTAACGGAAGTACCGGTCGCAGCCGTTTTCGGTGATGAAAGCATGGGCGGCGGGGGCCAGCGTCAGCTCGGTGACGAAGACCACCATCTCCTGCCCTTCCGCAAAAGCCGCTTCCATGAAGTCGAAGGCAGCTTCCAGCGCGGCAGAGGCCGTTTCCTGCGCCTTGTCCCGCTCGTCGGCGAGGGTCTGGAACTGGGTGCGGAGCAGCTCGAAGGCTTCCTTGGTGCCCACGGCATTGGCGTGGCGCAGTTCTGCTTCCCACTGGCGGAGGGTGGCGCAGATGGTCAGCCGGGTGGCCGCGGCATCCCGGCTCAGCAGCCCGGCCTCCCGCTGGCGCTTCGTCTCGGCGTCGTAGTCGGCGATCATCTGGCTGAGCAGGGTGGCCGGGCCGTCCGGGATATCCTCCGGCAGGGTGGCAAAGCCCTGCTTGGCTTCCCGCAGGAAGGCGTAGCACCCATCGGCGGCGGCATCGGCCTGACGGGAGGCTGTGAACCGGTTGTTCAGGCCGGACAAGATCAGGCTGACAAGGCTGAGCCGCTCGTCGAAGGGAGCGTTCAGCAACCGGGCAAAGACGGCGGGCTTGGCCTGACCGGCCAAGATCTCCTCCACG
>OGPS01000866.1_pt1 | contig 25820 bp, 28 predicted proteins | sample 1552931 | NCBI WGS metagenome assembly OGPS01 (sample SAMEA2580252, study PRJEB22360) | human gut metagenome | biome: human gut; feature: human-associated habitat; material: faeces | place: Denmark | collected 2008/2010 | reverse complement strand
TGTCAGTTCATCCGGCTACCGCACCGACCCCATCCCCGGCGAGGTCAGCTACCACAGCGGCACCGACATTGCTGCCCCCGCAGGCACGCCCATCCTGGCCGCCGCCGATGGTACCGTCATAGTCGCCAACGGCGTGGACAGTTGGGGCGGCAGCTATGGCTACTACGTCAAGCTCGACCACGGCGGCGGCCTGCAAACCCTCTACGCCCACTGCCAAACCATCTGCGTCACCACCGGCCAGCAGGTGCAGGCCGGGCAGGTCATTGGCTACGTAGGGCACACAGGGCGGGCCACAGGGGATCACTTGCATTTTGAAATTGTGGAGAACGGCCAGCGGCAGGGGCGCCCCTCCTAGGATACCCTAAACGCCAATAACGGTAATTTTTACGGAGAGAGTGGCCCGGGGATTGACTCTATATGCTACGAAAAGGTTGGGGGAAGATTATCCGTTCAATTATTAAGACGGAATTATAAATTGGCAAAAAAGTTTTTGCTTACTAACTCTACAGTTATTTGAAGTGCTAAAACCGACAGGTGAATGGTAAAAGAGAAGAAAAATGCAAATGTAATTTGCGTATTAAAAATGAGAAGAATCAATAAAAAGAAGAGAATTTCGCTGAAAAGAATCTTACGGGCCATCTTTTTGTAATGTAATGCCTCTAAATCATCTAAGGGTTTATTAGTGGCAGATACTGGAGAAAAGTAGTAAATTATGCAGGTTGATATGCAGGGAAATACCAAGTGGTAAAAATGAATAGTTGTATCCGCAGGATAGAGTACGACAAAAAGAAATGTAAATGCTGATATGAGATAGCAACCGATTTTTGTTTTGGCGTGAAACCCACCAGCATAGATGCGCAAAGGCAAATAAAGAATAAGGAACAGCAAACATCTCGGAACGCAATTAAACACAAAGCCTAGAAAGAGAAGTGTTCCCCAGGTAAGAAGATTAAAGAAAAGATAATCCAAAGCCCAAATATATAGAGAAACATCGGCGCTGGGGATAAGACCTAAATGTATCCAAATCCGAACGATAGAAATGCTTGCTTTCATGAGTGATTTCTCTTAAAGCGATTAGCGGTATCGGGAATTCTAGGCTGATAGCCGGGCCCCATACAGGTTGAATTAACACTAATAATAACAAAGGCGCTGGCCAAAGTCAGGCAACCCTTCATTATCGCGCGGAAAGACTTTCTAAGAGACAATTTCATAACGTCCATCTCCTACAAAACTTATAATATGCTGACATTATAGAACGATCGGTAACGAAACAGAAAAAAGTTTGACCAAAATGCAGGTTTCTTTGACTGAAATGAAAAATAGGGGGGGGAAATGTATACTCTAATATACGTATTGAGACAAATAAGATCACTATAATTTCTTTCGCGGGCAAACGGTTGCTGCTAATATTAAAATGAATTATCAGCTTATTTTGAAGGATATAAGTGTGCTTTAAAGTTGATGGGGTACAAAATGGATATCTGCCAAGTTGCTGCTTTGCGCATAAGAAAAATGAGATTAGAAAAGAATATGACCATAGATGATCTTGCTGAAAAGTGTGATGTCTCTACACAAACAATCAAACTTATTGAAGCGGGAAGAAGAAATTTTAAAATAAAAACTTTGTATACAATAGCAAACTCTCTAAATGTCAGTAGTGATTATTTAATTGGCCGTATAGATACTCCAGTTCCAGAAAGTACAGTAGTAGGGAATTTGATATCAGAGTTAACAACAGAGGAAGTGATTTATCTGGTTTCAATACTGTCAAGGTATGTGGAAATTTTAAAGAAGGCAGGGACTGATCGTAATGAAAATAGTAGTGTGTGATGATGATGCCCTGGTTTACGAGCAGATGAAAAACATAATTGCGTCATACTCGATTGTGAAGAATGAAAATTTGGAGTTGACGTTTTACCAAACCGTAGAGGAATTGCTACACGCAAAGCATAAGTACGATATTCTCTTTTTGGACATCCGATTTAATAATTGTGATATTGGAATAGATGTTGCAAAAAAGCTTAGGAAAGCAGGAAATACATCACTAATTATATTATTGACGTCTTTGCATTCAAAAGCGATAGAAGGATATGAGATAGGGGCATATCGATATATTGTAAAACCTATTATTAAAGAGAAAATGTATGCGGTTTTAGATGAAGCGATTTCTTCAATCCGTAGCAATTATCGAGTGATTTTGGTTAAAGATATGTATAATACCGTAGTAGTCAAGATACAACAAATCCTGTACATTTATTCGAATGCAAGAAAAAGATGTCTAGTTACATTAGACGGTGAAATAGAGACATGGGAACAACTAAAAAGTATTTACGAAAAATTGCCACAAGAACAATTTGCATATGCACAAAAGGGATTTGTTGTAAATTATAAAATGATAAAAAAATTGAATAAAACGGGCGTCGAATTGGTAAATGGAGAAAACGTTCCAATTAGTCGTGGTATGAAAAACGAATTCTTTGCAAATTATTTTGAATTTTTAGGGAAATAAAATGATTGATGCCAGTATTGCATTGCTAAAGTGTGTTATTGATTACGGATTATGCATCTGGGCCTTTTCATGGTTTGCAAAACGCAAAAGTGAAAATAGGGCTCTTTTTTTAGGAAGCATATTTTTGTCTTCACTTTTTCTTTTTGGAATTAATATGCTAGAAATTCCGTGGTTAAATACAATAGTATCTGCGTTTACTTTATTAGTATTATTTCTTGTTGTTTTTTATACACGTTGGCAACAAGCTTTACCTTTGGCACTTATATTGGTGACATTATGCGTTATTTGCGAATTCACACCACCATTAATTATGTCTGCTCTTATAGGAAACAATCTTGCGCAGACAATCGAAATAACGATTGACGCAGCTGCATTCAACTTGATTGCTAGCGGAATTTTTTATATTGTTTTACGTGTGGGACGTTTCATATTAAACCGAATTTATGGGGAAAAGACCCCTATTTACACTAAGAATAATGGATGGGCATCGATATTTCCGATTGTTTCAATCGTGTTTGTATATTATATTGTATATATGGGAGCGGTTGCTAATACATCGCAGACCACAATGATGGGCGGAATTCTATACGCATTTATATTAATCTCAAACATATGTTTTTTCCTAGGAGAAGTTGCGACAGAAAAAAGATATCTTACGGCAGAAGAATACAAACAGATGATGTTTGAACAGGAAAAAACGGAAGCTGTTATGAATTTGCAAGAACAACATCTAAAAGAAATGAAAGGGCTAATTCACGACTTCGAAGCACAGCTTAATGGACTGCAACTGCTGGCTCGAGAAAATAAAAGTGAGGCCTTCAAAAAGAGTATTGAGGAAGTTCGAGAAAGCATACAGGAAAGGAACGATTTCTATTTTGTGGAATCAAAAGCACTTCAATTAATTTTAAATCAAACGAATGAGCTGTGTATAAAGTATGGGATTGAATTCTGCGCAGATATTCGGTACGGGAACTTTCTTTTTATGACTTTCCCAGATGTGTTTTCTTTATTTGAAAATGCACTATGCAATGCTGTAAATGCCTGCCTTCAACTAGGTGAAGAGGAGAAGAAACGGATTGAATTGAGAGTATTTCGGCAACATGAGCAAATAGTAGTTTTGCTGGCAAACACATATAATAAAGCTAATACACGTTCAAACACATACGCATTACATCCACATCATGAACATGGATATGGAATACAAAACATTAAAAGAGTAATTAGAAAATACAATGGTACATATTTGGTAAAAAAGGAAGATGTCTATAAATTAATGATTTCTTTTCCATTGGATGTGGGTAATGTTAAGATTTGAAATTGATCAAAGCGGATACCGCCCGCCTAGCAAAGAGCGGTTCCGCCAATCCTCAATGTGGATATACGCTTTCTTGTTCGGTTCACTAATGGTGGATGGTGACACTTTGCTTCCTCATAGTGCCTCGGTAACATTCCCTCCACGTGCTGGACGGATATGCCAGCCAATACATCTCAATGAGAGCCTCTCCCGCGCTGCTTTCACGGCGGCGATACCGCTCAATGATTGCAGTCTCAAAGGAGATGCCCTTGAGCTTGGGCACCTTGAGGGTGATATCTCCGGAAGTGGTGGTGAGATTGCGGTTGTAGTGGCCGCTGCGATACCCCTGACGCTGCTCATTACGCTCATACCGGGCAGCTTGGGTCAGCTTGTTGGCCTCCGCCTCCAGCAGTTCGTTGAGCGTCTCCTCTACACTGCCTCGTACGAGTTCTTTGAGTTGCCCCTTGATTACTTCCTCGTTTAGCTGTACAATCTTCTCAGGCATGGTTTGCTGTCTCCTTTCGAATGGTGTGTCGTAACTTCATTCTACCAGAGTTCTGCAAACCATGTCTCTTTTTATTCTCTTCTCAATTTGCGAAACTTATTGTACATTATCTCCAGACTGTAGCCGATTTATGCACAGACCGACGGCTATTCGGGGCACCACTGTCCGGGTTTTCTGACCCGTGGGGGCACGCAAGGTGCCAATGGGCGAACTGTTTTGTGGACGGTAAGCCTGTGGCAGACAGCAATCTGAGGCAGCCTTCCGATTGATTGAAGAGAACTGTGACGGCCGTCTGCAGGATGGGGTGCCCTTGCTCTGCCTCCATCCGCGCCAGAAATTCCTCGCGCAGCGCTTTCTTCCAATGGTAGTAGGTCGAGCAGGCAACAGGGTGTTCTTTACACCAATGCTCTACCATTTGTCCGATTTGCGCCTGCTCGAGAAATAGTTGCAGCCACTGGCTGCCTCGCAACGACATGACTTCTATCTGCATCCCGGCACCTCCCTGTATCTGAGCCTCACGAAAATCTCATGGGAGTTTTTGGAGGCTCCAAAGACTTCCGCTGGCTTAGCACTATTTTCTCTTGCCTCAGGATGCTTGTAAAGGACGGGTACTCTATGGGCGGTTACGAAAATCCAACCCTAGAGTAATTGATCTCTACTGCTATCTTGGATCGATAGCAGTACTGGATTTTCCCGACGGAATAAAGCTGAATCATTTTGAGCTTTGGACTGGGCTTTTTTGCTTGGTGGGGGATTATAGAGTGGTCACCCAAAAATCGAAAATCATGTATCTTATAGAAATAAAATAGCATTGAAAAGAATCGGAAATTAGTTAAATTTTCAAATGGATGGCAAAACTATTCAACATCAATACTTTGAATATGACCATTATCGTCTCGCTGGATTATAAGCTTGATGGAACCAGCAGCGTTTGTGTAAAGAAAATCGCCATCACGAAGATTTTTTATAAGAGAGTCCTGATATAAATATGATTGAGAAGATTCATCGTATGTTATACCATATTCTTCATATTCTATAAGGCGTTCTTCATCTGTGATACTATGCTCTGAAATGTTTTCGGTCACAGAGGCTCCGAAGATGCCAGAGGAATAAATGTAGTACCCCCCAAAAAATAGTAGAAGTACTAAAATAGCAGTTAAAGTTTTAAAGAATGTCTTTGATTTTTTGGCACTCATGCTTGTTTTTCTCCTTAATCTGTAAAAATGATTTCTTTCCGCAATGAAGTAAAACAAATTGCAAAATAAATACCATATAAAAGAGTAAATACTATTATAGAAACAAAGAAACAAAAAAGAAGTTTTTTGAAAGGCACAAAATAGAGCGCGCCGCAAGAGCGACAATAAGTGAAAGAGATAAAAAAAGAAAAGAGAACGGCGCTGAACAATGGAATTATGAAAATGGCTGAGAGATGATAAAGTGTGATCTTTTCCAATGTATGAATGTCATAACCAATATTTTTGAGAATTCTGAAATCGTGTGAAGCCTTCAGATTTTCACATAATACATTAGAGGCAATCACCGTAAAACCAGAAACAGAAAGAATGATTGCTATGTATAAGACGGGCAAAGCTGATGTTATATAAAGGAACCCGTTTGTCTGACGGATATCATCGGAAATATCTATATAATCAACAGGTGATGATTTAATAAGAGAAGAGCTGGAATCGGATCGAAGGGAAATAAGATTGGGAAACACATCTTGCATTTCGCAATATTCTGCATGAGAAAATGGTTCATCCATTAAAGTAGAATACTTGGAATAATATGTAGAGAGAGAGCCGACGACAGAGTCAGGCACAACAAGAAGAAAAAGATTTCCGTTTGAATAGCCATCATATTGGTCAAGAGGTTCTGTGCAAATACCAGCAAAAGACAAGTTGTTATCGCCTATATCCAGTGTCGAATGTTGCTCAGCACATGTTTTGAAGGTGCCCTGAAAAGAGGACAAACAATGAACAATATACTCGTTTTCATTTAGGCTGATAGGTGCATATCCTAAGAGAGAACGGAGAGCAGAATAGTCGCTGTGGGATATGCATAAATCAAATTCGCTATAAGGCATGATCACGGCATTATATAGAGTGAAACCAGGGATAGACGAAGTGAAGGCGGAACTGGTACTTTGATATATTGTGTAGGTGCATGAATGAGAATTTGGGTATTTCTCTTTTATGTAGATATCGTAATCTGCTAAATGATTTTGATTTTGACTTGTAATGATAGAAAAGGTGAACGGAACAAGAGAAAGCCGATAATTGAAAGTGAAAATGGAAATTGCAACTACTGCAATTAGAGAAAGAGATACCGTAAAGGAACTGGTTAAGAAAGCAAATGAATTACTCATATCATTTATGCGCGCCGTAAATGCCCGCAGTACCAATAAGCGAACAGAATGATATTTCCAACTTCCTTTTTCTAACCAGTCAAAGATCCAAGCAGGGAAATAGTGGAAAAACAAATAGATAAAGAGAATAGAAAAAAGGGTGCCAAAAGTGAAATTTGCGCTTTCAGACAGAGGTTGCAGAAGGAAAAAGATGGCAGACAGAGTGATACAAATAATCGATGCAGGAAACAGAAGTTTTGCACGGAGAATCAAAACAGAAGAGGGAATTTTGTGTGGAGAGTCATACTGAAGCAAATCTTGCGGTTGTGATTTTTGAATTATTTTGATACTTCTGAATGATGAAAAGAGAAACGTGAAAAGAAAGTAAAGGAATGTAATAACAAATGGATATAATGAAAAATGAAAAGTTAAAGAATATGGTTTCCCCAACAGATTGAAGGATACGGCTTTTAAAACTTGATACACAAAAGACCCACAAAGGAAACTTAAAATAAGAGCAAAAATAGAAATATAGAAGTTTTCAAGGGTAAATACTTTGGATATTTGGTACGGCTCCATTCCAAGTGTAATGTAAATGGAAATTTCTTTGCTTCGGCGCTTTAAAATGAAATTAGTCATATAACTTGTCAGCCACAGCGAAATGGAAAATAGCAGCGAAGAAATTAGAATCATGGGTAAAATGAAGGTTGAATCGTCAAGAGGAAAGATATCATCTTCCGCAAAGAGCAAAGAGTTTAAACCGTGGATAAGAGAAAAGATTGCTGTGAGTGTTACAAAGTAGATAATGTAATCATGCGCTTGCCGTTTTGCGTTTCGAAAAGAAAGTTTCGCTAACATATTGATTACTCTCCCAACAATGATATATTGTCTAGAATTTCATGATAAAATTCACGATTCTTTTTCTCACCTTTTACGAGTTCGCTGAAAATTTTCCCGTCTTTTAAGAAAAGAACACGATCTGCATAGCTGGCGCAGAGAGCGTCATGTGTGACCAGAAAGATATTAGAGTGAAGTGTATGGTTGAGAGAAGCAATGATTTTCATTAGGGAGATGGCTGAGGCGGAATCCAAAGCTCCGGTAGGTTCATCAGCAAAAATCAGTTTCGGAGAGTTGACAACTGCACGTGCAAAAGCGCATCTTTGGCGCTCTCCACCTGAAACTTGAGAAGGTAACTTATCTAGTAAATGGCCTATGCCAACTTGATTAGCAATGTCATGAATGCGCTTTTGGATTGTGCCTTGAGCAGCACCGTTGATGAGTAAACTTAAAGATATATTCTCGCCTAAAGTAAGGGTATCCAGCAAATTGTAGTTCTGAAAAATAAAACCGAGATTATGGCGACGGAAAGCAGCCAGCTCTGATTTTTTCAAGCTGTCAAAGGAGACACCGTTGAAAAGGATATCACCCGCACTGGCACAATCAATCGTGGATAAGCAATTCAGAAGCGTGCTTTTTCCGGAACCGGAAGCTCCCATGATACATAAAAATTCGCCGTCGTAACTAATAAATGAAATATCATCAAGAGCTTTTGTAACAGTACCGTCTGATCCATAGTATTTTTCTAAGTGTTTTACTTCAATCATGTTTACAAGGCCCTCCTTACATTCTACTATAATTATAGTGTATATTGCGGTGAGATGATATGAAGGTGGATTTTAAAAACATTACAAAATTGTAAGAATAAAGCGCAAATAGGTGTTTGTCACTTTGAGAAGTTGACAAACACCTATTTTATCTTAAGGGATGGGAGCAAATCAAAAAATAATGTGCCTTCCCATCTTTCTTCAAAAAAGTGCTATAGAATAAACATACTCTACAGGTCGCGCAAATGATCCATCAGGCCGGCGCAAAGCTGTTTTATTTGCCGTCATACAGTCCGGACTTGAATTCCACTGAAAAACTATGGGCCAAAGTAAAAGCGTTCCTGCGTAAACGCAGGGCTTTGACCCCGGAAGCCCTGCAGCGGCGCGACAGGCTGCGTTTGCCTGTATTACACCTTCTGATTGCAGAAACTGGTTTGCATATGCAGAGCGTTGATGAGATTTTATGGGATCGCTCTGGATTCTATAGATTTTTGAAAAGCAAGAGAAACACAAGTATATTTGTTTACGGCAGAACGAATCGTGATTTCAATCCCCAGCTCTTTACAAAGCTGTTTACATAGATAAAGGCCAATCCCGGTGGAAGTCTTTCGTTGATGACCGTTACTTCCAGTGAACCCTTTTTCAAAAACACGACCAAGGTCGCTTTCTCGGATCCCGGTTCCATTATCTTGGATTTCAAGATAAACATGATGGTTCGTATCAATTGCACGAAACGTAAGAAGCGGCGAAGAACTCCTGTACTGTGCGCTGTTATTGATTATTTGACCCAAAATAAATACGAGCGCTTTTGTGTCCGTATAAACAAAAGAATCAACAGTATGAACTTCAATTGAAAATTGATTTTGTATAAGTAGTTGCTTGTTGTTCAAGATGGCTGTGTGAATAATATCCTCCAAAGAAACACGTTTGATCATATAGTCGTTAGACATATATCCAAGACGTGCGTAATACAGAACCTGCTCGACATTGTAAGAAAGACGATTGGCTTGTAACAAAATCTTCCTTGAGAGTTCAGACGGATTGTTTTCACATACTAGAGTTATGGATGCAATGGGAGCCTTTAATTCATGTGCCCATTTTTCGATTAATTCTTGGTATTCCTTTTTTTCAATTTGTACTTTGGAAACTTCTTGGGTCATGGATTTTAAAGAGGATCTGAGAATTTGAATGAAAAGTTCTAGTTGAAACGATCCATAATTACTGATCATTTCACCCAAAAGATATTTTCTTTCAAGGCTTTGCAAGATGCTGCTCCACTTTTTAAAAATTAAATTGGTTCGATAATATTTATAAAAGTAGTAGAGCGACGCGATAACAATCCAAGCAATTAAAATTAAAACGCATTCGCCAATATCTAAAGATAAAGAACACAAATAAATTGTTAGAATAATAGCACATAAAATTTGCAAAAGGATAGAAGAAAGCTCATCTTTAATAAAGTCTCCGAATGTCACACTTTATACCCCATACCACGTTTGGTTTGAATGAAACCGGAAAGACCTAGCCTGGACAATTTTTCGCGTATCCTTGTTACATTTACACTGAGCGTATTGTCGTCGATGTATTGATTGGTATTCCATAAATGTTCAATTAAAGAAATTCGAGAAACATAGTGACCCGCATGGTTGAGCAAGTAGCATAAGATTTGCGTTTCACGTTTACTAAGTTCTACACAAACGTTGTTATACATTACAGTGCAATTGGAGAGATCTAATTTGAGCCCATTGTATTCTATTTCAGAAGAAGTTTCAGAACGATAGGTCCTTTTAAGCGTATTCTTGATTCGAGCCATAAGAACTGGGAGGCTGTACGGTTTTGTAATGTAATCATCGCCGCCTAAAGAAAGAGCTTGGAGTTCGTCAATCTGTGAATCCCGACCAGTGATAAAGATAATAGGAACTTGTGATACCTTTCGAATTTTCATACATAAAATAAAACCATCAGTATTTGGTAAATTAATATCCAGGATCACTAGATCAGGAGATACCAAAAGGAATTCATTAAGAACGTTATTAAAGTCATTTGCACAAGTTGTATGATAACCAACAGCTTCCAGCGCCAAGGCTAATTCAGAGCATAATACTGAATCATCTTCGATGATGTAAATATGATTCATTTAATATCCCTCTATTACAATATCTTTACGGTTCAAGGCACAGCAGCCAGCCGTGTCTTTTTCCCTTTTGTTGCCTATGCTGTTAGAATGAGAGCGTCTTAGCCTGATGTTACCCCCAAGGACTCTATTGTGTCCGTATGAAAGTCCATCAGCCAGCTTTTCAAGAAAGCACATATATTCTAGCCGATACAGTACGGAGCTAAATTTGTTGGATATTACAACAAAGTATAGCAAACTTGAAAAAGAATAGCAAGTATTTGTTCTGAGGGTCCAAATTGAGGCTGTAGAGCTACAATACATGTTGGACAGAAGAGCAAGTAAAAGCGAATAAAAAAGTAGAAGGACAGAGCCTTCATAGGGTATAGTTAAGTTACCACACACAACAAGCCCAAGAAAAGGAACTCTGTCCCTCATGAGTAAGAGTATAACACAAGACATGCGGTATCGGCAATCCCTCATGCAGTATGCGGCGAAATATGGCGTAAGCCGGGCCAGCCGGAAATATAACAAAAGCTGGTCGTATATCTACTTTTGGAAGACGCGCTGGAATGGAAGTGTGGAATCTCTGGCCTGCCAATCCAGACGTCCGCACCATCACCCGAACCAGCACACCGAGGCCGAGCTGAATCTTATCCGGAATATGCGGCGAAGGAATCCCACGCTTGGAATGATAGAACTGTGGCAGCGGCCTCGCAAACGGGGCTATACCCGCTGCCCGGAAAGCCTGTTCCGAGTTATGCGCAAACTGGGGATATTCCCGCAGATAAAGGTCAGAACGCCTTACAAGCCAAAACCATACGAGCAGATGCAGTATCCCGGCCAGCGTGTGCAGGTGGATATGAAAGTGGTACCGCTGAAATGCCTGGCAAATCCGGAAGAACGGTTATATCAGTATACAGCGATTGACGAATATACACGTCTTAGCTATCTTGGGGCTTACCCGGAGCAGAGTGCCTATTCCTCCGCCGATTTTCTGGAGAAAATGGTAACCTGGTTCAAACGCCGTGGTGTACGGGATGGTATTGAGTTTACCAACCATTTCTCGACTAACAAGAAAGACCGGCTTACTCGCATTGAATTGGCCGCTGCGCGCCTTGGGATCCGGCACAAACTGATCTGCCCATACACGCCACATCACAACGGCAAAGTGGAGCGCAGCCACCGTGAAGACCAGAAGCGTTTCTACAATACACACCGTTTCTTCTCTTTTGCCGATTTTGGTGTGCAGTTCGCTGCACACCAAAATCGCTCCAACGACTTACCTATGCGCCCTCTGGGATGGCTCTCTCCTAAAGAAAAACTTGCTGCTTTTTTCGATTCTCTCACTGTACAAGATATTTGACAAACCTACAATGTTCTGAGGTTCCAAATTGAGACAAAGAAAAATGCATCTTGAACAAAGATGAAAAAATTGTAGCGCAACTAGAGTATATAATTAGCAAAAGGACATCAGAAACTTTGAAGAAAAGGGGGGAATAATATGGTGATGAAAGATTGCCTAGAAAAAAATGTCCAAAAAAAGGTGCTGATTGAAAAACATAGGGAGTACTATTTGGTGCTCGATGAAGAAACTGGAGCGATATTTTTAGTTAATGAAACGTCACACTTTTTGTATGAAAATTGTGATGGACAAAGTGTCGAAAGTTTGTGTGAATTGCTTTTTGATCAATGCATTGATAAGGATCAGCTGGACAAAAGGACTGTATACGAGGGATGTACAAAAGCTTTGGAGACACTCTTAAAGATGGAACTTTTGACAATAAAATAAAACGGAGATGGAAGTACGATGCATGTTGAAGGAGTATTAGCTAATAACGATTATATTCTAAATGGTTGTTACATTGAAATTACGTCTAATTGTAATTTGAGATGCATTCACTGTTATAACGAATCAGGAGAGCTCCGAGATCAGATTTCTGTTGAAGCATTTAAAAATGTACTTGGGTGTTATGATAATCCAAAGAAAGCATCAATTACATTATCTGGAGGAGAGCCGCTTCTTCATCCCCAGGTGTGGAAATTTATCGATATGATGCTTGAATCTGGAATTTTAGCAAGAAACATTTTGCTGATTACCAATGCAACATGCATTACTGATGATGTGGCAAACATGCTTGCAGAAAAGCATGTTAGTGTCCAGGTCAGCCTTAATGGATCGAGAGCTGAGTTGCATGATTCTATTTGTGGAAAGGGAAATTTTGAAAGAACAATGGCTGGCTTGCAAAGGCTTTTGTCAAAGCACGCAAATATGGTCATTGTACGTAACATGATGAATAAGCAAAATATGAACGATAACTGGGATATGTTCTGTGAAAAACTTATTGATATGGGTGTCCATAAAATCATGCTGGCAGGGTTGAAAAAAGTAGGACGAGCAAATGAAAACCTTGAGAAAATAGCACTAACACCTCTCGAATATCAGAGCTTGATTGATCGATTGAAGGAGTCTAAAGTAATAACAGGAATAAATGATGAATATCGAAAGCTTGCTGGGGATGAAGCCGAGTCCAACATAAGAATCGATATTCCTGTTCCATATTCTGGCGTTTGCCCATATGTATACCAAGATGAAAATCCAGTTCCAATAAGTCCCAGAATTGCTACAAATGGAGACGTGTATTTGTGTCAATCGTTTATGGATCAACGGTATTGTCTTGGAAATATTAACAAAGACTCTCTACCGCATGCGTTATTCAATGAGAATTTCATCAATCTTGTGAATTTTATGACAACAGGGCGTTTCTATATGGATGATTGCAACAAGTGCGTTCTAAAGTATCAATGTCCGCGTGGATGTATAGGAGATTGTCTGGCCAATGGATCAATCCACGAAACAGATGGAGGCTGCTTTTTTCGAAAAGAAAACGCAATTCGTCAACTCTTGAAACAAAGTGAAGCTATCGTTGCAGAGCATATGCAATTTTAGGCGATTATAATGGCACAAAATAAAATGAATAAGAGGTGAAATGCGATGAAGTATTCAGAACCTTTGGTTGTCCAGGGTACTAGTGAAGTGACTCCGCGTAGTACATGTACAGAGAAGTTTAACTGCACGACGGGGGCAAAATTCTCTTGCTTGCTGGGAATTTTCTTCCATTGTAGTGGTACGTTTTCTTGCACGGCTTTCTAATATCATAACCAATGGGAGGAAATTGCTATGAAATACTCAGAGCCTGTCGTCGTACAGTTTCAATCTGATATTAGTCTGCGCAACTCTTCGTGCGCAAAATTCAGCTGCGGAGGAGTTTTTACTCCGTATCAGTGTGCCAGAAACTTTTTCAGTTGTGAGAATTTTAGCTGCAGCAATTACAATAATACCTAACGTTCGGTAAGCCATAATTGCGGTCTGTGTAGCGGTAGTGACGGGAGTGTCTTCGTTCTCGAGAGGCACTCCCGATTTTAGTTTAGGAGTGGTGACGTGAAAACGATTTTTAAAATATATATTATGGTTGTGCGCCACTGTGCCTGGCAAATCCTTTCATCGTTAGGAGCAGAATTGCTAGTAGCAATGCTGGGACCAATTGGTTTGCAAGTTTATGAAAAACAAGTGCAAGCGTTAGAAGCCGGAGCTTTAGAGCAATTAGTGCTATTTTTGATAATAATGCTGACAGTAAATATAGTAGCAATAATCATTGAAAACTTAGACGGCCTCTTGACTCAAAAAATGCAACTTGAGATTACACGTAATTTTGGGAAACCAGTATTTGAATATATTCAAAATGTGCCATTATACCATATGAGTGATTCAAATTTCGTCGCAGACAAAGAACGCGCAATAAATGCAGTGGAAAATGATATTTTGTTAGTTGTGCAAAATATTAATGGGAGTATCGCACTGATAGTATCGATTATAGTTCTTAGTGTTATGGTGGCTCAATATGATGTACTTGCTTTAGTGGTTCTGATAATAATGGTTATAGTGCAAAATGTTTTTACGAAAAGAGGAACTTCAGAAGGTGTAGAACTGAATAAATCGTTAGAAATGTTCAAAATAAAAGAAGCGTACTTTAACAAATTGTTCGTTGATAAAAATTCATCAAAGGAAATTCGCCAATGGAGATTGACAGATTATATTGAAGGAAAAAGATACTGGTTAAATGAAGAAATAAAGAGGAAAACTTTAGATTTAGAAAAGAAATGGACGGGTATAAATCTTTTTTGGGCCTGTGTGATGTACTTTTTTGAGTTTATTTATTATATAGTGCTATATATAAGATATACTCGCGGATCGGTGATGCTGGGAACATTAATATATCTTATTCAAGTGTTGTCGACATATTTGGTTAGTTTTACGCAGGTGATTCAACATATAAAAATAATAGCATCAATAAAATATGAGATTGATACATACTTTGAATTCGCAGAGAAAACTAATGGGAAGCCGAACATAGCTAAAAGTAGAAAAAATAAGAGTAAAAAAATCATCTTTGAAAATGTCGACTTTGAGTATAAAAAAAGGAGGCTATTGCAAGAAATATCATTTTCTATTAATCCTGGGGAAAAAATTTTGATTGTTGGGGAAAACGGGAGTGGGAAAAGTACACTTTTAAATCTTATTCTTGGCTTATTGCAGCCCACTCGAGGTAAAGTTGATATCGGTGCAAATAAAATCGCTCTAATGGCGCAAGAAAGTTATAAATTCAACATTACGATAAGGGAAAATATTATATTTTCAAAAGAAAAAAACAGAGATAGTTTAATACTAAACACGATGCAAAAGCTAACAGCATTATCGATTGTAGGACGTCTAGAAAATGGACTCGACACACGAATAGGAGCTTCCCTTTATGATGATGGAATAGACTTATCTGGTGGAGAAACACAAAAGATAGTAGCAACCAGAACTCTATTGGATAATGCTGATATATGGATATTTGATGAGCCAGTAGCGGCAATGGATCCTTCATCAGAATATAGCTTTTTTAATACAGTGCTAGAGGAAGATGATAAATCGAAGACAATGATATTTGTATCTCACAGACTCAAAATTGCATCAAAAATGAATCGAATAATATATTTGGAAAATGGAAAAATTGTGGGGATAGGGACACATCAACAGCTTATGACAGGCTGCGAGAAATATCGTCGATATTATGTATCGTGGCTTCTGATGGAGAATGATTGAGATGTTTGATCAAATTAATAAGTATAAAGCATCATTTGGCAGACTGTTTGAAGCTAAAACATTAAAAGTAATGCTCGAAATTGCTCTTCTGACGATTCTTTTATCTTTTTTGGGACCAATAAAAAATATGATTTATACGGAAGTTGTAAACAAATTGTCGCTAGGGATAACGGTCAAATTGGGGATAATCATGTTTGCATCATATATAGTTGTCCAAGTGATAGAAGAGTGTGTTTCCTACTTTCAGATTTATCTCAATACGGTTTTGCAACTCAAACTAGGACAGAGTGTCTCGCATGAAATTAATAATAAGCTTGCAAAAGTTAAACTGAACAGTCTTGAAATGTATGAAATACATGATTTGGTTTCAAGAGCAAACCAAACAATAAAGTCTAGTATTGTGTCATCACTAAATTTGATTATAGCGTTATACACGCCACTGGCGACAATTGTCTTACAGTTGGCGTCGTTAGTATGGGTGGCATGGTATGTGCCAATTTTGATTGCGGTATTTAATGTTCCATACATCTTTATATTAGTTAAAAGTAACCATAGACGTTATGAACTGGAACGAAAAATTACTAAGGAAAAAAGGGTGGAGAAATATTTTGTCGAATTGCTATCGGATAGATATGCCGCAAAAGACATTAGGACTTACGATTTGGTGAATTTCTTTTTCAGTAAAATGATTGATGTTAAAGAAAAGATTACATTGGAATATAAAAGGCTTTGCCAGAAAAACACCTTTCAAAGGACAATTGCAACAGTTACACAAAGTATGGCGATGGCAATGGCGTTATTGCTTACTGGATATCTTGTCATTAAAAAGAAAACTCCAATCGGTGCCTTTGTCCTTGTATATAATACGGGACGAAATCTTCAATCAGCCGTATCGAGCTTTGTTGGAACGATATCAACTTGGGATCAGTTTGGTATAAATTTTGCTGACTGGAATCGATTGATGAATTTAGAAGAAGAGCCTGAAGGCGATGAAGATTGTATTGACAAAATTCATGAAATCGAAATGAAAAATGTTGAGTTCCGATATCCTCAAAGAAGTGAAAGTGCTGTTAAAAACATTAATCTAAGAATATTGACCGGTGAGAAAATCGCTATTGTGGGAGAGAATGGAAGCGGAAAAACGACACTATTATATTTGCTTTTAGGAATTTATCGCCCAATATCGGGAGAGGCTAGTGTCAATGGAAAAACAATGGAATTAAATCTTGACAACTATCGAAAAAAAACAGCATGTTTGATACAGAATTTTGTCCATTTTCAGATGACGTTGAGAGAAAATTTGGCTCCGAATGATTTCTCGGAACTGAGTGAGGATCCATTAATTGATTTTGCAAACAACTTTCCGGATAGATTAAATACTTTTTTAGGAGCACTTGATTCAAATGGCGTGGAATTATCTGGTGGGCAATGGAAAAGAATTGCACTTTATAGGACCCTTCATAAAAAAGATGTGGATTTAATTGTCCTTGATGAACCAACAGCAAATTTGGATCCGAAAATATCAGAAAACATAATAAATCGATTGCTAAAACCAAATTATAATAAGACGGTGATTGTTATAACACATGACTTTGAATTGGCAAAAAAATTCGATCGCATTATCGGCATGAAAGAGGGAAAAATCATTTGCGATAGCCCCCCGCAAGCATTTGCTTGGGAATTGTTTGAGAAACATAATAGTGACAAAAGAAGCTTGCCCCAAATAGGTTAGAACCTTATGTCTAAAAATTTTAATTTTCATAAACTTATATTTCAACCACCTCGGATCACATTTTGTGCCGGGGTGGTTTCTTTTTGTAGAAGGACAAGCAAAACTTCGTACAATGCCCAATAGCAGAAACTATGAAACAGTGGCGATGAGGAGGTCAATAAAAATTTAGATCGCTGTGCTTTAAGAAATATACATACCAGGCCGTATCTGCTTTTGATGGAAGCAATACAGTGTGGTTTTTTACCTTTGGTGTGATGAGGGGAAACAGGCCCTTTGAATCCAAAGAGAAGTAAGGCAAAGTGCTGCGAACAAGCCCCATTTCAAAAAAGCGAGAATCAAAAGGGCCGTCACTTGTTCCCAGCGCAAAGGCAAGGCCTCCTAAATACTCTCGGTCGGGATCACTTGGATGAAAACCGGTGAGGTTTAGTGTGAGAATAAGTTTTTTCTTGTCCATATCGCTGCTATGAAAGCAGATTGTAAGGGAGCTATTTGTCAGCTCGACAATACCCTCATAGTAGCTGTAGCGTTGTCGGCTTGCAGGAAGATTACGATGGAACTCTCTGAACTTCGGATAAGTGATCCGCTCTTCAGAAAGGAGTGCTCTAAGTCGGGTGCCTTTCATTTCCCGATCTGAGCGAAGCCCCATAATGAGTGTGGCTTTCAGGCGGGCATCTTCCTCAAAGATGATGAGATAAGAGCCGATAACCACATCCTCTGTCACAGAAGGATAATAACCACGGTAGGTGCCGATAAAACGAGGATCAAAAACAGAAGAACTGCGATAACGAATGTTATCGGAATCCTCGAGCCTTTCATGTGTAAATTGGTAAACCTCAACAGGAGGCCGAATCTGTGAATTGTAAAAATCTACAATCTTGGCGATAGTAGCTCTGCTGGGAGCATAACTCTCATCATTGTTGCACTTGGCACAGATAGCGTAGGAAGGAAGTTTTTTTTCATCTATCTTTGCAGAAGGAGGTGTCTTTGAGCGAAGAACTGCAAAATAAGTAGTGCTTATTTTATCCCACATATACTTATAGTTTGCGTGGAACAATATCCGCTCGCTTTCCGAGAGGGGATGACTGATTTTTGGCATACGACCACCCCTTACAAATGTTCAGTGAATATTTTGTTGATAATGCCAGTTTACCACCAAAAAACGTTTATTGTCAATAAAAATATATCAAAAAATAGACTAAAATAAGATTAATAAAAGTAATAAATAGTTCATATCGAACTTACCAAACGAGGGAGCAGTAATATAATAATGCCATTGAATCGATAAAAAGGCAAAATGCGTATTGAAGCCCAAATGTGTACAGAAGGAGAAACAATACAGAACAAAAAGACATAGGAATAGAGACAGCCAATAAAAAGCCAGGAAATGTAGGAAAACTTTAAGTACGATGGGGTCCAAACCCATCAATGACGGTTTTTAGATCGTTCCCAAGGTTCTTTAACATATTTGTGTATGAAAACAAGCGGATTTCAACAACGAAGTGGATAGAGAAATAGTGCCCTTTTTCGTTACAATGAATTTAGAAAAACGAGGAGGTGAATGGTGATGTCAGAACGCGATGTGCAGGATAGTCTAAAGTTCATGAGGGAAAAACTCCGTAAGGAACGTAAGGCCCAAAATATGTCCCAACTGACTCTTTCTGCAGAAGCGGATCTGGCCTGTAACACCATTTGCCGAATCGAGAAGGGAACAGCAGAGCCAGGAATCGGCAATCTTCTTAGACTTACCGATGCATTACATATTCCAATGTCAGAATTGTTCCCTCAAGGGGAAGGACCAAAAGCGAAAGAAATTGGAATAATTGATGATGCACAATTACAGGAAATAATTTCTCTGTGGCATAAGATACCGGGGGAAGCACGGGGGTCTGCATATGTGATGATAAAAGGGATGTTAATTGCCGCTCAGCAACTCCCGCAAAAGTAAAAAGGAATGGCAAGAATCTGGTTCTGGAGTAAAATCACCATAAATGGTATGAAAGAAATGGCGATCTCAACGTTTGCGTCGTAGAGAAAGGAAAAAGACAAATGTATAATATAGATAAGCCGCAAGAGCGGCGGAAAGCAACCGGAACGGGCGGAATACCGCCCGAAAACATCCGATTGCGCAGAACCTTGACAACCGAATATTTGCAGCTGTCCCTTTGCTATGGTGTAAGGGATAGAATGTCCATAGAAACAGCCGGATTCACCGGCTGGCGGGAAAGCTGGCTGCTTTTTACCGCGTGTTGATCGGCGGGTGGCGCTCCCGCAAGCAAAGACACGCACGCGCACAGAGAAAGTGTGCGGGGGTCCAGAGGATAGAACCTGGGCCGTGAGTAAGACATAGCCTCGCGCAGCCGAACGGCTGGGGGACGATGTGCGGGGAGATCTTCACCGCCAGAGATAGAAAAACTGCATCAAGGAAGATTTGGTGCGACCGGCGATGCACCAACCGTCACCGGCCGCACAATCTTCCGCGGATGCCGATCAACAAAAAAGGAGAAACATCATGGAAGAAATGGTGGAAGTCCGCAAGGAGGTTTCCGACATGCCTTGCGGCAATGCGATTCCCGCAGAAGATGCCGGTCATCAGACGGAAAAAGATGTTGCTGGCCGTGAAAGTGACCGTGTTCCCGCCCCCGAGATGAACCCCAAGGTTCAATTGGAACTGTTGTCCGGCGAAGGCCGGAAGAAAGCGATCGGGGCTGTTGTGATCTATAATGCGGTCACGATCCGCGGAATTTCCGTCGTGGAGAACAGCAAGAAGAACCCTTTCGTCAAGATGCCCCGGGCTCCCAAGGGCGCCCGGACCAAGCACAGCGACATTGCCTACCCGATCAACAGGGCGGCGCGCGAAATGCTCTATTCCGCCGTGCTGCAGGAGTATGACCGGCTGCGGAGCGAGGAAGAGCTCCGGCGGCAGGAAACCAAGCTGCAAATTTCCTGATCTGAAAACAAGACCCGATGAGTGTAAAAGCTCATCGGGCCTTTTTTGTTGCAGCAGTTCTGGACAGAAAAGAGGAAAAACCATGATTGTAGTGGAATGTCTTTATACCAGCAACGAAATCGAGGAAGAAACCATCCTGCGGGAACAGCAGAAACGGTGCCTGGCGGCAGCCGCAAGCTATGGATGGGCTGTTCGGCGGGAAGTGTTTGAGCCGTTGCAGCTCAGCGCCAGAGGCATGGATGACCGAACCGGCATCCAGACGATTCTGGACGATGTGTGCAACCGCCGCTTCGACCTGCTGATGATCGCCAGCATGGACCGTCTTAGCTACGATAAAGAGGAAGTGAAAGCTTTCCTTGCCGAGATGGACCTGAATGGAATCTCGATTTTTAACGTGGGTTCCAACACGGTCACGCTGGCATCGGGCTGGGACCTCATGGCCTTTATCAGACAGATGATCTCCCCTGAGAATGGAGGTGACGCACAGTGACGGTACAATGCCTTTACCAGAATGACCCCAAGGACGCCGCCGCAGTGCTTGGGCAGCGCAACGCCTGCCGCCGCGCGGCCAACAAGCTGGGCTGGCTGATCCAGCAGGAGCGCATCTGCGACGCGTCGGAGGGAACGCCGCTGCTGCTTCGCCCTGATGTACAGGAACTGCTCCGTGATGTGGAGCAGGGGCGGTTTCAGGTGCTGGTGGTTGCCTCGGCGGAAGTCCTGCAATGCCCGGAGGGCGAATGGGAAAGCCTGCTGGCTGTTCTGCAAAAGGGCCGCGTTCGCACCTTTGCCGCCCAGCGCGGCTGCTGGCTCGAACCCGGCGGCCGCCGCTGGCCGCCCTTGCCAAGGCCGGATTGGACGAGACTGCACAAATCGGCTTGTCCTGCTGCGGTATCTCCGTAAAACGGCAAAAAACAAGTGTATCTATTTTAATATGTGCCGGGCCTTGGAAAAGGTGAAAAGGCCCGGCACTTTTCTTTTGGGAGGAACTTACCATGCAAAAACAACCTCTTCGCGTCTGGCTGTACGCCCGCACGGCGGACGCCAGGCCCGGTGTCCTGGAAGAACAGTTGAACTCTCTATACAGAGAAGCGGAACGCCGCGGGTACACGGTCGTGAACGGCGGGGCAGAGCACCGCTGCGCCGGCGACCTTGACCGGCCCGCGCTGTTTGCCATGCTGGCTGCCGTGCGCGGCGGGCGGGTGGACGCCGTTATGCTCACCCGGCTTTCCCGGTTCAGCTACCACCGGCTGGCGCTCTATCTGATCCTGTGCTTTTTGCAGGATCACGGCGTGGGGCTTATCACCACGGAATACGAGCTTCGCTACATTCTATATCTGCGCGGGTTCGAGCGTACGCTTTTGGATCGGGCGCAGGAAAACGGCTGCAATGCGCTGTGGGCAGAAGGTGAGTAAATATCCCCCTGCCCAAAACAAGTCTTTATATTATAGGAATAAGGAGGAATGCGCGATGGAAACCCTGTCCGTTTTGCCGGACGGAAGAATCGCCTTGTGTAAGATGGTCCACGGTACAGAGATCACACTGGTGTTCCAAGCGAAAGAATGCCCGGAAACGCTGAACAAAGTAACAAGCCAAATCATGGCCGCCTATGCAGAACGCAAAGAAAAATATGGTAAAACGTCAAAAAGTGGCCGGAAATAGAACGGTTCTTTCTCCGTTCTGGTGATAGCTTTCCGGAGCCGTTTACGGTATTGTTAGAGTACAGAGGATGCCCCAACCATCCTCGCTGCGGGCGCACCAACCGCCCGAAAAGAAACGATGCAAGGTGATGAAATGGTATATTGGGATGAACAGGGGAACACCGTTGAGATCTCCAAGGCCGATCAGCTTTGGCTGGACGATGGATACTTCAAGACCCAGCAGGCGCATCTGCCGCCGGACGCGCCGAGGGCGGCGCTGTCCTACCGGGTGTCCACCAAGGGGCAGGTCGACCACAACGACATCCCCATGCAGAAAATCAAGTGCCGCAAGTTCGCCCAGCAGCAGGGCTGGCGGGTGGTGATGGAGAAGGCAGAGAAAGGAATCTCCGGCTCCAAGGTGTCCGCCAGCAAGCGGGATGTGATCCAGGAGCTGCGGCAGGAGGCGGGCAACGGCAGCTTTGACATCCTGCTGGTCTATATGTTTGACCGGCTGGGGCGCATCGAAAGCGAGACCCCCTTTGTGCTGGAATGGTTTGTCCAGCATGGCATCCAGATGTGGAGCGTCCACGAGGGCCAGCAGCGGATCGAGAGCCACGGCGATAAGTTGATGAACTACATCCGCTTTTGGCAGGCGGCAGGAGAAAGCGAGAAAACCTCGATCCGCACCCGCGACCGCATTCGGCAGATCGTGTCCAGCGGGCATTTTGCCGGTGGGTTCGTGCCGTATGGATACCGGGCTGTCGATAAGGGCCGGGTAAACAAGCGCGACCAGCCGGTGAAGGACTTGGAGATCGACCCGGAGGAAGCCGCCTGGGTGCGCGAAGTCTTTGAAAAAGTGGCCAACGAAGGAGCCAGCGGCTACGCGATGGCCCGGATGCTGAACGACCGCGGCCTGTGCACCCGGCAGGGGGCCAGGTTTCAGTCTGTGAACATCAGGCGGATGATCCGCCACGAGGGCTACACCGGGTATCTGATCACCAAGGCGGCCCGATCGGAGTTTATACAAGAGCTGCAAATCGTGGATGAGAAGCTGTTCGCCAGGGCGAACGAGGTCATCGACTGCCGCAGCAAAAAGCTGGCACAGGAGAAAAACATCGCGGCAAAAACGAATAATCCAACCTTACTGGCTGGCATCGTCGTCTGCGCACATTGCGGGGCGAAGATGTCGGCCTTTTTGCACACTGACCGCTACAAGCTGGCGGATGGCACGATCCGGGAAAAGGTGCAGGCCAAATACAACTGCTACCAGCGCGGCCAGAAACTGCGGGCCTGCGACGGGCAGTCGCTGTACCTGGCGGAACGGGTGGATGCCGTTGTGCTGGAAGTCGTACACGACATTTTCCGCAGAATCCAACAGGAGCCGTATGACAGGAGCATTGAGCAGAAGCTGCGTCAGGAAAACGGCGAACGGGAACGGCAAAAACAGGCCGCCGAGAAGAAGATCAAGGCGGCCCAGTATAAGCAGAAGCGCTACGAGGACGAAGTGATCCGCTGCCTGGACGGCCAGAGCCGGTTTTCCGAGGAAATGCTGGCCCGGTTGATTGCCGAAGCGGAAACGGAGGTGCGGCAGGCGAAAGAGGAATACGCAGAGCTGCTCCGCAATGACACCACCCGCGCAACGATCCAACAGATCCGAAGCTACTACGACGAATTCCTGGGCTGGGCGAATGAGTTTGACCTGGCGACGATCCCCCGTAAACGTGCGATCCTGGGCCAGTTGATTGAAAAGGTGGAGGTGGGAAAGGGGTACAAGGTGACAGTGCATCTCAGGATGAGCTATGCGCAGTTTTTGGGGATAGAGGGAAATGGCGAAATACAAGTGCGGAAGGACGTTTGTGCGTGATGCTCTTTCTAGCGATAAGCGAGAGGAAAATCCTTGCAAAAGCATAAATATTTAACAGTATGACCCTTGAAACGCACACAATTTTCCTATACAATATACATAAAAGAAATTTGGTAAGCGTGAGGGTGTGGCGTGGATGACACAAAATGATCTGAGAAAAAAGTATCCTTATTACGATCAAATCCAGAGGTTTCGCCTGATCGATGATACGTTTATGAGCGTGGTTTTTCAGGACATCGGCTGTACGCAGTTCCTGATTCGTATACTTCTGCAGAATGATGGTTTGAATGTTACCGAGGTGGGGACACAAAATTCACTCAAGAATCTGCGCGGCCGGTCGGTGCGCTTGGATATTATCGCATACGATAAGCAGGGCAAGATTTATAATATAGAAGTCCAGCGCAAGGACGCAGGCGCTTTACCGAAGCGGGCGCGTTACAACAGTTCCATGATGGACGCCAATATTACAAGGCCGGGCGAAGGACTGGAAAATCTTCCTGAAACGTATGTGATCTTCATCACGGAAAACGACTATTTCCAGAGTGCATTGCCGCTCTACCATATTGACCGTACGGTTCGGGAATTGTCTGCACCGTTTCAGGACGAGGCACATATCATTTATGTGAACGGACAATATAGAGGCGAAGATCCGATTGGATCGGTTATGCACGATTTCTTCTGTGCAGATCCAAAAAGCATGAACAATGCAATTCTTGCCAATGAGGTGGCAAAATACAAAGATACAGACAAAGGAGTGAGCAGTATGTGCCGCATTATGGAAGAACTGACGAACGAAAGCCGTGAAGAAGGGCGCTTGGCAAACCTGCTTGAAAATGTCAAGAAGTTTATGGCTCGAGGAATGAGCTTTGACGAGGTGGCTGACACGCTGGAACTGAGCAAAGAGGACAGAGAGTTTGTACTGAGTAATCTTTAACGCGAGCTTGAGACTATGTGCAATTACAGCAAAGGTGTCTATAACGATGGTATGGAGAGAGGAAGGAATACAGGCATTGCGGGCGCTGCTGATATTCTCAAACGCATGGGGATGGACGCCGGCAAGATTGTTGAGCAGCTGATGCTCCAGTATGGTCTCGGCAGGGAAGAGGCAGCCGGGGATGTGCAGCGGGCAGAGCCGCAGTAAATCATTTCGTGCTATCAAAATGTAGCCAGGGCGGCGCCTGACGGGGACGCCGCCCTGGCTTTTTTGACATGACATATCGGTTAAAAACCGTTGACACTTCATGCACGCTATGGTAAGCTGCAAACACCCGCCTGGCCGGTTTTTATGTGCCTTGCTCCCTCTGTGAACGACAGCCTTAGTACGAGCCGTTACGGAGAGCAACTGACTCTTAATCAGTGGGTCCTGGGTTCGAGTCCCCGATGGTGCACCAAAAATAGCCTTACGGAAACGTAAGGCTATTTTCATAATGATTGCCGCTTTGTGGAGTGCTTTCATTTGCCGCTGACTTCTGTCTAAGTCAGCGGCTCTTTTTATTTTTTAAGAGAAATTCAAGAACTTTTAGTGTAAGAGAAACGGTGGCATATATGCAGCTGCCAATAAAAGTAAGCAGCAAAATTATTTCCTGAAAACTCAAGCGTTCACCTCCCTCATAATTTGGAGGCGACAATCAAGAGTAAATTATATCAGAAGGGGAGAGGACTTTCAAAATAAGCTCTCCAAATCCTTAATGACGGTTTGTTGGTACAATACCAATGAACCGCTTTTTTCATGCAAAAATTCCGGAAGCCCCAAAAGGCAACCGTTTATTATAGATTGTAGAATACAAAAAATGGAGGTATTTCCCATGAGCATCATTATCGGCATCGACCACGGCTACTACGCCATCAAAACAGCCCACTGCTCGTTCCCGGCAGGACTGACAAGCTACGGAGAACACGAACCCTACACCCGCCAAGGACTCTTAGAGTTTGGCGGGTGCTTTTTTGTTTGTGGCACCGGGCGGCAGCCTATCCAGCGTGACAAGACCATAAACGACAACTACTATCTGCTGACGCTGGCAGCCATTGCAAAAGAGATCCGGCAGCGCAATTTGCCTCCCGAATGCTCGGTGCGGATTGCGGCGGGGGTGGCGCCCGACCGGTTTCGGCGCGCAGCCGCAGG
>OGPS01000860.1_pt1 | contig 26088 bp, 37 predicted proteins | sample 1552931 | NCBI WGS metagenome assembly OGPS01 (sample SAMEA2580252, study PRJEB22360) | human gut metagenome | biome: human gut; feature: human-associated habitat; material: faeces | place: Denmark | collected 2008/2010 | reverse complement strand
ATAGTAATGCCGAGAAAATCAGATGTTATCTAGTATGAAGTTTGAGAGAAGAAAACAATATGACACAAGAACAGTTAGCAGAAAAGGTGGGGGTTACAGATAAATCTATAAGTAGATGGGAAAATGGAAATACTATGCCTGATATATCAATTCTAGTTCAATTATCAGAAATATTAAATACTACATTACCAGAATTAATAAATGGTAGAAAAATGACAAAAGATGAATTATTAGCTCAAAAAGAAACAATAAATAATTTGATTAAATTAGAAACAGAAAATCAAGTAGGATACAATCAAAAAGCATTAGGATTACTTAGTATAGGAATATCACTTACTACACTTGAATTAGTTGATAACAATATACATTATTTAGAATATATATTTACTCAAAATGCGAGTCAATTTGTTGATGGATTGATGGTTGGCTTAGCAATAGTTTTTAATATATGCGGTATATATAGTATTGCAAAATATAATAAGAAAGAAAAAGAAAAAGTTAAATTATTAGAAAAAAAGAAAAAATAAATTACAATTTAAAAATTAGTTAAATAATAATTTGGAGGTATGAAGATTTATGAAAAACAAAAGTATAGTTATAGGAATAATAATAGGAATAGTAATGACAATAATTTGGAGTTTAATTTTTATAAATGTATTAAATAGTATGGTAGGAATAGGAATAGGAATATGCTTAGGGATATCTTTTGGCATTTCATTTAGTCTGATTTTTAAGAAAAGACAAAAATAAGTAGTAATAAAAATTGTAAGTTGCAGCTAAGATTAAAACTGGCTAATAAATTTAGAAAAATGAAAATGGAAAAAATAATAGGAGATATTTTTATGATTTATAAATACATTTATAAAACTCCAGATGAATTTTCAGATATTATAATGAATAGTAATGGGGAATACTTAACAGGTTTATGGTTTGAAGGCTCAAAAGATTCTTTTAAACATGAAATAGATTGTGAAGAAAAGAGCCTGCCCATATTTCAAGAAACAAGTAAATGGTTAGATGCTTATTTTAGTGGTGAAGTCCCTAATTTTACACCAAAATATAAAATAGAAAATTTAACTCCATTTAGAAAAGAAGTAATAGATATAATGAATACTATACCTTTTGGAGAAACTCTAACCTATAATGATATATCAAAAAAAATTGCAAAAAATAGAGTAATAAAAAGAATGTCATCGCAGGCAGTTGGAGGAGCAGTTGGATGGAATCCAATTTGTATTATTATTCCTTGTCATAGGGTTGTTGGAACTAATGGAAATCTAACAGGATATGGTGGAGGAATAAAGAACAAAGTAGCACTTTTAACACACGAAAAAAACGATATGAATAAATATTTTGTTCCAAAACGAGGTACTGCATTATGATAAGGTGTAAATGGTGTAATTTGAACAACCCGAAATATATAGAATACCACGATAATGAGTGGTGCAAGCTAAATTTTGATGACATATATCTATTTGAAATGTTAATATTAGAGTCTTTTCAAGCAGGACTCTCTTGGGAATGTGTATTAAATAAAAGAGAAGATTTTAGAAAAGCATTTGATAATTTTAATATAAACAAAATATGTAATTACAATAATGAAAAAGTTCAAGAGTTATTGAAAAATGAAAAAATCATAAGAAATAAATTAAAAGTAAATGCTACTATAAATAATAGTAAGATTTTTAAGAAAATACAAAATGAATATGGTACATTTCATAACTATTTAAAGACATTTACAGATGATAAAATTATTTATGAAATAGATAAAACAACAAATCAGTTATCAGATATGTTATCAAAAGATTTACAAAAAAGGGGAATGAAATTTGTAGGAAGTACAATTATATATTCTTATTTGCAAGCAATAGGAATTATATATTCACACGATAAAGAATGTTTTATGTATAAAAATAATTAGAACAACAACTTATATTTATGGAGTTGATAGTAAATGAATAAAAAAACTTTGTTATTAAATATAGATAAAGTTTATACTACTGAAATGGGAATAGATAGAATTAAAAGAAATCTAAAAATAGATACTGACGATGTAGTTGAATATTGTAAAAATGAAATATTGGATAAAAATTGTAATATTTATAAACAAGGGAAAAATTTGTATTGTGAAATTGATAATATTAAGATTACTATTAACTCTTATAATTATACTATTATTACAGCACATACCAAAAGATGATCTACAATTAGATAACTCTATTTATTAAATTTAAGGAGAAAATACAAAATGGATAAAGAAGAAATAATAAACTTTTGTTTAACATTAGAAAATACATACAAAGATTGTCCATTTCCAGATGACTTTGAATCAATAACAATGAAGCATAGTAAAAGTAAAAAGTGGTTTGCTTTAATTATGAATGTTAACAATAAATTATATGTTAATGTGAAAACAGATCCAAATTATTCTGATATATTAAGAAATACATATGAGTATATAATACCTGCTTATCATATGAATAAGGAACACTGGAATACGATTGTTGTAGATGGAAAAGTAGATAAAACATTAGTAAAAGAATTAATAGAACAAAGTTATCAACTAACAAAATAAAAAGCAAATAGTAATTTATCAGCATATTTAACTAACAATACAAAATAAAAGTAATGTCAATCTGTAAAGTGAATGCATATTATAGTCACAAAGGGAGGGATTATATGTATCCGGATTATAATATGAATAATCTATATTATGAATTTAATGATTTTAATTACAGAGGAGATTATAGAAATGTTAGTCAACCTAATATATATAGTGATGAAATACTTACATTAAATCAAGCGATAGAACAAATAAGACAATCAGTAAGTGATGAAAGAGAAGATGAGTTATTTTATGATAAATTATTAGAACAAGCACCTACGGAAAAAGAAAAGAAAATTATTATAAGTATTAGAGATGATGAGAGAAAGCACAATAAAATTTTAAGAGATTTATATTTTAGTTTTACAGGACAAATGATACCAGTAGATATGTCTACACCAAGCATAAATACCACAGCAAGTTATAAAGAAAATTTAGAAAAAGCATTATTTGGAGAGTTAGATGCTGTAGTTAGATATAGGCGAATACTTGGAACAATGCCAAATGGAAATAGCTATACATTACTTATGTCTATAATGACAGATGAATTAAGACACGCAAGTAAATATAATTTTTTAATACAAAATGCCAAATAGGATTATATATTACCTATATTTTATATTATGAACATTACAACAACATAAAATTAAAGGAAGACGCTTATTTGAAATTAGAAGTAACCATCGTATCAAGAAAAATTAAATACTTTTCTTGATACGATTTTTTAAAGCTAAAATAAAAAATTAGCTAGTTTAATCATAGAATCTACATTTAAAATACCACCTGTCAACAATTTATTTGCAAGACTAGGGTATTTGGTACCACTTAGCAAAATGATATATTTTATTTCTAATGTAGTTAAAAATGGCATATAAGATTTTAATAATGCTGCTGCTCCAGCTACATGAGGAGCTGCCATAGATGTTCCATTTTTATAACTATATTCACCATCCAAAGATGTACTTAAAATATTTGTTCCAGGTGCAGCAATATCAACACTTTTAAAACCATAATTTGAAAATGAAGATAAAGTATTTTCAGGAGTACTTGCTGCAACTGAAATAATATTGTCACTATTATAAGAGGCAGGATAGCTAGGTAACAAATCATTATTACTACTACTATTTCCTGCTGAAGCAATAAATAATCCATTATAATGTTCTATTGCATATTTTAAAATAGGAGAGAAAGTTCTACCACCCCAACTGTTGTTAAGAATGGGAATATTCATCATATTAGAAAAATAAATGGCAGCAATAGCAGCTGCAAGTTCAATACGATTATCTCCTATTTTAAAAGAAGCTATTTGTATATTCCAACACACTCCAGTAACTCCAATACAATTATTACCAACTGCTCCAATAGTTCCAGCTACATGAGTGCCATGTCCTGTTACATCTATCGGATAATTACTATTATTAACAAAATCCCATCCATTAAAAAAATGCTCCTGAGACCATAAATTATCCTTTAAATCTGGATGATTAGCATCAATACCACTATCTAATACGCCAACTACAGTCTGATAATTTCCAGTAGTGTAATTCCATGCAAAAGGTGACTTTATATTAGTCATTCCCCAAAGATATTTAAAATCTGGGTCATTTGGAATTATATCTGGCTCATATAAATAGTCTGGCTCAGCATAAACTACATATGGATTATTTAAAAGTTTATAAACAGTATTTATGACTGCCATTTTTTCTTTGTTTTTCAAATAAATCAATATAATATCTCCCATATTACTATTTGTATCTGTTTTGTCAGAATAAAATAGATATTCTATTTTTTCAATATTAATTCCATCAAAAATATGATTTATATTACAAGTAAATAAATTCACTTTGTTAAAATTTTTAGTTAAAGCAACAATTACTTTTCCTAATTCAAAATCATTATCGTTAAAATATGTATCCATCTAATATATCCCCCATTAGAATTATATGATTATATAAAAAGATGTGTTAAAGATAATAATCGTATAAAAATCTAATATACGCTACAAATTACAAGTTAATAGCTGGAGAAATAATGAGTATCACAAACTCATTATATTTTTCAGCCCAATTTTAACCGATTATAGGAATGGCAATAGCATCACTTATATTATCAAATTTATTTGAAACACACATATATCAAGTAAGTTCATTATTTATTGGATTTATTATATTTGCAATTCCATTAATAATTAAAGAAGAAAAAGAAAATTAGAAAGCAAAGAGTAGAAAAATAATATAAAATAAAGTATAATACATAAGGAGGTTTTGAAAATGGCAAAGATATTAATTGTAGAAGATGAAAAACAAATGGCAGATTTTATAGAGTAGATAAATCAAGAAACAAAGAAACAGGAGGAGTAGGACTTGGACTGGCTATTGCAAAATCAATAGCTAATATAAATGGTGCAGAAATAAAATTGGAAAGCGAGCTAGGAAAAGGCTCAAATTTTATATTAATATTTAAAGAATATATGGAGGAAAAATAAAAATGTGGATTATATATGCTTTTGGTTCAGCATTTTTTGCTGGAATAACTGCTATATTAGCTAAAATTGGAATAAAAAATACAGATTCAAATTTAGCAACAGCAATAAGAACAATAGTTATTTTAGTATTTTCTTGGCTAATGGTATTTATAGTAGGATCTTTTAATACAATACCAAATCTTACAATGAAAACAATTATATTTTTAATATTATCAGGACTATCTACAGGATTATCTTGGCTATGTTATTTTAAAGCTTTACAATTAGGAAATGTAAATAAAGTAACACCAATAGATAAATCAAGTACAATATTAACAATGATACTTGCAATGATATTTTTGAATGAAGAAATAACTTTATTAAAAATAGAATCAATTATTCTAATAGGCATTGGAACATATATGATGATAGAAAAGAAAAAAGATGATAAAGTAGCAAGTGATAATAAATGGTTGTTTTTTGCTATAGGTTCAGCAGTATTTGCAAGTTTGACATCTATTTTAGGAAAAGTTGGAATTGAAGGAGTGGAATCAAATTTAGGAACAGCAATAAGAACAATAGTTGTTTTAGTAATGGCTTGGATAGTAGTTTTTGTAACTAAAAACAAACTGAAATAAAAAATATTGATAAAAAAAGTTGGAAATTTTTAATATTTTCAGGATTGACTACAGGTTTGTCTTGGCTATGCTATTATAAGGCTTTACAAGATGGACAGGCGAGTATTGTAGTTCCTATTGATAAGTTAAGTATTCTTATTACAATCGCATTTTCATATTTCTATTTAAAAGAGAAACTAAATAAAAAATCAGTAACGGGACTTATAGGAATAATTGTAGGAACATTATTACTATTGATAAAATAAGTATAAGAGGTAAGAAATGAAAGAAAAAATAAAAGAATTTATTGTAAAAAATTTAAAATGGATTATATTATTTATTTGTTTAATTGGATTTTTAGCACTAGCAGAAGATGTTTTTAATAAAGAAATAATGAATGGTGATATAATAGGCTATAAAGTAGTGTCGACGTTTTCAATATCCAATTTTGCAACACCAATAGCAAAATTTATTACTAATTTTGGAGGAGCAATATTTTTAATAGTATTAACAATCACTTTATTTATACTAATAAAAAACAAAAAAATCGGATTATCGATACTTTCAAATTTAGTAATAATTACAATATTAAATCAATTATTAAAAAGAATATTGCAAAGACCTAGACCAACAGAATACAGAATAATTGAAGAAACAGGATATAGCTTTCCGTCAGGACATTCTATGATAAGTATGGCTTTTTATGGTTATTTAATATATTTAATTTATAGATATGTAAAAAATAAATATATTAAATGGATTTCTATTATATTATTAAGTATATTGATAAGTTCTATTGGAATAAGCAGAATTTATCTAGGAGTACATTATACAAGTGATGTTTTAGGTGGATTTCTTATATCTATATCATATTTAATTATATATGTAAGTGCAGTTAATAAATTTCTAATAGAAAGATAAATTACAATAAAAATAGGAAAATTTAATAAAATATAAAAAATAAGGAAAATACTATTAAAATCAAGTGTTTCCCTTATTTTTTACTATAACTACTATACCACAAAATCGCCCAAAATTCAAGACTGTTATTTTGACTTATAATATGTTATATAAAATAAGGGGAGTAAAAATGGATAGTTTATATTTAGAAATAATGAATAAAAGAAAGCAAATTGAAATTGTAAATATAAAGAAATGCAATGAATATACAAGCAAGTATGGAATAACATTATCAGATAATCAAATTATCAACATATTGGAAAGAAGAAAAGAAAATTTAAAAGAAACAGGCAGAGTAGAATTAAGAGAAGGAATAATAGATAAAATAATAAAAGAATTTTGTGATTCACCATATATAAATCAAGAGAACTATGCACTAACTATATATGAATTAATAGACATATTCTATGAATATAAAAACGAAACAATAGACTTAATAACAGATGATGAACTGATTAAATTTATGAAAAAGTCATTTGATGGTATATGTCAAGGTGATTTAGAATATTTGGAAGGTACAGTTATGTATAAAATGAGAGAAAATTTATTAAATAAAAGGCCAATAGAATATTTAGAGGAAAATGATGAATGAAATTGATTCTATAAGTATTATTAACAGAAAAAATTTAGATGAATGCGATTATTTCAAGACATTATTAGAAGAAGGATATAATAAACAATTGATTTCAGATAAAGATATAATAAATCTTCAAATGCAATTATTAAAACTATTAGATGAAAAAGTTTATAGACATAGTGGAATAGATAGTGGTTCCATAAGAACAGAAATAATGGAGGAAATATTAAAGTCTAATATATATACAATAGGTCTATATTTAAAAACAGTTAAAAATCCAGATGAGGCAATAAAAAAACTTAAAGAACAAGAGTTAAACATTTTATATCAAAAAGGAAGAAAAAAGATAGATAGAATATTAGACATAATTAGAGTAATGTATATAAAAGTAAAGCAGAATAAAATAAATATTCAAAATTATACTTATGATGATACTATTGCTGGTGGAATACAAGGATTTTTAAAAATATATGATCCTGACTTTAAAGCACAAGATATGAAGATTACAGCAGATTACCCCATATATAACAATTTGATAGGAAAATTAGAAGGTGTAGAATTTATAAAGGAATATTTAAATTCGATATATTTAGAAAATATATTTTGCAATAAATTTTCTATAAACAAGATAAAATATTTATTGTTAAGTTATGCTAATGATTATAAGGACTTGATCATAAATATATTTGAAATAGTATTTTTAGAAACAGTAGGATGTAAACTAGTAAAAAGGGATATACACGATTTAGAAATTTCATCTGCAGAACTTTCTGAAATATATGAAATGTTTCAAAACAAAGAAAAAGAAAATGCTAAAAAAATTATCATTAAAGCATATACAGAAATAAAATCTGATATATTATATGATAATAAAGAATTATCTGAATATATTGAGAAAAACTTAACTTATGCAATAAATGTAATAATAAATGGAGTGAATAATCATTCATTAGAAAAAATATTCATAACATCAAAATTTATAAATAACCAACAATGACGAATGGAAATAATAAGAGGCTACATGAAAATAGATTAGTTTATTCAAAATTGTTCTATTTTTTGCTTTCATAAGAATATCTAAAAAGACATTGACAAAATTTAAACAAAGTTATACAGTGTGTGTATGAATGGAAAACAGAAAAAGACAGAATTCGGATGGTGATAGTAACAGCTTTAGTAGCATTTTTAGCAGGCGGAATAGCATTTATAGGAGAAAAAGCTAATATACAATTCCAAGCAAATAATATTTTAGAGAGGCGTAGTAAATTTTTACTATTAATATTTATAGTTGCTATAGGGAGGTTTAAAAGTGAATTTAATAGTTTCAACTATTTCAAAGACGGAGATAGAAATAAAAAATGTAATTAATGATTTAAAGAAATCGATGAAAGACATAGAAATAATATATACAGAAGATATGAATATTAAGGGCTGTATTGGATGTAATAGTTGTTGGTTAATAACACCTGGTAAATGTGTTGTTAAAGATGACTATGAAAAATTATTGATAAAATATCTACAAGCAGATAAAGTAATCTTCATAACTGAATCGAAACTTGGATTTATATCGTATAAATTAAAAGATATTATAGATAGAATATTACCACTATTAACTATGAATCTAAAATTTAAAAACGGACAAATGAGGCATTATCTTCGTTATAAGAAAAAATACAAAATGGGGCTACTTTATAGCGGAGACGGAAATCAAGAGTTTTTAGATAAATGGTTTAAAAGAGTGATGTTAAATATAGATGGAATATCACTTGGAGTTTACAATATTAACAATAAGGAGGAAATTCAAAATGCACTTGCTAATTATTAGTTGTACTCCTAGAGTAAAAGAAAAAAGTAATACAGACAAAATACTAACTGAGTTTAAGAAGGGTTATGAAGAAAATGGCAACACAACAGAAATATTATATTTGCAACAAAGAAAAGAATGGGAGAATATTAGAAGTAAATTTTATGAAAATACAAATATATTATTTGCTATACCATTATATGTAGAGTGCATACCTGGTATTATGATGGAATTTTTAGAAACCTTAAAACCAAAAACAAACATAAATACAAAGATAGGATTTATATTACAAGGAGGATTTGCTGAAGCTTCACAATTGAGGTGTTGTGAAAGTTATTTGGAAATTCTACCTAAAATGTTAGGGTGTAAATATAATGGAACACTAATAAAAGGCAATATGTTTCCTATTAGTTTTCTTAGAGAAAAATATAGAAGTTCTATGATACATCCATTTTATGATATGGGAAAAGAGTATGCTAAAGATGATTATTTTGATAAAAAAATAGTTAACGAATTTGCTAAACCAGAATACTTTTCAAAAGTAAGTATGTTTTGTAGCAATTATGTTTTTGCTCCGTTAAAAAAGTTTCTCTTTTATCTTTTTGCTAAAAATCTAGGGTGTAAAAATTCGTTGAATTACAGACCATATGAAAAATATGTTAAAAAGTAAGTAAAATTAGTTAAAGGTAATTGATAAATTACAAAAACATAAAAATATTTGATTTTAGGCTGTTTTTATTAATGTTAATTTGCATTGCTTGCGCAACGGTAATTTTATATGCTTAAATTACATTTAGTGAAAGGAAAAAATAAAATGCTTAATGAAAATAGTGAAAGGAAAAAATAAAATGTTTAATGAAAATTTAAAATTATATAGGAAAGAAAAAAATCTTTCTCAAGAACAATTAGCACAACAATTACACGTTGTAAGACAAACTATATCAAAATGGGAAAATGGGATTTCGTTACCTGATGCAAATTTATTATCTAAATTATCAGATATATTAGGAGTATCAGTGGGCGATTTATTAGGAATAAATATAGAAGTGCCAGAAGGTAAAAAAGAATTAGATGTAATTGAAGATGAAATTTCAAAACTAAATAAAAATATAGAAATGTATAAAAATAAACTTAAAACATTTAAAAGAAGAATAGGAGTAATTATAGGCATAATAATTTTATTAGTTTTCATAGGTGCAATATATAGTTCTTGGAATGATGTATGGAAAGATTTTGGAAAAAATTTATATCATATGCTAAATAATATTAAAGAAAAATAAAAACAAGGAGTAAAATTTATGAGAAAAGATTTGGGAAATAAAATGAATTTTTTGCCACTTCCAGTGTTAATGATTGGAACTTATGACAAAGATGGAAAAGCAAATGTAATGAATGCAGCATGGGGAGGAATACATGATTATGGGAAAATCTATATTTCATTATCAAAACATAAAACAACAGAAAATTTAGAACTAAAAAAAGCATTTACAGTAGGTTTTGCAACAAAGAAAACAGAAGAAATATCAGATTATTTTGGAGTAGTATCAGGAAATAAAGAAGATAAGATTGCAAAAACAGGAGTACATGTTGTAAAATCAAATTTTGTAGATGCACCAATTATAGAAGAATATTCATTGACACTAGAATGTAAAGTAGATTCATTTATTGACGGAGAATTAATAGGAACAGTTGTAAATTGTTCAGTAGATGAAAACTATTTAGATGAAAAAGGAAATATTGATGTTGATAAAATGGAAATAATTACACTCGATATGGTAAGTAACACATATAGAGTTTTAGGTGATGTTGTTGGAGATGCTTTTAAAGATGGATTAAAATTAAAAGATTAAAATGTCAAATTATCCTATATTTTATATGGGATGATTTTTTTGAAAAATTTAAAAAACTATTGACTTTGAGTTAACTCAAAGTGCTATTAAATAAATATATAAAAAATTTTAAGGAGGGATTTAAGATTGGAAAAACAAACAGCAGGTAGAGAAAATTTAGGAGAATTAGCACCAAAATTTGCAGAATTAAATGATGATGTATTATTTGGAGAAGTATGGTCAAGAGAGGAGAAAATGTCATTAAGAGATAGAAGCATGATAACAATATCAGCTTTAATGGCGCAAGGATTATTTCCTCAATTAAAGTCACATTTTATAATTGGAAAAAAGCATGGGGTGACAAAACAAGAAGCAGTAGAAATTGTAACACAATTAGCATTTTATTGTGGATGGCCAAAAGCTTGGAGTGCATTTGCATTAATAAAAGAAGTTTACGGAGATGAAAAAATAAAAGAAGAACATGGAGGAGTTTTTGGACAAGGAGAGCCAAATGTAAATTTTGCTGAGTATTTTATTGGGAATTCATATATAAAACCTTTAACAAATCCAAAAGAAACAAGTGTATTTATGGCAAACGTAACTTTTGAGCCAAAATGTAGAAATAATTGGCATATACATCATAGTACAAATGGCGGAGGACAAATATTAATTTGCGTTGATGGAGAAGGTTGGTATCAAGAAGAAGGAAAAAAAGCTAGAAGATTAAAACCTGGAGATGTTGTAACAATTCCAGCAAATATAAAACATTGGCACGGAGCAACTGCAAAATCTTGGTTTAGTCATATTGCTGTTGAAGTACCAGGAGAAAATACTTCAAATGAATGGTGTAAAAAAGTTACAGATGAAGAATATGATAAATTACCAGAATAAAATTTGGAGGAATAAAAATATACAAATTTTATTTATAAAAAGGCTACACAAATGAAAAAAAGTATGTTACAATAAAAAATGTAATTTTTTAGAAAACCGTAAAAATTAATAAAGTTGGGGTATTGAAAAAATGGAAAGGCACTGATATATAAGGCTTAAAAAGTCTGAAAATAAAGGAAAGATAAGGAGGAATTAACCATGTCAGGACATAGCAAATGGCATAATATTCAAGCAAAAAAAGGAAAAGCAGATGCAGCTAGAGGAAAAGTATTTACAAAATTAGGAAGAGAATTATTAGTTGCAGTAAAACAAGGAGGACCAGATCCAGCAGGAAACTCTAAATTAAAAGATATTATTGCAAAGTGTAAGGCAGCAAACATGCCAAATGATACAATAAATAATGCAATAAAAAGAGCTGCAGGTTCAGCAGATTCTGCAAATTATGAAGAAGTATTATATGAAGGATATGGACCAAATGGTGTAGCAGTAATTGTAGAGGGAAGTACAGATAATAAAAATAGAACAGCAGCAGATGTTAGACATGCATTTGATAAATCAGGTGGAAACTTAGGAACAACAGGTTGTGTATCTTATCTATTTAATAAAAAGGGAGTAATCGTAATAGATAGAGCATCATCTGAAATTTCAGAAGATGATTTAATGTTACTTGCAATAGATAGCGGTGCAGAAGATTTTTCAGCAGAAGAAGAAGTTTATGAAATAACAACTACTCCAGAAGATTTTTCATCTGTTAGAGAAAAATTAGAGCAACAAGGACTAGAATTCTTAGAAGCTGATGTACAAATGGTGCCTACCACATATGTTACATTAGATGAAAAAGGTGAAGCTAAAATGCAAAGATTATTAGATATGTTAGATGATTTAGATGATGTAACAAACGTATATCATAATTGGGATGAATAAATAAAACTATAATATAAATATAAGAAAATATAAAAAATGAATAATGCTAAAAAGTATTATTCATTTTTTTTTTAGAAATTTTAAATAATAGTAATAAAAAGAAAAAATATGAATATATATGTTAATAAGAAAATTAATTATTAAAATAAGGAGGACAAGCAAATTGGAAGAGGTACTTAAAAATTTCCCACAACCAATATCTTTAGAAATTTATGAAAATATAAAAGAGCGAAAAAAAGAAGTAGAAGAAATTAGGTTACGAATTAACCAATATTGTATTATTAAACTTAGTAGTGAAGAAAAAATAATACCATATAAAGTAAATAAAATGGAAATTATGCAGATATTTCAAAAAATATGTGACCAGTCTGTTTATTCATATCAAAATCAAATTGTAAATGGGTATATAACAATAAAAGGAGGACATAGAGTTGGACTTACCGGTGATGTTGTTGTAGAAAATGGAAAGATAATTAATATTAGGTATATATCATCTTTAAATTTTAGAATTGCACATCAGATTCTGGATTGTAGTAACTCAATATTAAGATACATATTAGATATTCAAAGAAATCAAATTTATAATACTTTAATTGTTTCAAGCCCAGGCGCAGGGAAAACAACGTTATTAAAAGATTTAGTTAGAAAAATAAGTAGCGGAATTCCTGAAATATATTTTCACGGTTTAAATGTATCGGTTGTAGATGAAAGAGGAGAAATTGCTGCTATGTATCAAGGTGAGCCACAAAATGATATAGGAACAAGAACTGATGTATTAGAAAATATTACAAAACCATTGGGAATAAAAATGGCACTTCGTTCTATGGCACCACAAGTGATTATTGCAGATGAAATAGGAAAAAGTGAAGATGTACAGGCAATTGAATATGCTATTTGTTCAGGTGTAAAGGGAGTTTTTTCAGCACATGGAAACAGTTTAGAAGAAATTTTATCAAACTCAGAACTTGAAAAATTACTTCAAAAAAATATAATTGAAAGAATTATTTTGCTAGATAATAAAGCAAGAGGGCACATAAAAAAAGTATATGAGCTAAATAAAAGTAAAAATACATATATAGATTTAGATGCCAAGAAAAGAGCAAGTTAAAATTTACAGTAAAATTTGTGTAAAAACCAAAGTATAAAATTCAAAAATTTAAATAAAAAACAGATTATACTATATGTTTTTGTTCTAAAATAGACAAGCTTTGCATATATATAAATATAAATTTAAATTTTGTAAATTTAAAATATAAGGAGATTAATTGAAAATGTGGGTAATTAAATATATAACATTAGCTTTGATTTTTGGAGGAACATCTTTTATTGGAATATTAATTGCAAAAAAATATTCAAACAGACTAAAGGAATTACAAGAAATAAAAAAAGCATTACATATGCTTGAAGTAAAAATGAAATTTACATATATGTCAATTCCAGTAATTTTTAGAGAAATCGAAACACAAGTATATGGCAATATAGCTAAAATTTTCGGAAACTGTGCAGAAAAAATAGAGTACATGCCAGCAGAAAAAGCATGGAATGAATCAATCTATAATTCAAATACTAATTTACTTCCTAAAGATAAGGAAGTATTAAATGGACTTGGAAAATTACTTGGACAAACAGACATAGAAGGGCAAATTAATCAAATAAAATTAGTTGATGATTTTCTAAATATTCAAATACAAGAAGCAAATGAGGCAAAAAATAAAAACGAGAAATTATATAGAACACTCGGAATGGTTGCAGGACTTGGTATTGTTATTATATTAATTTAAAAAACAAATGATAAAGGATGGTGCAAAGATGGATATTAATTTATTATTTAAAATAGCCGCAATAGGAATATTAGTTGCAGTATTACATCAGGTTTTAGTTAGAGCAGGAAGAGAAGATCAAGCTATGATGACAACTTTAGCAGGACTTGTTATTGTTTTAACAATGGTTATAAAAGAAATTAGTACATTATTTAATACTGTAAGAACAATATTTAACTTATAGAAAGCATTGGAGGAAATTAATAATGGATATTATTAAAATAATTGGAATTGGGTTAATTTCATTAATAATGACCATAATAATTAAACAGCACAGACCGGAATTTGCAATATACATATCTGTAATTGCAGGAGTACTAATTTTAACTTTAGTTTTAGGAAAGGTATCTGGAATTATAACACTTTTATCTAACCTAGCAGATAAAACAACTATTAATCGTGACTTTTTATATTTATTAATAAAAATTACAGGAGTTGCCTTACTTACTGAATTCGCTGTAAGCATATGTAAAGATTCAGGCGAATCGGCTATTGCATCTAAAATTGATATTGGAGGAAAAGTAACAATAATTGCAATATCTATTCCGATTATCTCAAGTTTATTAGAAACAGTTTTAAAAGTATTACCATAAGTCTACAAAAAAAGTGTATATAAAAAATATAACTTGCAATTTATAAATGAGGAGAATATTTTTGTGGAGACTTTAAACAGAAGAAAAAAATGTTTGAAAATAAAGGCTAACAGTAAATTATTTAAAATAACAAGTATTTTAATACTGTTTTTCATTCTCATATCAAGTTTCAAAAGTTGTTTAGCAATTGAGGAAACAAATAATGTAAATAATTCAGATATAATAGAAACACAAATGGACTCTCTTAATATACCAAATTTTATGAAAGAGGCTAATAATTATACAAAAGATGTATTTTCAGATACACAAATGAATGATGTTTTAAACTCAGCAATAAGTGGAAAAATTGAAAACAAAAAAATAATGCTAAACATTTGGAAATTATTTGGAAAAGAGTTTGCAAATTCAATTACAACAATCGGAGGCATTTTAGTAATAATTATCATACATAGTGTTCTAAAAAGCATAAGTGATGGATTAGGAAATAAAAGCATTTCTCAAATAACATATTATGTTCAATACATATTAATTGTTACACTAATTATGACTAACTTTTCGGATATTTTGGCAATAGTAAAAGAATCAATTGACAATTTAGTAGGATTTATGAATTCATTAATTCCTATTTTAATTACTTTAATGATGACAACTGGAAGTATTGCGTCAGCCAATATTGTACAACCAATATTACTATTTATAATAACATTTATTGGAAACTTTATAAAAGATATTATAATCCCAATTGTACTTGTGGCAACAGCTTTAGGAATTGTATCAAAAATATCAGATAAATTACAAATAGATAAACTTTCAAAATTCTTTAAATCAAGTGTAGTATGGATTTTAGGAATTGTACTTACAATTTTTGTAGGGGTTGTATCATTAGAAGGAACTTTAAGTAGCAGTGTAGATGGATTAACAGCAAAAACTACAAAAGCTGCAGTTTCAAGTTTCATTCCAGTTGTAGGTAAAATTTTAGGTGATGCCGTAGATACTGTAATAGGCTGTAGTTCAATTCTAAAAAATGCACTTGGAATTGTAGGAACAATTATTATTATAGGTATTTGTATTAAACCAATTATTAAATTAATTATTCTTATGGCAATGTATTACTTACTGTCTGCACTATGTCAACCAATTGCTGATGAAAAAATAATAAAACTATTAGAACAAATGGGAGATACCTTCAAATTGCTGCTCGCAATTATGTGTAGTATATCTGTTATGCTAATAATAGGAGTAACATTGGTTGTAAAAATATCTAATAGTGGTCTTATGTATAGGTAATATTGAAATAAAAAATAAGGGGGAAAATAATGGTTGCGTTTATCAGTAGTTGGGCACAAGGAATTATTGTAGCAGTAATAATTGCAAGCATTATAGAAATGATACTTCCAGAAGGATCATCAAAAAAATACATAAAAGTTGTAATTGGAGTATATATATTATTCGTTATAGTAACTCCAATTGTAAACCAATTTTCTAACAATTCAAATTCAATTGATGCGGATTCTATATTTAATTTTGAAAATGAAGAAAATACATTAGAGGTTTCATCTAAGAATCTAGAAGAGAAAAACGTAACAAGTATAAAGTCTATGTATGAAATGAATTTGAAAAGTGATATAAAAAACAAAATTCAATCAAAAGGATATATCGTTCAAGAAGTAAATGTTGAAATTTCTGACGATGAAAAATATAGCATAAATAAAATTTTAGTTGTTGTTTCAGGAGAGCAACAGTCTGAAGAAACAAAAGACAATGGGAGTAAAAAGAAAGTTGTTACAATAGTAGAACATGTTGATAAAGTAAAAGTTGATATATCAAAACAAAATAGTGAATCTAAAGAAGAAAAAAAATATACGATTTCTGAAAAAAAAGCAAATAACTTAAAAGAATACTTAAGCAGTCAATATGATATTGCTGTAAAGAATATAGAAATTCGTTAGGAGGTATAAGGAAACCAAATGATGAAAGAAAAGTTTGAGAAGGTTAAAGATTTAGTTGTAAAGAAAAGTGAAAAAGACAATAAAAAAACAATAGAAAGTTTAGTTGTATTTGTTATTATTCTAATTGTTACTATTATTGCAATAAATACAATTTGGAATGGTGATAAAGATAAAAATACACAAAATAAAACTATGGATAACAAAAAGCTGGCACAAACAAATTCTAATCAAACCAATAATAATGAAGAAGATAATAATATAGAAGGAAGATTAGAAAATATACTCTCACAAATAGATGGCGTTGGCAAAGTGAAGGTATTAGTTACTTATTCAAGAACGAGCCAACTTGTTCCACTATATAATGAAAATTCACAAGAAAGTATAACAGAAGAAACAGATAAGGAGGGAGGAAAAAGAACGATTAATGAAAATAGTAGTAAAAAAGATGTTGTGTATCAAGAAACAAATGGAACAAAAACACCTATTACACAAAGTATAATAAATCCGAAAATTGAAGGGGCAGTTATAACCGCTGAGGGAGCTCAAAATGTACAAATTAAAACAAATATTATTCAAGCAACAGAAGCAGTAACAGGTCTTGCAACACATAAAATTCAAGTATTTGAAATGAAAAAATAAATTTTAAATGTCTTATGGCAGTGTTTAGTAAAGGAGTGAAATTAGATTTGAAAATTTTAAAAAGAAATCAGATTATTATTTTTGTTATTGCATTTATGCTTATTACAGCAGGGTATTTAAACTATTCTACTGGAGATAAAAAAAATTTGTTAGCTACTAGTAGTTTAATGAATTCAGAAGAGATTGCCGGAATTGGTGATGCTAAACTTGTTAGTTCAAATGATGTTGTAGAAAATGAAACAAAAACTACAAATGAAAGTTCACAAAATACAAATGAAGTAAATCAAAATAAAACAGATAATACTACAATACAGACAAGTTCAAGCAGTAAAATAGGTAAAGACGATTATTTTGCAAATTCAAAGTTAGGAAGAGATACGATGTATTCACAAATGCTTGAAAGTTATGAAAAAATTATAGAAAATGCATCAGTTTCTGCAGAACAAAAAGCTATTGCTCAAACAGAAGTAAAGAAAATTAACGATCTTAAAAATTCTATTATGATTACAGAAAATTTAATTAAGACAAAAGGATTTGAAGAGGTTGTAATTTTTGTAAATGATTCAAGTGTTAGTGCTATTGTAAAGGCAGATACATTAACTCGGAGAGCAAACAGCACAAATTCAAAATATCATAACAAGAGAACTTAAAGTAGAAATTGACAATGTACATATTAGTAATAAATAATAAATTTAATGTATGGGCAATTATATGAGTTGCACTTACATTTTTTATTTTGCTTTTTAATATATCTGTGTGTGTGTCTTTAATTTTGGGTAAGTATTATTAAATTAGTTGTTATACAGTCATTTAAAGGCTAAATTATAAATCTATAAAGCCAAAGCTTTATAAAAAATTTTAATTAATACTTGTAAAAAATAAAAAAGTTGGTATAATATTGATGATACTTAAGAAATAAAGTTTAATGAAGGGAGAGCAACATATGATAAAAAAAGTAGCAATACTTGCAAATGGGCGGAGATGTTTCAGGATTTAATGCTGTTATTCGTGCAATTGTAAAAACAGCAGAACATAATAATATAGAATGCTATGGATTTATAGATGGATATAGGGGACTATTAAAAAATAACTATGTACGTTTAAGTACAGTAAATAGTAGTTCGGCATCAGGAATTTTACCTAAAGGTGGTTCAATTATAGGTTCATCTACAAATGCAAATGTATTTAATTATAAAATAGTAGAAGAAAATGGAGAAATTATTTATAAAGATTTATCTGACCAGTGTGTGGAAAATGTAAAAAAAGATGGGTTTGACTGTATATTTACTTTAGGAGGAGATGGAACGCAAAAATCTGCAAGAGATTTTTCATTAAAAGGAATAAATGTAATTGGAGTGCCTAAAACAATTGATAATGATGTTGCATGTACAGAAATTACATTTGGATATAATACAGCTGTTTCTGTTGCAGCAGATGCATTAGATCGTTTGCATACAACAGGAGAAACACACCATCGCATTATGGTATTAGAAGTAATGGGAAGATATGCAGGATGGATTGCTCTTGAATCTGCAATAGCAGGGGGAGCTGATATTGCATTAATTCCAGAAATACCTTATGATATAAATAGTGCAGTAAGAAAAATTGAAGAGAGAAGAAAAAATGGAAAAGAATTTAGTATTGTAGTTGTTGCAGAAGGTGCAATGCCAAAAGGTGGAACAATTACGATTGCGGAAACAAGAAGCAATGGAATTGGAGTAGATAATACAAAACTTGGTGGTGCAGGAGAAAAAGTTGCAAAAGAACTTGAGAAACTAACAGGGTTAGAAGCAAGATGCACAGTACTTGGATATATGCAAAGAGGTGGAACACCAACTGCATTTGATAGGGTTTTATCTACAAAATATGGTGCAAAAGCTATGGAACTTGCAATGGAAGAAAAATTCAATAGATTAACAGTAATAAAAAATGGAAAAGTAAGTTCTGTACCATTAGAAGATGTTGTAGGTGAAAATAAGGTAATTGGAGCTGTATCAGGTAATACAAAAGAAAGCAATATAAGAAAAGTAACAATGGACGATGATTTAGTTAAAACCGCCAGAAGCATAGGAATATGTTTAGGCGATTAAAATATAATAAAATAAATAAAAGAAGGGAGAAAACAAAGATGGAAGAAAACAACCAAAATAATCAAAACAATGTAAATGCAGAAAACATTAAGAAGGAGGCTAAAGAAACAGTAAATCAAGTAAAAGACTCTTTCAAAAATATCGATATGAAACAAGAAACTGAAAAAGCAAAGAATTATTTTTCAAGATTTTTAAAACAACCAATAAAAGTAATTGGTGAAATTGCACATGACAAATCAAATGCATTCTTTAAAACAGCTATAGTAATTCTTGTTATATGGATAGTAGCATCTTTATTAAATTCAGTAGAGAGTGTTTTATCATCATTATTTACTTATGGAATTAGCGGATACAGTATATCTTATATATTTAAAACAATATTTAGTTCATTCTTTTCAATTATAAAGAGTATATTAACTCCAATAATTTCAATTGCTGTTTTATCAGGAATTATTTATATAATGAATAATAAAAATAAAAAATCTTTCTTAACAAATGCAATTACAATAATTGCAGCATTTGCTCCAAAAGCTGTAGCAGAAGTTATTAGTTTACTTACTATAATTCCAGGAGCTTACAGAATTACTTCACCAGTAAATGGACTTTTAGGAATAATTGCAACTGTATTTGCATTCTTTGCTATTAAAGAATTAAATGATGAAAAAGAAGATGATAGTGCAATAAAAAAATTCATAATTGTAGAAGCTATTTATTATGTAGTTAAATTCGTATTATCTTTCTTTACAATTTATATCTAAGATAATAATAAAAGACACCCAAAGGGAGAACTTAAATAAGGATAAAATTGTTCTTATTTGGTTCTTCCTTATTTTATTGGCGTTTTGATAGCTTGATATGATATAAAATTTTTATTCATTTTGTAGCGAAAATAAATTTTAGGAGGTTTTTAGTTATGAGAGAGATAACTTATCATAAAGAAGGAGATTATTATATTCCTGACCTATATTTCGCAGAAGATGAATACGAAAAAATTATCATATTGGAAAGTATGGTCATTTAAGACTAGAATATTTGAAAAAACATAAAAAGGCTGATTATACAATAATGTTTATGGACGGAACTTTAAGAAAACATATCGTTGACACAGATAAACAAGCAAAGTCAAAGTATGATACACTAATGAAACAAATGCTAGAGAAAAATCCTATTGATGAAAACTTAAAGAATACAGATCCATTAGAATGGGTTGGGCTTATGAATAATTATAAGCATTATGCAGAAGAAATAATTTTTTTTGAATATATTTATGTGTAGATAATTCAAAAGTGGACTGATTTTAATTTCAATCCACTTTTAAATCTTAATTTAATAAAATTTTATCTTTTAAATATATTTTTTATAAAGTTTATAAACTTAGTAAAAAAATTTTCTTTAATCTCAATTAAACTATTTTCACTATTGTTTTCTTGTATTGTTACTGTATTTTGTTGTTGAGTTTTTGATTGCATAAACAAATTACTTGGGTTATATTTTTCTTGTTTTTGTTCTTCTAATATTTGCTGATTCTGTTTTAATAAATTATTTAAAATTTCTTTTTGTCTATCTGTTGCAAAATAATCATTAAATAGAGTTACTAATATTGCATTGGCTTCTCTTGATATATTTTGCTTTTCTAATTCTATATTAGGATTAATTTGAAAATTATAATCTTTATCCATATTTTCTTTATAGTAATTTATTTTTTCTAATGGAATCTTAGCATATTCTTCATTTGGAAAGTATTTAATAATTTCTATAACCTCTGTATATGCTCTTTTATATGCAGTAATCATCTTTTAATACCTCACTTATATTTTTATCATTGGTTCTTTCTAAACTTTCTACTCTTTTAATATCTTCTGTTGCTACACCTTTAGTTATTGCATTTCTTACAGTATCTTCAATAGATATTTTTTTATCATCTCTCACTTTCATAATCTCTTGAAATTCTTCCATAGGAATTATCTCTTCAGAAAAAGCATGCTTTGAAAATTTTTCTGCTATTTCTAAATGGTCTTGTTGAAATTTTTTAATCTCTTCTAGCAATGTATCGCCTAATCTTTTTTTATCAGCTTCTGTTAAATTTGACATTAAATAAAAAGCATATTCATATTTTGAATATGATATTTCTCCTGTTTCTGCATCTTTTAATACACAAACCTTAAGTTTATCTGGATCAATGGTTTCTGTTGTGCCAGCATCAAATGGATTAATATGCCCATTATTCCCACCAGTATTTTCAATATCTGAACCATCAAACATTAAATACATCCCATCACCTAAAAATTCTTCAAAGCTCTTAGATGAAAGTACTTTTTTCTCCAAATCAGGATCTGTTTTAGATTTATCTCTCGTACCATTTTTTATACTGCAATATACTTGGTAAAAATCCGCCATCAGACCTGCTGCTGCATATTTTCCATCTGAAAATGATACTTTGGGTGTAGTATCTTTAACAGCTTTAGAATTTTCTTCTAATCTTGGAACTAACCCATATTGTTTAATACTAGAAAATCTATCTAGGTTTGTAAAGTGAAAACATTCTTTTGAACACATTTTATAATCTCCTTCTTTTTCTTTATACTTACCGACTTCTCTTATCATTGCTTTTGGGCTCACAACCTTATATACATATTCTACTGTAGCTGTTTGCATACATATTTCAGAAAATTGTTCTAAAGTTATTTCTGGATTTACTTGTCTAGCCATTGCAAACAACCCAGTTACTACTGGTATCGAAAAACTTGTACTATTTGTACCAATATATTTAAATTTTCCATCATTTTGTTTTACTGTTATTCCTGCTGAAGAAATACAAACTAAATCATTATTATTTATATTTTTTCCAGGAGTTGTTGTTTTGTCATCTCTAATACTCTGCAAATTAAATTCTTCTGGAGTTTTTAATAATTTTTTTACTAACTGTAACCTCTGGTCATTTTCAGATATTCCAAAATCATTAAGCTTATTAATAATTTGTTCAATATTGCCCTCGTTTATTGATTCAACCTCAATACCCATTTTTCTTAATTCATTTACTACTTGTCTCTCTATTGGTTGCTTACTTTTTCCTTCACTTTGACAATCAGCCGGTTCTATAACTTCATTACCACCTACATTTCTTCGTAATCCATATCTAAATCCAATCTCTCCACTATTAAAATTTGAAGAATTTACAATTTCGCAATTTTCTGAAAGTAAATTTTCATTAATTTCTACTGGCGAAGATATTGATAAAACATCTGCATTTAATTTTTCATTACCTAATATGGATTTAATAAATTCTTCTGCATCAGCATTTCTTGTTTTGCTTTTTTTATTATCACCAAAAAAAATTATTTGAGATTCTGGCACAATTTGAGAAATAATAGATGTAACAGTAATTCCATGATTTTCTTTATTTATCCCCTCCATTTGATAATATGACAAATTATCTCCAAATTGTGAAATATCAAAAGGAGTATCAATAATTGCTATAGTTACTCCTTTTCCTGTAATCCCTACCTCTTGCAATTCTTGAATTTCTTTCATTATACTTATTGAGCTTTCTAAAAGTTTCTGGGCTTGTATTTGAAGATTTTCTGGAAATTGGGTATCACTATCAAAAGAAACATATTGTAGCATTTGTTCAGATAATCCTGATAAGTCCCAATTTTCAATATTTCTACCACATAAACCTTCTCTAATAATATAATTATCAAACTCTCCATTTATCATCTTTCTTATAATATCATCATTTATAATTATTTTTTCACCATTTTTTATGTAATCTTCAATTTCTGATTGAGAATAATATCTCATATTCTTCACCTATCCATTTTTTCATTATTACTATAGTTCAATAAAATTTTAACAATTATTTCTTCTTTTTAGAGTTTTTATCTTCAATTAATTTCTTATCATCTATATATTTATAATTTAAAGCATTTTCTTTGCTAATAACTGATTTTCCTAATTCTTTTTCTAAATTATCACGTGTGTTTTTGGCAATTTTTCCACCACGTTTTGCCATTTCTCTGTTTCCTTTTAAGCCATAAGGCTTATGTTCTTTTACAAGTTCTCTTGTTGCAATTTCTCCTAAATCTGCTAGAGTAACTTCAATATCTGTCATATTATCTCTCAAAGATTCTTTTCTTAAACCTTTATATTCTTTATATTGTGATGCTTTCATTCCAGACCATTGTTGATAAATCTCATTTGTAAGTATTCCATATTCATAATTTTTTGTTATACCACTTTCTTTCCAAACATCAGTTAATTTATGTCTATCTACAACACCAGTTAATCTTTGTTTAATCCATTTATCGTCATATCCGTTTGCTTCTATAATAATCAACAGCACGATTAACAGCAAGTTCTGGATCAAAAACTTCATCAATTCTTTCTTTTCCCATTTGTGCAAGCCAAACTTTAAATGGTTCTGCATTTTTACTCGGAATTGACTCAATTAATCTCAAAATTCCTTTTGTATCTAAAACATCTTGATTATAATATTTGCCATCACTAGATTTTAATTTCAGTTGACTACAATTTGTAGTCAACTGACTACTTTCTTTTTTTAATCTTGTCTTTAAAACAGACCAGTATTTTCTTGGTTCATTGCTATCAGTTAAAGCATTAATTACATCAACTACACTAAAAAAATATTCTTCTTTTTCTGAATCCCAAATACTTCTTATTTCTTTACCTTCAAATAAATTTGTAATTGTGTCTAATTTATTATTATTCATATATTTAAGTACCTCCTTGTAGAATTATTAACTATTAACAATATCTTATCATAAAACCTAAAATTTTACAATTTTATAAAGATTTTATAAGAGGTGAAAAAGGCTCAACTGCTGAACATTTATCTGATATAGAATTTAAGGCTAAAAAAGAACGAGAAAAATTAGAGGCAATTACTGATAAGGTAAAACAGCAACAAAACAAATTTGCTGAAGCTATTTCTGCTACCCAAGATTCTGAAAAACGAAAAAGTCATGCACAACAAGAATTAAACGAAATAAAGAAAGATATTGATAATTACAAAGGTTATAAAGGCGACATTGATAATATTGATGTAGGAAAATCTAAATTATTTGGTAAAAAGGTTGAACTAGATACAGATGATTATCAAAATCTTGTTAAATATGCTAAAAAAGGTATTGCCTCAGATGTTGAGATTACAAAACTAAAAGAAGATGGAATAATGACACCTACTGAATACTACCAAAGTTTAGGAAGAAAATCGCCTACAAAAGTACAAGAAGTAAAGAATTTTTGGAATGCTGATACAGTAAACAATATATTAGATAGACAAGAATATATTGGAGATACAGTAAATTTCAGGTCAACACAAAGGTCTTTCAAAGACCATACTAAAATTGACTTACCAAAAGAAGAATGGAAAGTATTTAAGAACCATCACGAGCCAATAATTGATGAAGAAACTTGGAACACTGTACAAAGAATTAGAAATAACAAGAGAAGACCTACTAAAACAGGAAAACAAAGTATGTTTTCTGGTCATCTATTTTGTAAGGATTGTGGAGCAAAACTATATTATTGTACTGCTAACAATTTTACAGCCGATAAAGATTTTTATAGATGTTCCAATTATAAGAACAATTCCACAAATGCTTGTGCTAGCCATAATATCAAAGATATTGCTTTAAGACAGATTGTTTTAGAACAAGTACATCAAGTTGTTTCATATATTCACAATTTTGAATGGCTATTTATTAAAGAAAAGCAAAATGCAAGCATTGAGGAACAAAAGGCTCAAATTGTTAGAAATAAAAAGCAACTTACACAATATCAGCAAAGGTTAAAAGAAATAGATAACTTAATTCATCATATTTATGAAGATAATATTTCTGGAAAGATTACAGATGAAATGTTTTCTAATTTTTCTACAAATTACACAAATGAGCAAAAAGACTTAAAAGAAAAGATAGAAATATTAAATAAAAGTATTTTGACAACAGAACAAAAAGAAATTGCAATAACTTCATTTGTAGATAAAGTCAAAAAATATACTGAGATAAAAGAACTTACACCAGAGATAATAAATGAATTAATTGATAAAATATTAGTCCACCAACAAACAAAAGTTGATGGAAAGAAATATCAACAAATAGATATATACTATTCAGGAGTTGGAATTATATCAGTTTCAGCTAATGAATATGATTTTGAAAAAGAATTTCAAAATATGTTAAAAAATAAAAGAAAAACAGCATAAAAAAGCCTTAGGAGTATTTTTAATAAGAATGTCCTTATTAAAATGGGTGAATTGTAAAAATAAAATATAGTTTGTAAAACTAAAATAAATTGTAAGATTA
>OGPS01000856.1_pt1 | contig 26137 bp, 29 predicted proteins | sample 1552931 | NCBI WGS metagenome assembly OGPS01 (sample SAMEA2580252, study PRJEB22360) | human gut metagenome | biome: human gut; feature: human-associated habitat; material: faeces | place: Denmark | collected 2008/2010 | reverse complement strand
GCGATGGAGCGCTTCTGCTATGAACACGGCGGGAAAATCAGCGGCGGCTGGACACAAAACTACGGCTACATCGTGGAAACCGCGCATTACCGGTACTGCCTGCGCTGCAATCCGTCCCCTGGAGATTATAACTGCTACTGTACGGCCTATGATCTGGATGTCCAGCGGCAGAACATGGCGCGGGAAGAAGCGCCTCACATGGAGATGGGAGGCATGGTATGAGCATGGGAACGGCTTGTGCCAGAGGGCCTCCCGCACTGTCAGACCATTCTAAATCTTTCCGTTGACTTACGGATGGTTGTGTGGTAGTTGTTTGTGCTACCAAAAAAACGAAAGGAGAAACGCACATGAAGAAGAGAATCATGACCCTGATGGCGGGAATGCTCCTGCTGCTCACAGCCTGCGGGCAGACGAGGGACAACTCCACATCGACGATGCTGCCAGTGGCGGCGGTGCAGAGCGCAGCACAAGGTGTGGCTGGTGTAGCGGACAAGACGGCGGACAAGGCTGAAATGCCGCAGAAGGAGGAAAAAACCGAAGGCAGTGCGGATGCGCTGCTGCCTGTCGAGCGGGCGGGTGCGGAGAATGCGGATAACGCCGCAGAAAAGCAGCCTGCACCCGCTGAAACGGCACCGCCTGCTGCACCGGAAGAGCCGGCGACACCCGCGCCTGTGCCGGAGGATAAATCTGCTCCCGCACCCACACCGGTGCCTACCCCGGCAGAGGAGAAACAGAAAGAACCTACGCCCGAACCTACGCCCACGCCGGAGCCTGCCGCCAGCGGAGACATCTACTCCATCGCGGAGGCTATCCAAGCGGGCAACGAGTACGCAAGAGCGCAGTACGGCGTGACCATCGACACCAGTATGACCGCCGCCGACTCCAGCTACTTCCCCGGCACGGCAGACAGCGTGGCATGGCTGGCGGAGAACGGCGGACAGGCGGCACTGACCGCCGCCGTAAAGGGCAACGTGGACGCCACCTTCGCCTGTCTCGCCGCCATGGACGGCGCGGAAACGGTCAGCGCGTATGCGCGATTCAACTGCACCGTCCGCTACGATACAGCATCGGACGAATACATCGTGGTGGTGCTGTACGGATAAACCAACTGAATACCCGACCAAAAGGCCGACAGCGTATGCTGCCGGCCTTTTGCGTTGGGGGAAAGGAACGCTATGAAGAAAACCATTCCCAAGCTGCTGACACTTGTGTGCCTACTGGTGGCTGTCATGGGGCTGTCCATCGTGACCGTCCACGCCGCCACGGTCACAGGCACCGTCAGCAGCGGCAACGAATATCGCTATCACGAGGACAAAACGCCGGTGCCCCAGTGGGGGCCGTACACCAGCAACAAGCTGAAGTATTTTACCCGGAACGACACCGGGGAAACTGTTCCGGCCTACTGCATGGAGCCGGAGGTGCGCTCCGCCAGCGGCGATTTGCAGTATTCCTCCACGTCATGGAGCGACCTGACATGGAATCAGCGGTATGCCGTGACGCTGGCCATGGCCTACGGTTACGGCGGCAATTACGGCTTCAATATGCACCCGGACTGCGCGCAGCTGGCGACGCAGGCGGTGATTTGGGAGTTCGTGTGCGGCTACCGCAGCCCGGTGTACCCCTACGCGCTGTACGACACCACCTGCGCCAACCTGTTCCACTATGCGGGCGACGACGTGGCGGTGGCGTACAACATCATTATTGACCGCATTATGAACCACGGCAAGATCCCCAGCTTCGCGGTGAAGTACCGCAATCAGCTTTCGGGCGCTAATGCCATTACGCTGACATGGGACGGCAGTCAGTATGTGGGTACAGCCACCGATACCAATGGTGTGCTGTCGCAGTACTACTTCCGGACCAATATCAGCGGCGTAACCGTCAGCCAGCGGCGTAATGTACTGACCGTGACGGCCACAAAGGACGCCGCAGCGAAGCTGAACGGTTATATCAGCAGCGACTACGGCTACGCACTGGATGTGGAGGGTACAGAGTCTGTGCTGTTGGAGCCCAGCAATGGCAGCAATTATCAGGCTTGCGCCGCGTTGACCTCACTTCCCGACCCCGTGTGGGCGTACATTCATTTTAAGGTCAAAACTGTGGAGGAAAAGGGAAGCATCACCGTCCGCAAGGTGGTCGCTACGGGCGCACCTCTTGCAGGTGCGGAGCTGCTGTTGGAAACCTCCGCAGATGGCAAGACATGGACGGAGGTGGGCAGAGTGACCACCGACAGCACCGGTGCAGCCAAGTGGGAGGAACTCACACTCGGGGCGAAGTACCGCATTACCGAGGTCAAAGCACCCGCAGGGTACACGCTGCTGACTGAGCCGCTGTTCGCCGGAGTATTGGATAGCAGCAACCGTGATGTTACCATCACCGCCTGTAACAATGCGGGATTTGCCCTGCCGTTCACGGGCGGCACGGGATTTACGACCTATATTCTGTTCGCAGCACTCGCTCTCATGGCGGGTGTTTATTTTTGCAAAAGAATCGAAATGAAGGAGAACACCAAATGAAAAAGATCCATCGCGTATTGGCCATGCTCATGGCCGCTATCATGGCTCTGAGCCTCATCACCACAGCGTTCGCAGAACCTACCATCGACCCCGCAAAGAACGCCTCCCTTTCCATCTACAAGTACGACATCACCACTGCCAGCGCGGAGGGTGCGTGGGATGCGGAATCCTACGTTTCCACCGGCCTGCACGATGATGCCGCCGTCGTGGATAAGTTGGCAAAATACGCCATCCAAGGCGTGGAGTTTACTTACCTCCGTGTTGCCGACATCGCCATGAACAATGAACTGGTGGAGAGCCAGCGTCAGGTGGGTGTGCTGTATGGCTTCGACAGCTCCGACCGCAGCACCACCGTGCTGTCGGCCATCGGCCTGACCGGCGCAGACGCACACAAGACTGAGAACGGCGTCAACTACTTCACCAGCGATATGCTGAACAATAAGCTGTCCACCGCGCTGACTGCCAATGCCACCACCGTGAAAAATGCACTGGAGGCCGCCGTGAAGAACGGCGGCGTGGCTATGCCCGAAACGGACGCCACCGGTCACACCTCTGCATCCGACATGGAGCAGGGTTTGTACCTCATCGTAGAGACCCGCGTCCCTGAAAACGTGACCTCCACCTGCAATCCCTTCTTCGTGTCCCTACCCATGACCACCGTGGACGGTGCGGCATGGAACTACGATGTCACCGTCTACCCCAAGAACCAGACCGGCAACCCTACGTTGGAGAAGACCGTGCGTGAAGCAAAGAACTCCACCGGCAAGAACAACGGCAGCCTGACTGACATCACCGATGGGTACGCGCACACTGCCACCGCCTCCGTGGGCGACACGGTGGATTATCAGATCATCAGCACACTGCCCACGATTACCTCCAAGGCATCTGCGCTGAGCGGATACACCTACGTCGATACCATGTCCAAGGGCATCCGCTACAACAAGAACGATGTGGTCATCGAGTTCTTTAAGGACGCTGGCTGCACCGACAAGATCACCACATGGGATGAAACCTCCGGCAAATTCGCCGTGGCCTATGATGACGCAGCCAACACCATGACCATCCGCATGACCGATACCGGTCTGAGCGAGATCAACGAATCTGAGAGCGTTTATACTGACAGCGTGAAGCGTGGCTACAGCGACTGCACCATGCGTATCTCCTACGCTGCCACCCTGACCGCCGACGCCAAGATGGGCGATACCGACAACCCCAACGAGGTCGTGCTGACTTGGAAGCGTACCAACACGACTTACTTTGATACCCTCAAGGACTGCTGTCATGTGTATACATACGGCATCGACGTTCTCAAGCAGTTCAGCGATAACGGCGGCAATGTGCGGAATGTAAAGTTCCGGCTGCACAACGACACCGATGATGTATTCATGATTGCCGACTTGAAGGATGGCGTGTACTACGCCAAGGGCTTTGCCGCCAAGAAGTCTGATGCTACTACGTTCATTCCCAATGCACAGGGGCACATCGTGGTCAAGGGGCTGGAGGGCGATGCTTACAGCCTGACCGAAATTGCTACCGACAAGGGCTATGTGCTGCTGAAGGATGCGGTCAAAATCATTATCAAGACCAGCGAGAACGGCCAGTGCGAGAAGTGCGGCGCAAAACTGCTGACCGCCTCCGCCACCGTCAACGGAAAGGATGTCACCATGACGGAGGGCAACGCCATTGTGCCGCTGACTGTGGTTAACAACCCCGGTTTCGACCTGCCCAAGACCGGCGGCTACGGCGTTTGGATGTATACGGTGGGCGGCGTTCTGCTACTGGGCGCGGCGGCCTTCATCGCCGTCAAGTCCCGCAAGCACAAGAGCGAGAAGTGAAACGCTGGTTACTGGCGGCGGCTTGCGGTGCTGTGGCGTTGGGGCTTCTGTTTTACCCATTGGTGGGAGAACTCTTGAATGAAAAGTATCATTCCGATGTGGAAACCACCTACACCGCAGTTATCGAGGACACCGATGACGTCGAGTTGACTGCCCAGCGGGAAGCCGCGCAGCGGTACAACGCCATGCTGTCCGGCGCGGCCATCACAGAGGGAGGGGCATCCGCCCCTCCCTTGCCGTATGCGGAACAACTCACGGTGGGAGGCGTCATTTGCTACATCGACATCCCCAAGATCAACGTATACTTGCCGGTGCAGCACGGCACGGATGCAGACACGCTGGAAAAGTCAGTTGGCCATGTGGTCGGCACATCTCTGCCGGTAGGCGGAGAAAGCACCCACGCGGTACTGTCGGCCCACAGCGGCATGGCGAGTTCCAAGCTGTTTTCGGACATTGACCAGCTTGCAGAGGGCGACACGTTTTATATCCACGTGCTGGGCGATACGCTGGCCTATAAGGTGAACACCATCCACACGGTGCTGCCCGCGGACACGAGCCTGCTCCAAATTGAGGACGGCAAGGATTTAGTCACGCTGGTGACGTGTACGCCATTTGGCATCAACACCCACCGGCTGCTGGTGCGTGGCCACCGTGTTCCCTACACCCCCGAACAGGAAGCGACTGCCGCCGCAGAAAAACCAGCTGCATCCTCGTGGACACGGCACTACCTGACAGGCTTGGCTATCGGTCTCGGTGTAGTGGCGGTGGTCAGCGGCGGGTATTTCATCGTGAAACGGAGAAAACGCCATGCGTAAGACATCCCTTGTACTGGCGGTACTGTTGGCCGTGGCGGGCATATGTGTGATGCTGTGGCCGGTGGTCACGGGGAACAGACTCCAAAGCAGTGCCGCAACTGCTGTGCAGGAGTTTTTAGCCGAGCGTAATGAGCCAGAGCAGCAATACCCCGAACTGCTGGCGGCTCTACAGGAGTACAACCACCAGCTTTACGCGGAAAAGCAGTGTAACCTTGTTGACCTCGAAGCCTGCGAAGAACCCGCCGTCGATCTGGCCGCCTATGGCATTGACGATGAAATCATCGGTGTGCTGGAGATACCTGCTATGGAGTTGACCATGCCGGTCTATCTGGGGGCATTAGACGACCACCTCGCCGCAGGCGCGACGGTGCTGGGCAACACCTCCGCGCCCATCGGTGGGGATAACACCAACTGCGTCATTGCCGGACACCGGGGCTGGCGCGGTGCGGATTACTTCCGGTATATCGACCGCTTACAGGTTGGCGATACCGTTACGCTGACGAATCTGTGGGAAACGCTGACATATACGGTGACCGACATCCAGATCATCCAGCCCCATGAGGTAGATAAGATCAAGATACAGCAGGGGCGCGACCTGCTGACGCTTCTGACCTGCCATACCTACGCTTCGGGTGGGCGGCAGCGATATGTGGTGTGCTGCGAGAGAACGGAGGCGAGATAGCTATGAACCTTATAGGCAAAGTGACCTTCGTGGGAGACGATGACATTCTCTATGACGATGCAGACGCCTTCCTGGACTGCATCCGGGAGGAGCTGCCCTATCGGGACACCACAGGGTTTCGCTATGAAGTCTTGACAGACGATCCCGCTATCCGCAAGGCAGCAGATGACATCCTGTTTGACTTTCTTGGTGAGGAAAACCCCTGTGAGCTGGAAGACTACACACAGACGATGGGAGGAATTTAGTATGAACGTAAATCGGGAGATGTTGGCGTTCCTGCGGAAGCAGTACCCTGTGGGTACACGCATCCGGCTGGACTCCATGCAGGATCCGTACGCACCGGTGGAAGCTGGAACGACGGGGAAACTGGACTACATCGACGACGCCGGGCAGTTTCATATGAAGTGGGACAACGGGCGGACGCTGGCGCTCATTCCCGGCGTGGACAGCTTTACCGTTTTACCGCCCGAGCTCAGCATGACGAAGTTGTATATGCCGCTTACCGCCGAGCTTTATGAGCCGGATGTGTATGGCAATATGCAGGAAGAACCGGAGTTGCTGACCGGACACGACCTGACCGCATATGAGGATCATATCCGCAGCGCACTGGTGAAGTATCGGATGCCGGAGGAGGTCAACCGCGGCATCATGCACTGGTATGACGCGGCGGACAGTTTGAACGATAAGGTGCGTTCCGTCACCTTCGACGTGGAGCGGCGAAACGGCAAGCTGTGGGGTATCGCGGAATGTCAGATCAGCGGCGAGTTGTCGGCGGCAGAGCTGACCACGCTGAAGGAGTATATTGAAGGACAGGCGTCGGACGGCTGGGGCGAGGGCTTCGAGCAGCATGAGATTGCCGTTGGACACGGCAGCGAGCTGTATGTGCATCTGTGGCAGGATGAGGACTGGAGCATCCAGACGGAGCAGGAGCGCTTCCGCGCCCACTTCGAAAAGCTGCCGGAGATGTGCTTCACGCTGCTGCCGGGCACGGGACAGCTTATCTGCATCAAACGCGGCGAAAGCGGGTACTACCCCAGCGATTGGTCTACCGGTGACGTCCGCGAGAACCGCCGTATCGCGGATGAGCAGAACAGAAAGAGGGGCGTGACGCCTGCACAGGAGGAGGCTATGAAGATCGGCAGCATGTGCGGCTGGGATGTACCCGGTGCAGACCCGGACAACTGTGAGGACATCGTACAGCGCCGTGGGGGGATGGAGCTTGGATAAAAAGATCATCTCCATATACATGGGCAATCCCGACAACAGCAATCACGCAGAGCTGGAGCTGCCCGCCACGCCATGGGAAATGGTGGATGCCATGGACAGACTGCGTCTGTCAGAGGGACAGGAACCCTATTGGCAGGTGGAGGACATGGGCCGATATGAATTTCTCGCCCCACATCTTGATGGGTACGATTTATACCAGTTCAACGCACTGGCAGAGAAGCTCCGTACATTCGGTGATGTGGATGCCGTGGCTTTCGAGGGTCTGGTGCAGATGGAGCTTAACAATCTGTATCAGAACAACGGCGGTGAGCTGACGCTCCGGCGGGTACTGGATCTGGCATACAGCGTGGATTGCTGCCATGTGGTGCCGGGGATCACGGACGATGCCGCGCTGGGACAGTTCTACGTGGAGAACGATTTTCTCCCGGATTTGGCAACCGTGCCGGACAGCGTATTGGAAATGCTGGACTACGAGAAGATCGGCAGATCGATGCGTGAGGGTGAGGGCGGCGTACTTACGCCCCACGGCTATGTGATGCAGGAGTCCGAGCTGCGGCAGGCTCCTCCCAACTTGGGTAGGCCGCCACGGAAGCCGCCGTATATGATCTATTTCCTCTGCGTCAGCGACATCCGTGCTGTAAAGTTGTACCTACCCGCAAAGCAGGCGGAGCTGGACGCCGTGCTGGATTGCCTGGAGGTGGACAGCTGGCGGGAGGTGCGGCTGGAGGAGTGCGACGCCGCCATGCCGGAGATGTGGCTCTTCACGGATATGGCCTATGACGGCATGGAGCAGATCAACCGATTTGCACAGTGCCTGGAGGAACTGGACAGAAATAACGAACTGATAAAGTTCAAGGCTGTGGCCGGTCAGCTGGACATCAGAAGCCTGGACGATGCGCTTGCACTGGCAGAGCATCTGAGCGAATATGCCCTTGAGCCGGGGATCCATTCTCTGGAGGAATTGGCGAGGGAGGAGCTCTCCGTCATCGTGAGCGATCCGGATCGTGACCTGCTGACGCGGCATCTGAACATGGAGGCCTACGGCGCAGACCTGTTGTGGCGAGATCAGGGGCTTTTCAGTGACTATGGCTATATCTGCCGCCCAGACGGACAGCCGCTGCAAGTACCGCGGCAAGGCGTGGACATGACCATGCAGTAAAATTTAACAACAATGGGACCGCTTTCCGAAAAGGGACGGCGATCCCTCTTTTGCGTCCTTTTCGGTGAACGGTCACCGGAAGGGAGTGCAAGAATGACGAAGGAAACCGTCGCCCTGTATCTGGAAAATGGATTTAAGGGGCGCAGAAATGTGATCAGCAGCCGGGAATTGGAGCGTGTGCTGGGCATCAGCAGGAACGAGCTGCGGCGGCGCGTCAACCGTCTGCGGCAGGACACCGTACCCATCGCGGCAGACCAGCGGGGCTACTACTTCGCAGAAACGGCGGCGGAGGTCTATGATACCATCCGTGGCTTGCAGAAAATGCGCAGCGGACTGGACGCGGCTATCTCCGGACTGGAGCGTGCATTGGAGAAATTTGATGCGTGACAGCCTGATAAAGCTCATGCCTTGGATGGGCGGTAAGGGACAGCTTATGTGGGCCATACAGATGCTCCTGCCCATCCACTATAAAACACTGGTGGATGTGTTTGGCGGCAGCGGTATCATCACGCTGAATACCGCCGTGCCGAAGGGGTGCCTGCAAATATATAACGACCTGAACCACGACCTGTATAACCTGCTTTTCTGCGTCAAGCACCGCCCTATGGCCCTGACGAAAGAACTGAGCTTTCTCCCTATCAATGCCCGTGATGAGTTTGATGTGCTGCGCAGACAGCTGCAGGGCGAGGACTTCACACAGCTGTATCTGGATGAGGAGCTGCAGCTGGCAGAGCAGATGTTCCCACCGCCGGAGGCGGAGGAGGTCAAGCGGCTGCTGCAAAGCCGTGCGGAGCTGTCGGATGTGCGCCGCGCCGCCGCTATCTACAAGTTGCAGCGATACAGCTATAACGGCAACGGCGACAGCTATGGTGTGAGCTCCTGCGATATACAGCGATTCTTTCGGGATATTTGGGAGTGTTCTCACCGCCTGAAGGATGTAGCGCTGGAGAATAAGGATTTCGAGAGCATCATCACCACCCATAATGATCCGCAGACCACGGTCTATTGTGACCCGCCCTATTATGAGGCGGAGCGTTACGCGGTGGAGTTTCCCCGCAGTGACCATCAACGGCTCCATGACGTACTGGCGCAGCACAGGGGCTTCGCCATGGTGTCCTATAACAACTGCGACTATATTCGCAGGCTCTACGAGGACTTTTTCATCTATGAGGTGGAGCGTCCCAACAGCCAATCCAAGAAGAAAAATGACATATATCGGGAATACATCATGACCAACTATGACCCCCGTGCTTTTGCATCGCAGATGACGATATTCGGAGATTACAGCAGCAATGGGAAGATATGCCGGCTGGTGCATATCCCGGAACGACCTTTGAGAACTTGAGGAGGATCTATCATGAAGAACGAAATGACACTGGACAAGACCGGCCTGACCATCCCCGGCAGCGAGCTGGCAGAATGCGGCATGGCGGGCGTAGATCTGTCTGCCCAGATGACGCATAGCCTTCTGCTGCTTATGCCGCGTGAGATGACAGCGGTACAGACGGCAGACGCACTGGCCGGACTGTTTGACGCGGCATCGCAGCTTGTGTCTGCCCTGCTGGACGCCTGTCGTATGCCCTGCTGTAAGGACTGCGATTCGGACGTGAGGGAATTCGACCTCGATGCCGTGCCTGCGCCGATCCGGAAGCTGCTGCTGGATAGCGGCTGCTGCCCGGCCTTGCTGGAATGCTATCTGGAGGAGGGAGATGTGGTCTATGCTGCCAAATGAGGCAATGTACCCCTACACGGCGAAGGAGGCAAGGGACAGGGGCGAGCTGGAGCTGTGGCGTGCCAATTTTCGCACCAACTGTGCCTGTGCCGGGGCGATAGAGCTGGCGATCCATCGGGACTTTGACGGAATGCATCTCAAGGACGGCTGCGCCAAAAGCGTTATTGACCAGTACGGCTATAGGCGTGTAGGGTATGTGCTGGCCAACACCTTGCAGCTGCACGCCTATGACGGACGCTACCATGAGACCAATAAGAGATGGAGCAGAACCATCTTCGTGCCCGAGGACGGTGGACACCGCCATACCTTCCTCATTGGCAGTCATCCCGCTGTGCTGGATGGCTTCGTCAGTGACTACCGAGCGGAGCTGGAGCAGCTCCAAGCGAATAGCAATCAGGCGATGTCCATGGGCGAAATGACGATGTGAAGGAGGAAGCTATGAGATATGTGAAACGTGCAGTGCTGGTCTGCGGCGCAGCGGCACTGCTCTGCTGGCTGTTTTCCGTGGCGGCTTACGCCACCGGCAGCGGCGATGTTGCCGGTGCGGTGGAAAGTACATGGGCGGCGGCATCAGGGCAGATCAAGACCGTTGTCAACAATGTGGTATTCCCTGCCATCGATATGATCCTCGCCATTTTCTTCTTTGTGAAGCTGGGTACCGCCTACTTCGACTATCGAAAGACGGGTCAGTTTGAATGGACCGCACCGGCTATTCTGTTCGCGTGTCTGGTTTTTACCCTGACCGCACCGCTGTACATCTGGGACATCGTGGGTGTGTGACCGCGATGTCTGAACATTTTTCGGTTGGCTTTTTGCAGAAAGCGTGGTAAAATAGCATGGAAATGACTGAGAAAAGAGGTGGCACGATGCAGTATACGCTGATGCACAAGAACATCGCAGTCCTCGATATGGAGCTGGATGAGGTGACAAGTTCTATCCAGCGGATCGACGCGGTGTATCGTTCGGAGCATCTTCCTGTGGCAACAGCCTCAAGGCGGGACGGTGTGGATCGTGCCGCGCTCAATGCATGGTGGATCGACCGCTGCATTCCCGCCAGCCGTTCCGGTGTGCGAAAGGCACTGGAAACACTGAATCTGCCCAATACGCAGGTGTTGCTGACACGCTGCTTTGGCCTGAGCCTCTCAGACCAGTACTGGGTCAGGCCCTGGGGCAGCGACCTCCGGTGGGAGCGCATCAACTTCTTTGAAAATCCCTTCTCGGAGGACATCGGTGATGTACTCTTAGGCAAAGCCAAAGAAACGGTAGGTTTTGATTTCAGCTCCCCGGATAATACGTCTGATGGCTACCTGAAAAAACGGTGGAAGATCATAGACGGAAAACGGTGTCTACTGAAGGCAGGTAGTAACCCCTTTATGCAGCAGCCGTTCAACGAGGTAATCGCATCACTGGTGGCGGAGAAACTGGGCATTCCCCACGTCCCCTATACACTGCTCTGGGATGACGGCGTCCCTTACAGCGTCTGTGAGGATTTCGTTACGCCGGACACGGAGCTTGTCAGCGCGTGGCGCGTGATGCAGTCCATGAGGAAAGACAACAACACATCGGTCTACCGCCACTATCTGAACTGCTGCGAGGCGTTTGGTGTGGAGGGTATGGAACACGCGGTGGATCAGATGATCGTGCTGGACTACCTTATCGCCAATGAGGACAGGCATCAGAACAACTTCGGACTACTCCGCAGTGCAGATACACTGGAATGGTTGGGCACCGCACCTATCTTCGATAGCGGCTCCTCCTTGGGGTACGATAAGCTGACACCTCAGATCCTCTCCGCCCGTGCCATTGAGTGTAAACCATTCAAAAAAACGCACCATGAACAGCTCAAGCTGGTGACCTCCTTCGGCTGGATCGACTTTGATAGGCTGAGGGGCATTGAGCAGGATATCCGGGACATCTTGGATCAGGCCGGCGAGTATGTGGACGAGAGCCGTAAGGCTGCGATCATCTCTGCATTTTCCTCCCGGCTTGGACAGCTGATGGTCTTGGCGAAGGTGCAGCGGCAGGAGGATGACGTGGCACAGGATGTGGAACAGGACAGGGCGCAGGACTACGGCTTTAAGATGGAGCTGTGACCTGCAACATAATACGATAACAGGAAGCACTCTGCTGACGGCAGAGTGCTTCCTGCGTTTACGGAGGTGAGAGCTTATTTTTATTTGGGACTTTGTAGCCGATACGGTGCTGGGTCAGATCGTGGACTGGTTCTACGGTCAGATCGTGGGCTTTCTCGGCAATTTCTTTTCGGAGATGGGAAACATGGGCGCCGAGCTCTTCGCCATGAGCTGGGTACAGAGCGTGGTGTTGTTTTTCTCCTATCTGGGCTGGGCGCTGTTTGCCATAGGGCTGGTGGTAGCCTGCTTCGAGTGCGGCGTGGAATATTCCGGTGGCCGCGGCAATGTTAAGGAAACGGCTTTGAATGCCATGAAAGGTTTTCTGGCGGTCTCCCTTTTTACGCAGGTGCCGGTGCGCTTGTATGAGCTGGCGGTATCGCTGCAGGCCGACCTGACGGCAGGCATCACCGGCTTTGGGACGACCAGCATCGGAGACGCGGCAAAAGCGGCGCTGGAGGATTTCAACGCCGTGGAGAGCCTGACATCTTCCGGACAAATCATTTTGCGGGGCTTTGGCCCGGTGACCAGCGGACTTATGGTCATCTTCTGCCTTGCGCTGATGGCCTATGCGGTCATAAAGGTCTTCTTCGCCAACCTTAAGCGCGGCGGTATTTTACTCATTCAGGTCGCGGTGGGCAGTCTGTATATGTTCTCTGTACCGCGCGGCTATGGCGACGGATTCATACAGTGGTGCAAGCAGGTCGTGGGACTGTGTCTCACGGCTTTTTTGCAGGCCACCATCCTTGTAGCTGGCTTGATGGTGTTTAAGGATCACGCGCTGCTGGGCCTGGGGTTGATGCTCTCTGCCGGAGAGATCCCCCGTATCGCCGGTGCGTTCGGACTGGATACCACCACGCGGGCCAATATCTCCTCGGCGGTCTACACGGCACAGAGCGCGGTCAGTATGGCGCGGACGGTGGTGGCCGCAGCAAAATGAGAGTTATCACCATGGGAAGTCTTTTCGATGGAATAGGAGGCTTCCCGCTGGCGGCCATCCATAACGGCGTTGTGCCCCTGTGGGCCAGCGAGATCGAGGCTTTCCCCATCCGCGTCACACGGGAGCGTCTGCCGGGGATGCTGCACTACGGGGATATCACGAAGCTGCGCGGGGACGAGCTGCCGCCTGTGGACATTATCTGCGGCGGCAGCCCCTGTCAGGACTTGTCTGTGGCTGGAGCGAGGGCGGGGCTTGCTGGGGAGTGTTCCGGCCTATTTATGGAACAAATCAGGATCATAAAGGAGATGCGAGATGCAGATGTTTTACGAGGACGAACAGGTATCCATGTTCGCCCCCGATTCATGTGCTGGGAAAATGTCCCCGGCGCATTCTCCAGCGGGCAGCAAAAGGGAGATGACTTCCGGGTCGTTCTGGAGGAAACACTCGGAATTGGTGTATCAGGAATTCATGTTCCTGAAAATCACCCTTGGGGATGGCGATATTCTGGGGCAGCCATATTGGGAGATTTTGTCTCCCTATGTTGGCGAGTCCTCGACGCTCAATACTGGGGTGTGCCCCAGAGTCGTAAGAGGATCTTCCTTGTGGCAGATCTTGGAGCCCCATCCTCAGCGCAAATACTATTTGAGCCGGAAAGCCTGCCTGGGCATTCTCCGTAGAGCGCGGAAGCGCGGGAAGGAGTTGCCTGCAACGCTGAAGTTGGCGTTGGAAATGCAGAGCGGCCTGCGGATGATCGATTTGGTAATATTGGCGCAGATGGGGCTTATCAAGGCGTACCATATCAACCAGAGGAACGAGGGTATCGATCTGGGCGATACGGCGGGGGCGCTGATGGCGACCTCCAATTTGCAGATGCAGACGTTCGTGGCGGGCTTCTCTGCCGGTGCGGGAGCCAGTGCGGGCGGCATCGGTTACCGCGAGGGCGTTGCGCCGACACTGAAGGCCGGCGGCAGCGGAAACAGTATGCCAACCGTCCTGTGCATCAACGATCAGGGTGGCGAGCGTATGGACGTGACGGTAGATAAAACCGCCACGCTTCGGGCGCAGATGGACAACCACCAGCCGCTGATATTCGAGAACCACGGCATAGATGCCCGCTACCGGCAGATGGGTGATGTGGCACCCACCATGTCGGCACGCTGCGGCACCGGAGGTAACAATGTACCGCTTGTGGGGGAGCAGGTGTTCTGTATCACCGGCAACGCTATTGACCGTGAGCCGGAGAACGGCGGCAATGGCATCGGGTATCAGGAAAACGTATCCTACACACTGACCGGCTTTGACCGGCACGCGGTGTGCTCTGTCTCGGAGGTGGTCGGCGCACTGTGCAAAGGCGACGAAAAGGGCGCAGGAAGTCAGTATGTGGAGCAGGGCAAATGCGTTGTGGATCTCTATACCTGCGAGCCTGCCGGCGACAAGGATCTGCCCATTCTGCTCATCCGCCGCCTGACACCCTTGGAATGTGAGAGATTGCAGGGCTTCCCCGACGGCTGGACGGATATCCCCGGCGCATCTGACAGCGCACGGTACAAGGCGCTGGGCAACAGCGTGGCCATCCCCTGCGTGGATTTCGTGATGAAGTGTATGGCGGACGCCATACGGGGAAGCGATTAAACATAACTTGTCCATTGTGCTTTATTTGCGCCTGCTTCTTCGTTGTACTTGTCAATAGCTTTCCCGCCGCGCTTCGGCTATGCTTTGCTTGCCTCGGAGGGGGCGGAAAGGAGCACACCATGGAGGAAAAGAAAAACCTCTGCGCACCCATCCCGCTGTCGCTGCACCAGCGGCTGCGTGCGGAGCAGGAGCAGCGTGGACAGACGCTGGCAGACTACATCACGGATATACTCAACGAACACTTTGAAGGAGGAGCAAAAAACATGGGCAATACCAATCGCACCATCGCCTTTCAGGTACCGGAGGAGCTCTTTGACCGGCTGAAGGATTACCTCGCCAAACACGGCTTGAAGCAGAAGGACTTCATTCTCGGCCTCATCGAACGGGAACTGAACGACGCAGTGGATGCGGAATAACAACATACAGAGCCGCAGGCGTGTGCCTGCGGCTTCACTTTTGGAGGAGAACTATGTACCTATACCCTGAAAATCTGACAGCTCGCCCGATGCTGTGGCTGTGGACGCTGCGGGACGTGGCATTCATCGGCGTCGGCCTGCTGCTGTCGGTATTGGCACTGACGCAGGCCGGCACCGTGATCCCATTGGTGGTCACAGCGGCACTGGCCTTCCTCTGCATTCGGCACGGCGGTGTCAGCATGCTGGACTTTCTGCGCTACGCCGCAGCGTTCTTCTTTTTCGGACAGCAATACTACGAATGGAGGGAACGAGTATGAGAAAGAAGAAGTCCACGCAGCAGCTGGTGGGCATTGAGCGCGTGACGGACAGCAGCGTGCTGACGGCAGGCGGTGAGTTGACCTTTTACCTTGTGCAGCCTACTAACCTGAACGTGCTGCCGGAGTCGGGTGTCCGCACGAGGGTGACAGCGCTGCTGAATGTGCTGAAGACCTCGGCAGAGATGGAGCTGCTGGCGTTAGACTCTAAGGAGTCTTATCAGGATAACCGTCTCTATTATCGGCGCAGGGCAGAGGAGGAAGGCAATCCCGCTATCCGCACTCTGCTGGCGCAGGACCGGCGGCATCTGGACGATGTGCAGACCATGATGGCATCATCCAGACAATTCTGCTTTGTGCTGCGGCGCAGAAAGACGGACGGTGCGATCAACCTCGCAACAGTGGAACAGCGGCTGCGGGACAGTGGCTTTACCGTTCGCCGAGTGGAAGGAACGGAACTATTGGAGCTGCTTGCGCTTTGTTTTGAACAGGACGCCACCCACGAGGCGTTTGACCTCATAGACGGTGCGCATTGGCTGACGGCGGAAATGGAGGAAGAAAATGCGGATTTTGAAAGTTGAACCGGGCGAAGCGCCCTATGTAAAGGATATGAAGGATGGGTTGGAGGCGATTCAGCAGGAGGTACAGGGACTATTCCAGCCGGTATATGTGGAGGATGGCGTGATCCTCTGCTGCAATGAAGAGGGAAAGCTCAATGGCATGAAGCCCAATCGCTGGCTCGAGGATGATATTATCTGCGGGCCGTTTTTCCTGGTGGGGGATGACCACGAGGGCGGCTTCTGCTCTCTGACAGACGAGCAGTTGGATCGGTACACGCAGCGGTTTCGGGAGCCGGAGCAGTTTACCGGCCACGAACCGGAGCTTGAGCCGCGCATGGAATTTTTCTGCTGGTGAGGTGGATGGAATGAAAAACCCGTTTCACAAAAAAGAGATCTCACCGCAGGAGGCATTTATCCGCTCCTTTCTGGATTGCATCGCACCGGGCGTGGTGAAGTTCGAGGTGGATCACTACATCTTCGGCAATACCTACCGCTGCGTATGGGCGCTGCGGGAATACCCCGCCAGCACCGAATCTCAGGCCATCCTGCGGCACTTGCGCGAGAAAAGCGGCGTAACGCTGCGGCTCTACTGCCGGCAGGTGTCCCCCGGCGAGGAGGACAGGATCATCGACAATGCCAATAAGAAGAACAAGCTGGACGGCGCAGACCCCAACAAGCTGCGGCAGGCAGTGGAGGCTGAGAGCAACCTGCGGGATGTAGCGGAACTGGTGCATAAGATGCACCGAGAGCATGAGCCGCTGCTCCACTGTGCCGTGTATCTGGAGATGACGGCGGACAGCATGGAGCGTCTGCGGCAACTCCAGACGGATGTGCTGACGGAGCTGGTGCGCTGCAAGCTGAATGTGGACAAGCTGCTCCTGCGGCAGAAGCAGGGCTTTTACTGCGCCAGTCCTGTGGGCTATAACGCCCTTGGCCGTGAGTTTGAGCGTGTGCTGCCTGCCGGCAGCGTGGCCAACCTGTACCCGTTCAACTACTCCGGCAAAGCAGATCCCAACGGATTCTATATCGGCAAGGACAAATACGGCAGCAACATCGTGGTGGACTTCGACCGCCGCGACAGCGATAAGACCTCTGCCAATATCCTCATCCTCGGCAACAGCGGACAGGGCAAGAGCTATCTCATGAAGCTGCTGATCTGCAACCTGCTGGAAGCGGGCAAGTCCGTGGTCTCACTGGACGCGGAACATGAGCTGGAGGAACTTTGCGGTAAGCTGGGTGGCTGCTTTATCGACCTGATGGCCGGCGAGAAGCGTATCAATGTGCTGGAGGTGCGGTGTTGGAACGAGGACACAGAGGCGGACGAGTCCGCACCGGGGGCTTTCCGCAAGTCCACACTGCTGGCGCGGCACATCTCTTTCCTGAAGGACTTCTTCCGCGCCTACAAGGACTTTTCCGACCCGCAGCTGGATACCATTGAGATCATGCTGTCTGCACTGTATAAAAAATGGGGCATTTCTGAGGAAACAGACTTCCGCCAGCTCAAGCCGGGGGACTACCCCGTCCTATCCGACCTGTATGCGCTCATCAATAATGAACTGGTGAATTACAGGAACGGCAGCCTGTACACGCGGGAGCTGTTGCAGGAGGTGCTGCTGGGCCTGCACTCCCTGTGCGTGGGTGCGGACGCGCCGTTCTTCAACGGGCACACCAACATCTCCGACGATAGGTTTCTGGTATTCGGTGTAGGCGGCGTACTGACGGCGGCCAAGAGCCTGCGGAACGCCCTGCTGTTCAATGTGCTGGCGTATATGTCGGACAAGCTCCTGACGGCGGGCAACACGGTGGCGGCATTAGATGAGCTATACCTGTGGCTGTCCAATCCGGTGGCCATTGAGTATATCCGCAACTGCTTGAAGCGTGTGCGGAAACGGGATTCTGCGCTGATGATGGCCTCGCAGAACTTGGAGGACTTCGACCAGGAGGGCGTGCGGGAAATGACCAAGCCGCTGTTCGCCATCCCGCCCCACCAGTTCCTGTTCAATCCTGGTTCCATTGGCAGGCGGTTCTACATGGATATGCTGCAGCTGGACGAGGCGGAGTTTGAGCTCATTCAGCACGCACGCCGCGGCGAATGCCTGTTTAAGTGCGGTGCGGAGAGGTATCATCTGAAGGTTATAGCGCCGGATCATAAGGCAGTATTGTTCGGAACGGCAGGTGGAAAGTGATGGCCACGCCCGTATTGGCACGAGTAGCGGCTGCCTTGTTGACAAATGAGGATGGCCGAAAGACCATCGGGTGGGTATTGGCGTTGCTCTTGTCGCCGTTGATCCTGTTGGTGGTGTTCCTCTGCTGCTTCAGTGATGGCGCGTCACAGCACAACAACGCCGTGGTATCCGCGGCGTTCTATGGCGCGGAATTGTCGAGCCAGGTTCCTGCGGAATACCGCACACATATCACCGAGATGCAGGAGGCGTTCTCCCTTCTGGATTCGGCCACCGTCTATGTCAATCAGAAAGCCGAGGAAGGCAGCCTTGACCCGGTACAGGTCAAGGCTGTTTTCTTTGCCCTCTGCTTCGGCGACAACGCGCCGACCCGTGCTGCCGCAGACCGCTTTGTGGACTGCTTTTATAAAACGGAAACACGGACGCGCATGGTAACGGTGGTACAGGAGGATGGCACAGAGGAACAGGTGGAGGAAACATACGAGGTGACCGTACCTCTGTCGACGGCAGAAGTCTACGAAAAGCTCTCCACCTGGCGTGGCTGCGTGGTGTCTGACGAGGAGCGTTCCAATGCTGCGGACATCTACGCCATAGTCATGGGCAGCATGGGCGGCGATACCTTCAACGGTGATTATGAGTCGGGCGGCAGTGCGCCGATTGAGCTGGATGTATCCATGCTTACCGACCCGACTACGAAGAACGCCGCCGACCTTGTGACCTACGTCACCAATGCGTGGAACTCCGGCTGGGGCTATGTGTGGGGGACGTATGGGCAAGTTCTGACGCCGGAGCTGCTGCAATACAAGCTGACGCAGTATCCGGACGGCGTCGGGAAGTATGCGGCCTTCATCCGTGCCAACTGGCTGGGCAGACACACTGCCGACTGTGTAGGACTCATCAAGGGCTACGGCTGGCTGTCCACCGACACCATGACCATCGACTACGGTACGCACGGGATGCCGGACATCGGAGCCAACGAGATGTACTTCAATGCCACGCACAAGGGTGAGATCGCGACCATGCCGGATACGCCGGGACTGGCGGTGTGGAAGGCCGGGCATATCGGTGTATATATCGGCAATGGTGAAGTCGTTGAGGCCATGGGTACCAAATACGGCGTGGTCAAGACGCAGCTGGAAGGTCGCGGCTGGACGCACTGGCTGGAGGTGCCGTATATCAACTATGAGTAAGGAGGAGCGAATGGAAGAAACCAATATCACCATCAATTTTGATGCGGCCAAGATGGATGCGCTGGAGTTTGCGCTCCGCAAGCAGCGGTCGTCTGTACAGCGGCGCATGGCAGAAATGCTCCAACAACTCTACGAGTCGGAAGTCCCGGAAGCGGTGCGAGAGTATGTGGATAGTAAGGCGGTGCCTGCCGCAAGGCCCAAGCGACCAGCAAAATCGGTCACACCCAAGGTGCAGGTTGGAGAGGAAAAACGGTCAGAGATGAAGGAGGACAACTGATATGGGAATACAGGACGATGCGGTTGCTACCTGTGCTGCGTACCGTGTAACAGAAAACGGACAGACGTGGTACTTCACGACCTGGCTCGGTGAGGAGCTGATGGATGCTGCACAGACTCTCCGCAGGTACTGCACGAGTACAGAACACAGCACCGGCAAATTCATCTCTCTGTATTCGCAGGCGCAGCCTATCACGCCGGAGGAGTATCAGCGGATGATACTCCTCCGCATGGAGAACACCGGAAAAGTCGCCGGCGTGTTTGATTTGGATTTTGACAAGCGTGAATTTTCGGCTGTTCACATCATGGACGGTTGGACCACGTGGGCGATGCGGGATGTGATACCGTCTATCCACCAGGCCACAAGGCCACGGTTCGCAACGGCGGATGAGCAGCTCCGTAAACTGCTGGAGCTGCTGGACGGCATGGAACTCACATCGGCTGGACATCTCACCGCGCGGAATTTTTCGTTCAGCGATGAGATCCTGATGGAAAACGGGAAGCTGAATTTTTATGTGCAGGCGGACTTCGATGTAGACGCCGCTTTCGGTACATTCGTGTGTACGGACGAGAACGATGACTGGCTGAATATCTACGCCAACTATGACATCGCGCAGGACAGGCCTTGCGACACGCTGGAGCTGAATCTCTGCAAGGGGGATGGTTCAGAGAAGAGCTGGAGCTACCATCTGAACGCTGCCGAGCAGGAGGTGCTGGCGCGGAAGATGGAGGCGTTTTGCCAGCAGCAAAACGGCATGAGCCTGCACGATTTCGCCCGGCAGCTTCAAGAGGAGCCGGGGCCGTCTCCGCAGATACAGATGTAGCCCCGTGTTTGCCCCTGTGGGCCGGTTTGTGGCCTCGCAGGAACGCGGGAGGGTAAGGATAGCGGCCCCGGAGATTTGGAACGCTTTTGCCCGTTTTTCGGTGCGCCGAAAGCGGAGCAGGAGAAAAGCATTGGCGCTTTTCTGCGCCAATGCCGGTCACGGCAGCCCGCAGTGCGGACTGCCACGAGGGTTTGCGGCATTTTGCGATTGGCGCTGATTATCGAATTCCAAATGTGCTTTGGCGCTATTCTTTGTAAAAATGCCCGTTTGCCCCGTGTTTTCAAGGGTTTTGAGCGGCGCAGACATACGAAAAAGGAGGAATTTTCAATGGACAACAACGGAAAAAGCCGTCACTCCGTGTGGCTGTCAGACGACGTGTGGCGGGAGGTGGATGCGCTCTATAAGCTGGATAATTGCCCCACCCGCAACGAGTTCGTGAAGAAGGCTCTGCGGCAGTATTGCGGTCGCTTACACGCCGAGAGGACGGGCGCATATCTGCCTCGCGCACTGCAAGAGGTGCTGGAGGGTACGCTGGGCGTGTTCGGTGACCGGCTGGGCAGGCTGCTGTTCAAACTGGTGGTGGAGCACAACATGACCAACCATCTGCTGGGCGGCGACATAGATATGACCCGGGACGAGTACAACAAAATGCGCGGCAGCAGCATCCGTGAGGTGGCATCCACACACGGCAACATCTCTTTCAAGGACGTGCTGCTGTTCCATCAGGAGGAATAACGCATGGCGCGGCTGATACAAAAAAGCGGCTACATCAAAAACGGCAAGGTGTCAGGATACATGGAGTACGTCGCCACGCGGGACGGTGTGGAGATCATCCAAAGCACCGAGCCTGTGACCAGGAAGCAGGAGCGGTTCATCAAAAGACTGCTGAAGGATTTTCCTGACGCAAAGGAGCTTTTCGAGTACAGCGACTATATGCAGACGCCTAATCGCGGTACGGCATCTGCGTTTATCGCCACCGTGCTGGATACGCATCTGCACGAAGTGGAGTCCGAGAGCGGCTATATGTCCTATATCGCCCAGCGTCCCCGTGCCGAAAAGCACGGCGGCCATGGTCTGTTCAGCGAGGCGGATGTCACCGATCTCAAGGCGGCGAAGGCCGAGCTGGAAGCCCACAACGGAAAGGTGTGGACGTTCATTTTTTCTCTGCGGCGGGAGGACGCGGAACGTCTTGGATACAACAAAGCCGCCGTGTGGCGGAATCTGCTGAAGCAGGAAAGCGCCGCTATTGCGGAGGCCATGCGTATTCGGACGGATGATTTTCGCTGGTACGCGGCGTATCACGACGAGGGACATCATCCCCATGTGCATATGATGGTGTGGTCGACTGAACCGAAGAAGGGGTATCTTACACGGGAAGGTATCGCCGCCATGCGTTCCAGGGTGACGAACGCTATCTTCCATGAGGAGATAAAGGAACTCTACATTAAGAAGGATGCTGCCTACAAGGAGAGCATCCAGACCGCAAAAGAGTCACTGCTGCTATATATCAGGATGCTGGAGAACAGCGAGTCAGCTGACCCCGTGATAGAGCAAAAGCTGTGTGACCTGTCCCACGCATTGGAGCAGGTCGATGGCAAACACGTCTACGGCTATCTGCCCAAAGAGGTCAAGGCACAGGTGGATGAGATCGTGGAACAACTGGCACAACTCCCGGAGTTGGCGGCTTGCTATGAGCAGTGGTGGAAGCTGAAGGATGAGATCGCCGGTTATTACGGACGGAACACGCCGCCCCACCAGCCGCTGGTACAGCAAAAAGAGTTCCGTACCATTAAGAATATGATCATTCAGCAGGCGGAAACATTTCGGCAGCCTGTGCCGGAGCAAGCTCCCGTCAAGGCAGAGCCTAATGAGCAGCAAGTGCCGCCCTCACCTAAATCGGCTGTGGCTATGCCGCAGCCGCAGGCAGTCACGTCGCAGATCAAGATAGAAGGCGGTGCGGTCATTCAATTGCTCCATCACATGAGTCGTGTGTTCCGCGGCAATATGCCGGTCATCCCGCCTGCGCTGCACATCGATTCCAAGCGCCGCAGGCGGTTACAGGAGAAGCGCATGGCCATGGGGCACAAGCAGGATGACCATGAGGACGAGCGGCTCTATCATGTCAACGACAACGCCATGCAATAGGAGGTATAAAGCGTGGGCAAATTTGTATATTTCACATCCGCGGAGAAACGGCAGGCCAACGAGGTTGACCTGCCGTCTTTTCTGTTGGATCGAGGCGAGAAACTCATTATGGCTGGACGGGATTACCGGCTGGTCAGCGACCACAGCATCACCGTGCGCGGACCGATGTGGTATGACCATGCCGCACGGAAGGGCGGACGCGCCATCAGCTTCGTGCAGCAATTCTACGACAAGACCTATCCCGAAGCGGTGACTATGCTGCTGGGGCGGGACGGTCAGGGCATCATCCCCATCGTCAAGAAGGAGCCGGAGTCGAGAGAGCCGAAGCCCTTCGCGCTGCCGGAGGCCTATCTCAATATGCGGCGGCTCTACGCCTACCTGACCACCCACCGGCGCATCGACCGCGACGTGGTCACGGCGTTCGTGCGGGAGAAGCTGCTCTACGAAGACACTCTGCATCACAACTGTGTGTTCGTGGGCGTGGACGAAAACGGAGAAGCCAGGCACGCCCATCTTCGCAGCACCAACAGTCAGGGCAAGGTGTTCCGCATCAATGTGGAGGGCAGCGAGGCAAAACACAGCTTCCACAAGGATGGCACGGACTGTTCCCTCTATGTCTTTGAAGCACCCATCGACCTGCTGTCCCACATCACGCTCTATCCGGCAGGTTGGCTGGAACACAGCTATGTGGCCTGCTGCGGTACGTCTGTTCAGCCGGTGCTGGAGCGGCTGCGGCAGAATCCGAAGTTGAATATGGTCTATCTCTGCCTCGACAACGATGAGGCGGGCGAGGATGCCTGTGAAAGTATGACGGAGGTACTGGCGGACATGGATGTGGACGTGGAGCGTCTGCGTCCGCAGGGAAAGGACTGGAACGACGACCTGTGCGCAAAGCGAGGCGGCCATGGATAACCTCTGGATACTCTTTGCAGCGGCAGGTGTCATGGTGTCCGTCATCGGCGGACTGTCGCTGCTGGGCGACCACTACACACTGAATAACATCAAGTCCAAGACCGTGGGCGACGGGCAGCACGGCACGGCGCGGTGGGCTACCGATACGGAGATCCGCAAGACCTACGCCCTCGTCCCCTTCCGAGTGCCGGACTGGCGGGCAGGCAAAAATCTGCCTGAGACGCAGGGACTGGTGCTGGGCAGCACCAGCGGCAAGCACGGCATCACCGCACTGGTGGATAAGGACGATGTACATTGTCTCATGATCGGTGCATCCGGCGTGGGTAAGACGGCGTATTTTCTCTACCCCAATCTGGAATATGCCTGTGCCTGCGGCATGAGCTTCCTGGCACTGGATACCAAAGGTGACCTCGCCCGCAACTACGGCGCGGTGGCAGCGAGGTATTATGGCTATCATGTTTCCGTGGTGGATCTGCGTAACCCCACGCGCTCGGATGGCTACAATCTCATGACGCTTATCAACCGCTATATGGATACCTCATTTCATGAACATAGCATTGAAGCGTATGGCAAAGCGGAGAATTTGGCAAGTATTCTGGCTCACAGTATTATCGCGCCCAAAGGCGATGAGGACCGTGGTCAGAACGATTATTTCTACAAAGCGGCGGAAGGTGTAGTGGCCTCAGTGATTCTGCTGCTGGCGGAATTCCTGTCGCCAGATAGTAAGCACCCAACGGAGCGACGTCACCTCGTATCGGTGTTCATTCTGATTCAACAGCTTTTGGCACCCTCTGGCGTGCGAGGAAAAACCTATTTTAAACAACTGATGGATATGCTGCCGCCCCACCACAGAGCGCGAAATCTGGCATCGTCCGCCTTGGAATCATCTGATCAGGCAACGGCTTCCGCTATGTCCACCGCGTTGGCACAAATGAATACATTTATGGATATCGCACTGGAGCAGGTGATCTGTTTTGACAGCAATATAGATGCGGAAAAATTCGCAAAAGAAAAGACGGCCATATTCCTGGTTTTGCCAGAAGAAGATAGGACTAAGAATTTTATGGCAGGTCTTATGATACAAAATTTATCCAAAGAACTGTTTGAGTTGGCCGAAAAAGGAAAGGGGCGCTTGCCCAACCGCGTTGTTTTCTTCTGTGATGAGTTCGGAACTATGCCCGCCTTTGACGTGGAGGCATTGTTCAGTGCGGGACGTTCCCGTGGTATCACACTGGTACCCATCATCCAATCGCTGGCGCAGTTGGAGAAAAATTACGGCAGAGAAGGCGCAGAAATATTGACTGACAACTGTCAGGATACCATCTTCGGCGGCTTTGCGCCCAACAGTCAGACGGCGGAGCAGCTCTCCAAATCGCTGGGCAGCCGCACGGTGCTGTCCGGCTCGGTCAGCCGCGGCAAGAACGATCCCAGTCAGAGCCTGCAGATGATGGAGCGTCCGCTGATGACGCCGGACGAGCTGAAATCCATTCCCAAGGGCAGCTTTGTGGTGATGAAAACGGGAACACATCCCATGCAGACGAAGCTGCGGCTGTTTCTCGATTGGGGCATTACCTTCGATGCGACCTATGCCACACCGGAACACGCGGCGCGGCCTGTGGCCTACGCCAGCCGTCAGGAATTGTTCCTCAGTATCAGCAAAAGATATAGCAGCAGTGACCGGCCCGTACAGGCGCAGCAGGCATCGGCCACACAGAGGAGAGCGCCTCGCTCGGCCATGGGACTCTACAGCGAGGACACAAGGTCATGAGCTACTTTGGAAGCATCTATGCAGACCAGGACTTGTCTCACCGAGCAAGGACAGTCTATATGTACCTCAAAGATCGGTCTGACGCAGGGAATACCTGCTGGCCCAGCGTCCGCAGGATCGCGGAGGATCTGAAGCTGTCCCGCCGCACCGTGCAGCGGGCGTTGACAGATTTGGAACGTCACGGTTTTCTAGAGCGCACCCATCGCCGCCGTCCCAACGGCAGCCTGACCAGCAACCTGTACCGCGTCAAGTGAACAGCTTAAGAGCGCACCTCCCGCCAAGGGGGAGGTGCGCTCTTGAACTGTCATAAGGGTAGCGTCACCATGGCGCACCCGGAAGGACTCACTCTATCGGAGGTACTAAGACAGAGGAAAGAATGAGACAAGACTTCTTGTAGACGCAGAGTAAATGTGCTATACTCTGGCCTGTGTGTTTGTCTACAGGGAGGATAGTCATGTTCTATACCGACGAAGAAGTATCTGTGATCACAGGTCTGCTCAACGCCTACCTGGTGCGGGAACACGCCAGTGAAAAGGTCAGAGAATCATATACCAGGATCAGCGAGGGACTCCAAAGCCATGCACTGACGAGGGACGATTATGTTTGGCTGGAGAATGCGCTGTTATTCCTCCGCCCATATTGGTGGAATGACCGCGAGGACGGGCGGATGCTGATGGATGCTCTCCTGCATACGCAGACACTGGCGCGGAGAGCGCAATGAAATAGACCCTTGACGCGACGAAGCACTGCCATGTGCTGTGAGCCAAGGAGGTGTCTGAGATGGCGTTCCAATACCATGTCCGCGAAATGACGGCGGAGACAAGCGTAGAAGAATTCGTGACACGCTTTGTCCGTGTGGAAAAGTTCTTGCCTTTCTGCCAG
>OGPS01000835.1_pt1 | contig 26633 bp, 22 predicted proteins | sample 1552931 | NCBI WGS metagenome assembly OGPS01 (sample SAMEA2580252, study PRJEB22360) | human gut metagenome | biome: human gut; feature: human-associated habitat; material: faeces | place: Denmark | collected 2008/2010 | reverse complement strand
AACAACGAGCATTGCGAAGCGCTCCAAGCGAGCAAGGCGACTATGTTTCTGACCGAAAGGGTCGTTGGTTCGAGTCCAACAGGGGGAGCCATCTCAGAAGCCTTGAGCCTCAACGGGTTCAGGGCTTTTCCCTTTTCTAAAATAGCTCGAAATTCCCATGTGTCTAACGTTTTGTCTAACACGCCTGAGCTAAAGTTTCGCGAATAATTTCAGAGGTCATCTTTTTCCTCGACAAATCAAGGTGTCCATATATATTACAAGTCATCTTTATATCGGCGTGACCCATCCAATCTTGGACGTCCTTGAGCGAACAACCTTTGGCGAGAAGAAGGCTCGCACAACTATGTCTTAGATCGTGGAATCTTATATGCGGGAGATTATATTTTCTCAATAGGTCTCCGAATTTGTGCGATATATATGACGGGTCATACATTGCGCCATTCGCCCATTTGAAGATATAATCATTCTCCACATAGGCGTCTCCAAAGAACTCTCTGTTCTTCTGTTCCTCTTCTTTGAGCTGAAGCAGTAGCTCTCTAATTTCAGGAAACAGCGGAAACGACCGATAACTTGATTTGTTTTTGGTTTTGTCTTTCTCGACAACCTTGGTTGACGTAGAGACCGTGTGGCGTATAAGGATAGTATTTGTGTCAAAATCAATGCTTTGCCACTATGGTCTCAAGCAGAGTGTTAATTTCACTGGCGTTATACCACTCATACTCACGTCTTTCGAGCTTTGGAAGACGCACGAGTTCACAGGGATTAGACCTTATGAGCTTATGCCGCATAGCCTCCTTAAAGGCAAGCTGAAGAACATTCTTGTGCAGACGAAGGGCTTTAGGTGATAGACCGCCATTCCCATCTTTTCTGCCGTGGGTCGCCTTATAGTCAAAATATTGCTGTATATTGGAAAAGTTATAACAATTGACGATTTACAAAAAATCGATAAAATGATATAATAAATATAAAATTATAATTACAACTATTAAAATTTTAGTGGTTTTAGAAGAGATGACAATGATTAAAAGAAAAGTCAAGAGTTTTTCAAAAAGAGAGCAAAATAGGCATCAAAATCAATTCCTATGATTGTTTCTAGGTGCGGCAAATTGAGCAATGCTTTGAATTGCAAAAAGCCCTCGCAGTCATTCGTATCAACCGTTGAATGTGAAGTAATTGCACTTTGCCTTTTTCCCGTGGTACAGACCTTTGACTGGGCGGGACCCGTGGGTCCAAGCAATATTATTTCAAAAGAATCATTCCAGAATGTAAAAAAAGATCTATATGATCATTTTAATTTACCTACATTTCTTTTGGGAGAAGAAGCCCAGATGATGGACTTAACAAATGAGATTATTTCATATTTTTCCCAAGAATCATAGATAACAGAAACACCGTAATATTTACACAAAACCACTTCTTAACAACAGAAAGGAGTGATTGCATAGTCTGCACAAGACCAAACGTCTCGATTAGTCTTATACTGCTATGCAACATATATTTTATAATGAAAAAACGATTTAAAAATTTTTGGCATGGAATTCGTTTTATGCTACAATACACCAAGAAATTAAATCCCGCAGTATTTGTGCCTACATTTTTTCTTGTTATTCTTGAAATCGCGAAAACCTTTTCTTCAATCCTTCTCCCTCAATATTTTATTGATGATATTACAAACAGGTCATCAATTAGACAGACTATGTTTCATCTAGCCATATTAATAATTGCAATTTTTGGCATTCAGATTTTCAGAGCCGCTATTACCCCTTATATTTTAAAGGCGTATAACCAAGGTGATGCAAATACAGCTTTGGATTACGCATTTCATTATGTGAAAATGGAGTATAAAGACCAGGAAAATGATGAAATTCGCAATACACAAGAAAAACTGCGCCGCAATGTAACTGCAAATGGATTCGTAGCAGATGATTTGTCTGGATTTTTTATTAATCTGTTTTTAGTCATTGGCTTTTCTTTCATCATGGTAAGGCTGCATGTTCTAATCTATCTCGTCTTCTTTGTGATTGCAATATGCAATTATGAATTTGAGAAAAAAAGAGAACGATACAAATACGAATATGACCAAAATATCTCCAAGACTCAGAGAAAGCTTACCTATCTTTTTGAGATTCTCATTGATTTTCAATATGCAAAAGAAATGCGTATCAATCAAGCATCTAAATGGGCAAGCGATAAAATTGATAAAGAGGTAAAAGAATATAATCAAAAGTTAAGTGCACATACAAAAAAACTCTGCCAGCTTAACTTTTTTGAAACAGTTTTATTAGCGATAATTAATGCCGTTTCGTATGGATATGTTGTATATCTTGCATATAATGGCTCTATTTCAATTGGGCAAATGACAATGTATATTGGGACAATGCTTGCTTTTGCTCAGGCTGTTGGAGGGCTGTTAGCAAGTGTAAATCGTCTGAACATGTTTTCAGTATATGTAAAAGATTACGAGACATATCTAGAAAACGTAACCTCTTCTAATAAATCGCTTCTTGCACAAACTTCATCCCAAAAAGAAGGTAGTTATGATATCGAGTTTGTAGATGTAAGTTTTAAGTATCCAAATTCAAATACCTTCGCATTGCAAAATATTAGCTTAAAAATTTGCACTGGAGAAAAGGTAGCGCTCATTGGCCTTAATGGATCGGGGAAAACCACCTTCGTAAAGCTTTTATGTAAAATTTATCAGCCGACAACTGGAAAAATACTACTAAACGGAACAGACATAAATGAAATTTCTTCCTCTGAATATGCAAAAATCATATCTGTCGTTTTTCAGGATTATAAAATTTTTTCCTTCACGTTTAAGGACAACATTATACTTTCTGGTGAAGATGATATAGCAAAGCTAGATGAGGCAACACGAGACAGCGGTCTTGAAGATAAGATATCTTTACTCCCTGACAGATATGAGACTTATATTAATAAAGATTTTAGTGAAGATGGAATTGAGCTTTCAGGTGGCGAGGGTCAGAAACTAGCACTAGCCAGAGTTCTTTATAAAAATTCACCTATTGTTATTTTGGATGAACCAACTGCAGCAGTAGATGCAATTGCAGAACAGCGTATGTATGAACAAATCAGTCAACTCACAAAAAATAAAACCACCATCTTTATCTCGCACCGAATGTCTTCAACAAAATTCTGTGATTCTATTTATGTGTTTGATGGAGGAAAGATTGACTCTGTTGGTGGACATGATAAGCTACTACAAAAACAAGGAATTTATGAAGATATGTTCATGAAGCAATCCCTGTACTATAAAACGTGATTGTCGCTGCCTTTTAATTTTCAGGAGAAAGGAATCATAGTTTTATGAGCAAGAAAAAAACTCCCATCTTATCCAATTTGTTTTTTTTGCTAAAGTTTATATGGAAAATAAATAAGAGGATTTATGCGTTGAATATCTTTAAAGTGGTGTTGGATATCGCACAAAGTCTAACTACTGTAATTTTTTTGCGATATATCGTACAGTACATTATTATAGACAAGAACTGGACTCTGACAGCTATATTTGTTGGAGCGCTTGTGGTCTCTCTTGGAATCACGCAAATTCTTTCGTCCGTGATAGAACCTATTCTAAGAAAAGATATGGATTTGCTTGAAAAACAGATTCTCACGCAAGTAGGCATGACCGCCATAAAAATGGATTATTTTGAAATGGAGAAACCGTTTGCAAAAGATTTGCTTCAACTGGCACAAGATCCGGGAAAGTTCGTTGGTGTGCTTGAAAATGTAATTGTTTCCATTTCTACATTTGTTACAATTATTGGTCTTGCTGCAACCATTCTTGCTGTAGACAAGATATTGATTGTTCCTCTGCTTGTCGCAATCGTATTGATCCTTTTATCCGAAAAAGTAAAGGCTTTAAACTGGACTAAATGGAAGAACCTTGTTATCCCACCACTCAGACGAACAAATTATGTTTTGGGGCTACTTAAAAACCCCATATACGGAAAAGAAGTCCGCATTAATGCAATTCAGGAATGGCTCTATGACAGAGCAGAAGAAAATTGTACGGAGTATCTAAAAACAAAAAAGAAATATGATCTAAGTTGCAGAAAATTCAGCATATTCTCAATTCTAATTAATTTTCTTCTATTTTCTTTTTTGACTTCGTTTGTTGTATATGTAATTTATAAAGACATTATTCAGATTGACGAAGCCGTGCTTGTTATCACCGCAGTCGTATCGTTATCAAATATATCCGAACAATTTTCGAACGCCTTTTCTGATTTAATGAAGAGTGGAACGTTTGTTACCGATTTCAGAACTTGCGTGAATCTTTCTCTAAAAAAAGAAGCTGAAAATCAAAACAAACCTTTCTTGTCAGAAAATAAATCACGCATGGAAATTGTATTTGACCATGTTTCGTTTCGATACCCTGGCAAGGAACAATATATCTTGCAAGACTTCAGTTTAAAGATTCATGCGGGGGAAAAAATTGCTATTGTTGGGTTGAATGGATCCGGAAAAACCACTCTTGTAAAATTACTTTGTCGTTTTTATATTCCAGATGAGGGACAAATTCTTCTCAACGGCAGAAATATATATGAATATAATGAGGAAGAATATAATTCATTTATTTCGGCCGTGTTTCAAGATTACAAATTATTTTCATTCTCTTTGAAAGATAATATTTTACTTGGCAAAACTGAAAATCCTGAAGACATAAATATAGCCTTGAAAAAAAGTGGATTCTCTCAAAGACTAAAAACTTTAGATAATGGCCTTGATACTTTGTATAGCAAAGAGTTTGATAAAAATGGCGTTGAATTATCGGGAGGCGAAAGCCAAAAGCTAGCTATTGCACGCGCCTGCTATAAAGATGCCCCTATTATTATTTTAGATGAACCAACCGCCTCGCTGGATGCTGTTGCGGAATATGAAATTTACGCAGGATTCGAAAAATTGGTTGAAAATAAAACTGCAATTATTATATCTCATAGGCTCTCTTCAACACATTTTTGTGATAGAATTATCGTAATAAATAATGGCACCGTTTTTGAAGACGGAACACATCAGAGCCTTATGGCAAAAGAATCAGGAATTTATAAAAAAATGTTTACCACCCAAGCTGCCCATTATTTTAGCGATCCTACTACGGTAGCTGTTGTAGACTAAAGTAAGACCATCAACTTAAATGGTGCAATATGTGGATTTGTAATTTCTGAAATCGAGGAGGGAATATTTTTCTCTTCACTACACAGTGAAGGCTCTGCTAGGCATATAGCAGTTTGATTTGAAATCAAACATACACTTGGCTTAATGATTGAAAGACCGATTAAGCGGCTTTGTCAATAAAAGTGTGTAAGTTTTTTAAGAAGTCAGATAAATGATGTTTTTGACCGCCTTTGGAGTGGAGCGTACCGATGAATTTAAAGCAATTATAAAAAAACTCAGCAAATAATTTTTAAGTGTTAAAATGCAGGGCGTCACCATACTCAAACTGTGTGCTCTGCTTTATAGATTGAAATAGTTATCATGTTTAATAAACCGAGCAGTAAGACTTAAATCTTACTGCTCGGTTGCCTTTATTTTTATATCTTTTACTTCTCGTCTCTCCAGTTCTTGACTTCGCTGAGAAGCCAGTTCGCCCATTCGTCAACACCTTCGCCTGTCTTGGCGCAGATCATGAATACCTTGGCGTTCGGGTTGCGGCGCTTTATATATTCCTTGCACTTTTCAACATCAAAGTCGAAATAGGGGAGAACATCAATCTTGTTGATGATAACAACATCGCATATGGAGAACATCAGGGGATATTTGAGCGGCTTGTCGTCGCCCTCGGGCACGGAGAGAATCATCGCATTTTTAACGGCTCCCGTGTCGAACTCTGCGGGGCAGACGAGGTTGCCGACATTCTCGAGTATCGCGAGTTCAACATCGCCGGTCTCGAGTCCGTCAAGACCCTGTCTTGTCATCTCGGCGTCGAGGTGGCACATTCCGCCGGTGTGCAGCTGAATTGCCTTGACTCCCGTCTCGGCAATTCTCTTCGCGTCAACATCACTGTCGATATCCGCTTCCATAACGCCTATCTTGACTTTGCCTTTCAGCGCGGCGATAGTTGCCTTGAGGGTCGTTGTCTTGCCGGCTCCGGGCGAGGACATGAGGTTGAGCAGGAATACGCCCTTCTCTTTGAGCTCGCGGCGCAATTTGTCCGCCTGCTCGTCGTTATTTTTAAACACGCTCTGCTTGATTTCGAGAATTCTTACTTCGTCCATGTTTTTTCACCTGTTTTCAGATTGTTTTATTATATTTTATCCCGTTACGGCGGCGGTGTCAACAAATCTGCGCCGTATTTTACATATCATTCATATAAGACGCCCCGCTCTGATGAACGGGGCGGTGTTGTTATTTGTTGAGTATCGATATGGCGTCGGTTATGGTCTTTTCGTGAGCCTCCATGCCGTATTTGTCGACCTCTTTTTTGTTCTTTTCGCCGTGGGTCAGGCAGCCCGCGCCGCCTATGCAGCCGCCGGTGCACGCCATACCTTCGATGAAATTCGCATCGAGCATACCCTTGCTCTTCCTGAGCAGAGCTGCGCGGCAAGCTTCGATTCCGTCGCAGGAGCAGGCTTTGAGATCAAAGTCCTCAATGCCGTGTTCCTTGAGACCCTGCGCCACCGCATCGGCAAGACCGCCGCAGCGGGCGAATATTCTGCCGAAATACGATGCGTTGTCGAGAACATCTTCGGAGAGGGTCATTATATCGATATCTCTGCTGTCGAACAGAGCCTGAAGCTCTTCAAAAGTCATCGCCGCATCAACATAGGGCTTGACCTCGTCCTTCTGAACTTCCGCCTTCTTTGCCGTGCAGGGACCGATGAATACAACCTTGCAGGGCGCCTCATGTTCTTTGATATATTTGGATATAGTCGCCATGGGGGAAAGATTGTGGGAAATGAACGGCTTGAGATCCGGGAAGGATTTTTCGATGTAGTTGACAAACGCGGGGCAGCATGAGCTTGTCAGAAAGCCCTTTTCCGCCAGCTCCTCGGACTCTGCATATGCGACCATGTCTGCGCCGAGAGCAGCTTCGATAACCGTGTGGAAGCCGAGCTCCTTGAGTCCCTTTATTACCTGACCGAGCTTCGCGTATGTAAACTGGCTCGAAATCGAGGGCGCAACAACGGCGAACACTTTGTATTTCGTGTTGTTCTCGCTCTTCTTTATAATATCAATAACGTCGAGCATATACGACTTGTCCGTTATCGCACCGAACGGGCACTGGTAGACGCATGCGCCGCAGGATATGCACTTGTCGTAGTTTATCGCCGCCGCTTTGTTCTCGTTCATGCTGATAGCCTTTATCTTGCACGCCATCTCGCAGGGACGCTTGCGGTTTATAATCGCGGTGTATGGGCAGACTCTGGAGCACGCGCCGCACTCCTTGCATTTCGTCTTGTCGATATGCGCAACGTGCTCGCGGTCAAAGGAGAGTGCGCCGAAGCGGCAGACATCCTCACAGCGGTGGGCGAGGCATCCGCGGCAGGCGTTGGTGACCTCGTATCCGCCCATGGGACACTCGTCGCAGGCGATGTCGATAACCTCTATAATGTTCGGGTTGCTGCCGATAGCTATCTTGACTCGCTCGCTGAGTATCGCTCTTTCTTTGTAGACACAGCAGCGCATGGTCGGCGTGTTGCCGGGAACAATAGTTTTTGGTATTTCGAAAAGATTTTCAAGCAGCGTGTCGTTCCATGCAAGCCGCGCGACCTCGCGCAGGACTTTATATTTAAGATACTGTACCTTAGTGTCGAATTTTCTCATTGATATCCCCCTTAGAAATAGCTGACCTTGACTCTCTTACCCATCTCTTTGAGGCAGGCGCAGAGCTCCTTGACAAGGTTCATCTTTATATTGAAGTTTATGGGCAGATCGGGATTCTGATGAGCCGGGTTGACGGCTCTGCCGACATAGAAGTTGATGTCGGTAGCCTCCTCGAACAGCATGCGGCATATGAGCGAAGCGCCGTCGCGCTTGAAGCCCCATTCCTCATACAGTTCATTCTTGCCTAACGCATCTTTGGCATACTCAATGACCTTATTTATCGTTATGACTCCCTCGGTCACCAGATCAACGCCCTCGATCTCCGCAATTGGCGGAACGTCGCTCTGTTCAAAATTGAGGCTCGCCTTGAGCGGCTTGCCCAGATATTTGGCGGCGATGGACGAAGTTGTGCCGCCGCAGATGATGTGCTTGCCCTCTTTCGAGAAGAAGAGCGACATCATTCGGTCGCAGTCGTCGGGATTGCGCGGCGGGCCGAAGAGAAGGTTCATCGGTTCGCGCTTGCGTATCTTGACAACGCAAGCAGTCGCATCGTCTCCTGGATGACCGCCGTAGAGCTTGTCGCACTCGTCAACGAGCATCGTCGAAAGCGTTTTCGCCGTGTATCCAACAGGCACAAGCCCAGACATGAAGTCCGCGATATCGTCGCGCTTCCAGCCGAAGTTGAAAGCCGTTCCGATTCCTGCATGCGGGCATCCGTCACTCATCGCGACGAAAACATCGCCCTCCTGAAGCTTTATCTGCGACTTGAAAATGTTCTTTCCGCCGATGTTCAGCTCCGTCTCCGTATATTTAAACGGCTCGCAGTCGCGAATCATTATAACATGTGGATTGTCGTATTGAATTATCTCTGCGGTCTCGTTGTTTATAAGATGTATGATGGTGAAGGTCGAATATGCGACTCCGCGCACCGAGCATATCGGCAGGGTGGCGGCTATGGTCGCCACGCACTCTTCGAGCGGCAGACCTTCAGCCATCATCGTTGATATTATTTTTGAGGTGAGGGTGGAGAGAATGCTGGCTTTGACGCCGCTTCCGAGTCCGTCCGCGAGCACGATGACGGTTGAATTTTCGTCCTGTTCAATTATGTCAACGTGATCGCCGCAGAGCTGTTCGCCCTCGTGGTTTATACTCTTCCAGCCTATCTCGGCGCAGAGGTTATTCATTGCTGATCGACTCCTTGAGCTTGGATAGCGCTATCTTTGTTTCCGCCGCCGTCTCGCCGAGCAGCGATGCAATCTCCTGAACGATACGCATCTGCTTGTCAACGACCTTGTCGGCTATTTCGACCGTCTGGCGGCTGATGTTTTCTTTCTGTTCGCGCACCGTCTCCTCCTGCGTAACATCACGCATGATGCATATGAGCAGGCGGTATTCCTTATCGTATATTATAGTCTCCTCAACATACTTGTCGTATTCGGCGAGATACATGCGCTTGTCGTGCATATTTCTACCTGTTTGAAGAACGTTTAAGAAATCCTTGGGGTCGAGCACGCGCACAACGCCGTCTCCGAGAATGTCGGAGGGGGAGCGAAGATTCATTATCTTGAGCGCAGCCTTGTTTATCTGCTGAACCTCGAGCTTTTCGTTGAGCAGGATAAGTCCGTTGGGCGTGTTGCGGACGATGTTGTCCGAGAAGCTCTCCGCCTTGTCCTTAAGATAGGGCAGGCACATCGATATCTCCGCCTTGCCGTGATATATGGCGATAGCCTTTTCGCGGCAGGTGTTGTATCCGCAGGAGCCGCAGTTGAGCTCATCCGAGGGCTTGGTCTTGCCCATGCGGTGAAGAATCTCGGTTATCTCTGCCTCCGACGGGGGCTGGAGTCTGCGCTCGATGACGGTGAAGTTCTTCTGAAGCTCGTAGCTGTCCGGCTGATCAACTTCAAAATCCTTGTCGCCGGCGAACTGCGCCACAGCCATGTAGTCTTTTACGGGCGCGCGGTGGAATTTTTCCATTACCGGACCGCCGATGCAGCTGCCGGAGCAGGCGGACATCTCAATGAAGCAGTTATGTATTTTGCCGTTTTCAATGTCCTTGAGCGCCGCCATGCAGTTTTCAACGCCGTCTATCGCCATGTAGGTATATTTTGGGTTGTCCTGCGCCATGGTCTTGAGTATGCCGCCGGTCGTCGGGAAGAAGCGCGCGCGGCTGTGCTCGTCTGAGTCCGTCTCGCGGGCAAGCTCAATGCCTGCCGACTTGAACCAGCTTGTCAGCTCGTCGAATGTCAAAACGGCGTCAACTATGCCTTCGTAGTACTGCGCCTCATCCTTTTTGGCAACGCAGGGGCCGACAAAAACGGTCTTTGCGTTCGGATATCTGCGCTTTATGTCCTTGCAGTGAGCCTGCATGGGGGAGAGCACGTTCGCAAGAAACGGCAGCTCCGCAGGAAAATATTTTTGAATGAGCAGGTTGATCGAGTGGCAGCAGGAGGAGATGATGATATCTCTCGTGTCGCTGTCAACCATATGCTCATATTCTGTCTTGACTATTGTTGCGCCGACAGCGGTCTCCTCGGCGTCGAAAAAGCCGAGCTTCTTGAGCGCTTCGCGCATCGCGTTTATGCCCACGCCCTCATAGTTTGCAATGAAAGACGGAGCGAGGCTGACGATGACCGGGTCGCTGCTCTGGAGCAGGACTTTTACTTTTTCGGTCTCGTCAACTATCTGCTTCGCATCCTGCGGACATACGACAAAGCACTGACCGCAGAGGATACATTCGTTGCCGATAATATATGCCTGATTGCCCGAGAAGCGTATAGACTTCACCGGGCAATGGCGGATACATTTATAGCAGTTTTTACAGTTGGATTTTTTAAGAGTCAGGCAATCCATGCCGTTACACCCTCTCTTCCCTTATCCGTTTTAGTACCTTCTCCTCAAAGAAGTTGTTGAACCCCTCCGGCGTTATTCCGGTGTAGACATCGTCGTCGACCGATATAGTCACGCCCTCGCGGTTGCACCTGCCGGTGCAGAAGCTGCCGGCAAGTGTAACATCGTTTTCGAGGTCATATTTTTTCAGAGCGTCCTCAAACAGCCCGACAATCTTTTCCGAACCCTTGAGGTGGCAGGCAGAGCCTACGCAAATCTGGATTATCATATGTTTCAGACCTTTGCAAGAACGTTTTTGCTGAAGAAGTCTTTGACTGTATCGGGCTTCACGGAGAAGAACTTGTCGTCCACCGTGACGCACACGCCCTGCTGGCATTTGCCCATGCAGAAGGTGCCGGAGAGCTCTACCTTGTCGTCAAGATTGTTTTCTCTTATAAGGTACTGGAGCTGCTCAACTACCTGGCGCGAACCCTTGATGTGGCAGGAGGAACCGATGCAAACGGTTATTTTCATTCATTTCACCTCTTTCACGAGTAATCAACAACATCGATCCACGAGTGGAGGAATTCGCGCTCCGCAGCGTTGCCCTTGACCGTCTGTGATGCGGCAACGATGGGCATCCATTTCTGGACATACTGTATCGCGGTGTCGCTCTTCTCGCAGAAAAGATTCAGATACTTCTTCGCGGCGTCGATATCTCCGTTGAGCCAGAAGAGGAGATATGTGCGCGCGGCGTCGGCTGAGGCGTTGCCCTGGGTGGCGTGCGACCAGTCGATGATATAAGGCGTGCCGTCGTCGGTGATTATAACGTTCGAGGGATTGAAATCGCCGTGGCAGACCTTGTTGTGCTTGGGCATCGACTCAAGGCGGGTGTGCAGGTCATATCTGACCGTTGCAGAAAGATCGGTCTGGCAGATCTTTCTGTTCATCTTGTCCTTTAGTTTGTTGAGCAGGGGGCAGGTCTTTGAGTGCATCTCGAGCTGGAGGTCGACGAAAAGATTGAGATATTCGTCCTTCTTCTCGGGATTCTCCTGCATCAGCTGCGCAAGCGTCTTGCCCTTGATATAGTCGGACACTATTGTCCATTTGCCGTCGATGACCGTAACCTCGAGAACTCTCGGAATGTTGAGCCCGGTCTCTTCGATACGTGCCTGGTTGAGCGCCTCGTTGAGCACGTCGGCCTTTGAATAGCCTTCGTTGAAAACCTTGAGGCAGCGGTCGCCGTCGCGGTAGACTGTCTTGTTGTTCCTTACTGCTATGATTCTGTCAAGATTCATTGTGAACCCTCCTTATGCCTTGTTCTTGCCGTTCTCCGCTCTGCGGTAAGCCTGCTTGAAGTTGTGGGTGCTGTCGTCCTCTGCGATATCTGCCTCGGTCGGCATGGGCTTCTCCTCAAAGTGCCTCTTGCCGTAGTATGCGTTGAGATACATCTGCTTTATCTCGCTCATGAGCGGGTATCTCGGGTTTGCACCGGTGCACTGGTCGTCGAATGCGTTCTCGGTCATCTCGTCGAGAGTGTCGAGGAAGTATTTCTCGTCAATGCCGTAGTCTTTGATTGTCTTCTTTATTCCGACGCGCTCCTTGAGCTCGTTGATAGCTTTTATAAGATTCTCAAGCTTCTCCTTGTCGTTCTTGCCGCCGAGCCCGAGGCTGTCGGCAACCTCTGCGTAGCGGGCAAGGGTGTGCGGATGGTCGTACTGCGGGAAAGTGCCCATCTTGGCGGGAGCTTCCGCCGCGTTGAAGCGGAGAACCTCTTCAATCATCAGCGCGTTTGCAACGCCGTGGGGGAGGTGGTGATAAGCGCCGAGCTTATGCGCCATGGAGTGGCAGACGCCGAGGAAAGCGTTCGCAAAAGCCATACCTGCCATTGTTGCGGCGTTCGCCATCTTCTCGCGGGCTTCGACATCGGTCTGACCGTTCTCATATGCGCGTGGCAGATAGTCGAATATGACCTTGAGCGCCTGCTTTGCGAGTCCGTCGGTGTAGTCGGTAGCCATAACGGAAGCGTAAGCTTCGAGCGCGTGGGTGACTGCGTCGATACCGGAGGCGGCGGTCAGTCCCTTGGGGGCGCTCATGTGGAAGTCGGTGTCAACTATTGCCATGTTGGGCATGAGCTGATAGTCGGCAAGGGGATACTTGATGCCGGTGGTCTCGTCGGTGATAACGGCGAACGGAGTTACCTCACTGCCGGTACCTGCCGAGGTCGGGATGGCGATGAAATATGCCTTTTCGCCCATCTTCGGGAAGGTGTAGACGCGCTTGCGGATATCAATAAAGCGCATAGCCATGTCCATGAAGTCCGCTTCGGGGTGCTCATAGAGAACCCACATGATCTTTGCCGCGTCCATCGCGGAGCCGCCGCCGAGAGCGATTATTGTGTCGGGCTCGAAGGCTCTCATCTGCTCAACGCCCTTTTCGGCGCACTGGAGAGTCGGGTCGGGAGCAACGTCGCCGAAGGTCGCGTGTACTATGCCCATCTCGTCGAGCTTATCGGTTATCGGCTTGGTGTAGCCGTTTTTGTAAAGGAAGTTGTCGGTGACTATGAACGCTCTCTTCTTGCCCATGATGTTCTTGAGCTCATCGAGAGCGACGGGCAGGCAGCCCTTCTTGATATAGACCTTCTCAGGTGCTCTGAACCAAAGCATATTCTCTCTCCTCTCAGCCACGGTCTTGATGTTGATAAGATGCTTGACGCCGACGTTCTCGCTGACGCTGTTGCCGCCCCATGAGCCGCAGCCGAGGGTGAGCGAGGGCGCGAGCTTGAAGTTGTAAAGATCGCCGATGCCGCCGTGGGAGGAGGGGGTGTTGACGAGAATACGGCAGGTCTTCATGCGCGCCGAGAACTCGTCGAGCTTCTCATGCTCGGTTATTTCATTGAGATATATCGAAGACGTATGGCCGTAGCCGCCGTCTGCAATAAGCTGTTCAGCCTTGCTGAATGCGTCGTGAATGTCCTCAGCCTTGTACATGGCAAGCACGGGGGAGAGCTTCTCGTGGGCGAACTCCTCGGAGAGCTCGACGCTCTCGACTTCGCCGATAAGTATCTTTGTGCCCTCGGGAACGGTTACTCCCGCAAGCTCTGCGATTCTGAAAGCCGACTGACCGACTATCTTGGCGTTGAGTGCGCCGTTTATAAGAATGGTCTTTCTGACCTTCTCGGTCTCCTCGGGGTCAAGGAAGTAGCATCCGCGAGCCGCAAACTCTGTTTTGACTGCGTCATAGACATTCTGATGAACTATAACGGACTGCTCGGATGCGCAGATCATGCCGTTGTCGAATGTCTTGGAGTGGATTATCGAGTTGACTGCGAGGACAATATCAGCGGTGTCGTCGATTATAGCGGGCGTGTTGCCTGCGCCGACACCGACTGCGGGCTTGCCGGAGGAATATGCCGCCTTGACCATTCCGGGGCCGCCGGTGGCGAGAATTATATCCGCCTCTTTCATAACGAGGTTCGTCATCTCAAGGCTCGGAGTGTCGATCCACTCAATGATGCCATCGGGTGCGCCTGCCTTGACTGCCGCGTCGAGAATTACCTTTGCGGCCGCCGCGGTTGATTTCTTGGCGCGGGGATGGGGGCTGATGATGATAGCGTTTCTCGTTTTGAGGGCAAGCAGGCACTTGAATATAGCGGTGGAAGTTGGGTTCGTTGTGGGTATGACCGCCGCGATAACGCCGACGGGCTCGGCAATCTTCTTTATGCCGTATGCCTTGTCCTCTTCAATTATACCACAGGTTTTTGTGTTTTTGTAGGCATTGTAAATATATTCTGCCGCGTAGTTGTTCTTTATGACCTTGTCTTCAACAACGCCCATGCCTGTCTCTTCGACCGCCATCTTTGCAAGCGGTATTCTCGCCTTATTTGCGGCGGAAGCGGCGGCGAGGAAAATTTTGTCTACCTGCTCCTGGGTGTAAGTTGAAAACTTCTTCTCTGCTTCTTTGAGCGAAGTGAGAGCTGATTCAAGTGTTTCAACGCTGTCGATGATTTTTCTTTCGTTGTTCATGATTTTTATCCCCCTAAACGGTTTACTGTTTTATCTGTGTTTTCAGGTGTGCGAGCGAGAGAGCCATGTTTTCATATTGGATCGCTACACCCTCGGGTGCTGTGAGTTTGCACGGCGCAAAGCTCATTATGGCTTTTATGCCGCTTTGACAGAGCTTGTCGCATACTTCCTGCGCCGCCTTTGCCGGCACTGTAACGACTCCGATGCTGACATTGTTTTCTTTGCAGAAATCGTGTAGTCCGTCAATCGGCAGTATAGGTTTTCCGCTTGCGTTATTCTGCGAAACCTCCGTATCGAACGCCGCGAGAATGTCGAGCCCGTAGTCGGAAAATCCGCCGTAGTCGAGCAGCGCCCTTCCGAGCTTTCCCGCGCCGATTATCACCGCTTTGCCGTTGCGGCTGTCGATAAGACATTCAAGGCTCGCTTTGAGGTCGGATACGGTGTAACCTATCCTCGGCTTGCCGGAGCCGCATATCGCTCCGAGATCCTTTCGAACCTGAACTTCGCCGAAGCCCAATGCCTTTGCTATCGTTGTCGCCGAGACCGTTTCGACATCTTGCGGCAGACTCTCAATAAATTTGAGATAAACAGGGATGCGCCCCAGAGCAGCTCTGGACACGTCCGTAGTTTTCATGCTGCACCTCCCGAAAAGTAGTAGTCTGACTTCTGACCAATACTATTCTATCGCATAACGAGGCAAAAGGGAATTACGACTTTTATATATCGATATTATTGATATCGATATACCTTTACCTTTATTTGACATAGTTTACAGATAGTGGGGGATATTCAGTTTTTTTATGGTGTTATTAACCTGAAACGAACTCTTTTTTTGCGTTTTCGTCGAGATCTTTCCAGACAAATTTTTTGTTTTCGAGCGTCATGTAGCCGTGATGGCTGTTCTCTTTCGGTATCGAAACCGAACCGGGATTCATATATGTATAATCTTCATGTTCAACGCACTTCGGAACATGCGTGTGTCCATGCAGAAGAATGTCACCTTTTTTCATAGGCGGAAGATTGTTTTCATTGTATATATGTCCGTGCGTCGCGTAAATAATGTTGTTCCCTAGGTCTATTATCGCGTAGTCGGCGAGAACCGGGAATTTCAGCACCATCTGATCGACTTCAGCTTCGCAGTTTCCGCGCACGCAGAGAATCTCATCTTTCATCGCGTTGAGCATTTCGATGACCTCTTTGGGAGCGTAGCCCTCCGGCAGGTCGTTTCGCGGGCCGTGATAGAGTATATCGCCGAGCAGAAGCATGCGGTCGGCGTTCTCGGCCTTGTATCTTTCAAGCATCTTTCGGCAGTAGTACGCGCTGCCGTGAATGTCGGATGCTATAAACCATTTCATTTTATAGTTTCTCCTTTATCCGAAAGTCTTTCGCTTCGCTTTGACAAGCTGCTCTATAAACATGTTGTCAAGATCGGTCAGCTCATAATCCTTGCGGTGAACCAACACGTCTTTATATTTGCGTGTGTTCTCCGGGCAGACGCGCTGGATGAGCCCGTATCTGTCGAGCAGCTCCTGCGGAATGGGGGAGACCCACATGAAAGTATCAGGGTTGCGCGAGAGCAGTTCAAACTGACTCGCTCTCTCGAACACGAATATGCGCCTTTGCGAATTGTCTGGCAGCTCTTCTTTTTTGACTTCGGACAGCGGAAGGGACGGCACATACGGATCGGCGTGTGCTATCTCAATGCGGTCGCGAAGATCGTCGAAGGTGATATTCTCTTTCTCTGCGAGCGTGCTGTTCTTACTCATGAGCAGAACATATTGAAACTCGGTTATAAGCTCGTAGGTGAGCCCCTTTTCGTCGAATGTCGATTTGTAATATTTGTCGTATCCTTCGGCGTAGCGGATTATGCAGAGCTTGTATTCATCCTGGAGAATGTTTTTCATCGATCGCATGGAGTTAGTCTCTTTGTAGAATATCTCAACCGGCGTGTCCTTGTCGAGAAGCTTTGAGAACTCGGCGAATGCGTCGGTCACATAGCTCGCCCTTGGCACGGATATCGAGAATTTTTTCTTCTCGGTCGTACCCTTGCTGAACACTTCTTCGATAGCGTCGACCTGACGGAGTATCGAGCGGGCGTAACGAACAAAAACCTCGCCGTCCGGCGTCAGCACCATTCCCTTTGCGCTTCGGTCGAATATGGTAACTCCGAGGCTCGCTTCGAGCTCTTTTATCGCTCTGCTGAGGTTGGGCTGGCTGACATAGAGCTTCTCAGAAGCTTTGTTTATAGACCCGGTCTCAGCCACTTCAACTGCGTATTTCAGATGAACAAGATTCATGCTGTGTCCTCCTGTGGATTGCGCCGATAAGATAGGCGGTTGAATGCAACACTATATATGTAAATATAATACCACATATATGCCGCAAAATCTACAACATTATAATAGCTTAGCCGCAAGAAATCAATAGCAATATAAAAGCACAAAAAAATATCCGCAGAGCTTAGTCTGCGGATAAAACTTTTGCGGTTATACGGTTGCTTCTTCTTTGCTTTCTCTGTGCGAGAACATCGGATTTTCGGGCGAGAATATGTTCACGGCGCGGTGGAGAACCTTGAGGTCTACCTGTGTTGCTTCGCCGCCGCATTCTCCGTCAAGCGTCCATATCTCGGGCTTTTCAAATGTGAGCTTTACTTCGGAAGCTTTTATGTATATAAGAGAGTCGCCGTCGAAGTCGCGTTTCATTATTCTGTGGAGCATGTTGAACGCCGCAAGCGGATTAGAGAGCTTGCGCACGAGCAGAAGCTCAAACAGACCGTCGTCAAGCTTGACATCATCTTTGTCAAATTTGAAAAGTCCCGCAACAGAAGTCGAATTTGAAAACGAGCCGAAATAGAAATCGTCCTCAAGAACATTTCCGTCATATTCTATTTTAATGTGTCTCGGCTTGACATCGGCGAGAGCGGGGATAAGATGCAGGAAAAAGCCGTTTATCATATATGCGCTGTATCCGAGCAGGTTTTTCATCTTCTGCGGGGTGCTGTATGATATCTTTGTGCCGGGGCCGAAGCAGGCGACATATGAAAACTGATGTCCGTTGTAGTCGCCGACATCGTATCCGTTTGTGTGCCCGGAAGCGATAAGCTCGGCGGCTTTGTTGAGCTTTGTCGGTATTCCGAGCGTCACTGCGAGGTCGTTTGTCGAACCCATCGGCAGATAGCCTATCGGAATATTTGCTCCCGCGCTCATCAGTCCGTTTATAGTCTCGTTGAGCGTGCCGTCTCCGCCACAGCAGATAACAAGGTCGTGACCCTCCGCAAAGTCGCGCGCTATATTCACTGCGTCGCCCTGGCAGGTGGTGTATTTGATGGTGAAGTCAAAAACGCCGTCCGGAAAGGCGTTGACTATCTCACCGAGATCTGATCTCGTTCTGTTCTTTCCTGCGCAGGGATTGACTATCAGAAGTGCTTTTTTTCGTCTGTTTTCTGCTGCATTATTCATTTTTGTGCGGCCTCCCAAGTGTTCCCATATTATGACCGCGACAATCGTACCACTCGAATTTAAACAAATTGTGAACAAGTGTCTCGCAACGAAAAATATTCGGTAAAAAATTCTGATATATACTATATGGGAATAAAATCGGTGCTATAATAGTCGAAAAAGTCCGCGGAGGTTTATGATGATAAGAAATGTGCTCTTTGACTTGGATGATACGCTCTTCGATTTTCATAAGGCGGAGAAAATAGCCCTCACGAAAACACTTGTGCATTTCGGCATCGACCCGACCGAGGAGACACTGGCTCTCTACAGCACAATAAACGCAGCCCATTGGAAGCGCCTCGAACTCGGCGAAATCTCGCGCGAAGAAGTTAAAGTCGGGCGTTACCGCGAGCTGTTTAAAACGATAGGTGTCGAGTGCGATCCCGTAAAGGCGACTGCGTATTATGAAAGTATGCTCGCAATCGGCCACTATTTTATGCCCGGCGCGCCCGAGCTGCTCGAGGAGCTTTACAGAAAGTATAGACTTTATATAGTCTCAAATGGCACCGCAAAGGTACAGGAGGGCAGGATAGGAAGCTCCGGAATCGCAAAATATATGGACGGCATATTTATCTCTCAGATTCTCGGCGCCAATAAGCCGGACAAGCAGTTCTTTGATATCTGCTTTGCGGAGATACCCGATTTCTCGCTCAGCGAAACGGTCATAATCGGTGACAGCCTGAGCTCTGACATAAAAGGCGGCATAAACGCCGGGATAACAACCGTCTGGTTCAATCCCAAAGGAATAGAAAACGACAACGACATAAAGCCGGACTACACAATAAAAGAGCTTTCGGAAGTTCCAGGTTTGCTCTCTCAGATCAGCGCGAAAATATGAGACACGGCAAAACATAATATAAGCCCTGCGGCGGTCGGCAGAAGTGCGGCGATAACAGCCCATTTCATGCTGCCCGTCTCTTTCTTTACCGTTATCAGCGTTGTTGAGCACGGCCAGTGGAAAAGCATGAATATTATCACGCATATGGCTGGTTTTATGTCCCAGCCGTTTGCTGTAAGCAGTGTGTGCAGTGCGGCACCGTCAGTCTGTGAGATGCCGCTGTCGGCGAGATAGCCCATGAGCATTATCGGCACAACAGTCTCGTTTGCCGGGAATCCGAGAATGAACGCAGTCAGAATGACTCCATCCATGCCGAATAGATGCGCAAGCGGGTCGAGAAAATCAGAACAATATGAAAAAATACTCGTGCCGCTTATTTTTACGTTTGCGCTAATCCATATTATAAGCCCGGCGGGAGCCGCAACAGCCGCGGCACGCCCCAGCACAAAGAGCGTGCGGTCGAATACGGAGCGCACTATAACTTTGCCTATCTGAGGTCGGCGATACGGCGGCAGCTCGAGCGTGAATGATGAAGGTACTCCGCGAAGTATCGTCTTTGAAAGCAGGGAACACGCCGCAAAGGTCGCAAAGACTGACAGAACTATGAGCGCCGTTAGCAGAGCGGCTCCGGCAAACGAGTCAAACGGAGCGGGCAGTGCGCCGACGATAAACAGTGAAATCAGCGATATCAGCGTCGGGAATCGCCCGTTGCACGGCACGAATCCGTTCGTGACTGCCGCCATGAGGCGCTCGCGCGGCGAATCGATTATCCGACATCCCGTAACTCCTGCCGCGTTGCAGCCGAATCCCATGCACATTGCTAATGCCTGTTTTCCGCACGCGCCGGATTTCTTGAACCTGTGGTCGAGATTGAAAGCTACCCTTGGAAGATATCCCGAATCTTCGAGCAGCGTGAACAGCGGAAAGAATATCGCCATCGGCGGGAGCATGACCGCAACGACCCATGTGAGCACTCTGTATACTCCGTCAATGAGCGCGCTCGTCAGAATATCGGGAGCGTTTATCAAATATAGTAATTGCCGCAGTTTTGCCCCGAGCGCGTCAAAAGCCGAAAACAGCAGATTTGACGGATAGTTGGCCCCGTATACAGTGAGCCACAGCACGGCGGCGAGCAGCAGGAGCATGGCGAAAATCCCGGCACGCCCCGTGAATATGCAGTCGAGCTTTCTGTCTGCTGCCGAGTGCTTTGCGCTTGTTGTGACGCATTTTTTGAATATATCTTCAGCCCTCATAACGGCGGCTATTGCCGCTTTGTCGCGTATCATTTCATGCGTAAGCCCGAATCTGTCAATTACTTCATTTGCGAGCTTTGCCTCATCTTGCGCCGCGTCGGGAGCTTCAATTTCTCCCGAGAGTATCCGCATTGCATCGCGCCGTGGGTGGTTCGATTTTTCGCTCAGAGCGGGCGTGAGTATTTTTAGTGCTTCTTCGATTCCGCTCCCATAATGCACAGGCTCTATGGGAGCGGACTTTTTTGATATTACCGAGTCAACTGCGTCAATCAGCTCGTCGAGCCCCTTGCCGCTGCGCGCGCTCGTTCCGATTACGGGTACACCGAGCTCGCGCGACAGAACGGGAATATCAACTGATATCTTCTTTCTTTTCGCCTCGTCCATGAGATTAATGCAAACGACAGTGCGCGGAGTTATTTCAATTATTTGCAAAACAAGATTCAGATTTCGCTCAAGGCATGTTGCGTCGCAAACAACTATGCAGGCGTCGGCATTTTCGCTGAGTATAAAGTCCCGCGCCACTTCCTCTTCAACCGAGTGCGTGAAGAGCGAGTATGTGCCGGGAAGATCGACCAGAATATGATTCTTTCCGTTTTTTCTGAACGACCCGCAGGCGGTGGCAACTGTTTTTCCCGTCCAGTTGCCGGTGTGCTGATTCATGCCGGTCAGAGCGTTGAACACCGTACTTTTGCCGACGTTCGGATTCCCGGCGAGGGCTATCACAATATCGTCGGGATCAGATTTGAGAGCGGGCGTATTTGTGTCTATGCTATGCTTTCCCGTTGAAGTGCGCGTCAGTCCCAATTTTACCGCCTCCGCGCCGTCATATCTTGCTGACCGCTATTTTTGCGGCGTCTTCGCTTCTGAGTGCTATGACCGCGCCGCGAATTAAGTACGCCGCCGGGTCGCCGGATATAGCTTTGCCGAGACACTCAACGCGCGTTCCGTCGATAAGACCGATGTCCTGCATTCTGCGCCGGTCGTTCGCGCCGAATCCGAGTTTGTTTACATATGCCTGTTCGCCGACCGATAATGTATTCAAAGAGACAAGACTCATAATTTGATTCACCCTTTAATATAAGTTTACCCGGGGAAAGAAAGTTTCCCGATACCATAATATCGGCATCTGCGAAAAGGGTGAATGAGCGTGGACGGCGGCGAAAAATTTTTTACTTTCAACGGCAGCGAATACAGGGGAGAATACGGACTCACGGCGTCGCAGGAGGATTATCTCGAGATGATTTGCCGCAACTGTCCTCAGTCCGGCTCGGTTCGCCTCGGCGTGCTCGCGCGAAAGATAAATGTCAGTGAATCGTCCGCATCTAAAATGGTGCATAAGCTCAGCGAGACAGGGCTCGTGACATTTGAAAAATACGGAACGATATATCTCACCAAGCGAGGAAGGAGAATAGGGGAGTATCTTATCTTCCGCCACGATGTTATAGAGAGCTTGTTGCGCCGCATGAATTCGAGTGAATCCGAGCTGCGCCAGACCGAGCTTATAGAACACTTCCTCGACAGAAGGACAGTTGAAAATATATCCCGCTTCCTTGAGATACACCGATAAGGCTTTATCGATACATTTGCGCTTATATTTTTTGCACTTGAGTGTAATTTTTGACATATAATGCTAAAATATAAAATAAAACGCATTTTAATGTGCTATTATACATCCTGTAATAATGCAAATGGAGGGAAAACACTCATGGCAGAAAAAAAGACAGTGTTTCTCACAGGCGCTTCCGGCCATATGGGCTGGGCAGGCTTCAAAGAGCTTTACAAGAAAAAAGATAAGCTTAACATAGTCCTGCTTCTTCGCGACAGTGAGAAAAACAGAAAGAAATTCGCAAATTACCTTAATGATCCCAGCGTTAAAATCGTCTGGGGCGACCTGAAGAAATATGACGATGTCCTCAAGTGCGTTGAGGGTTCTGATTATGTTCTTCATGTCGGCGGAATGGTCTCGCCTTCGGCTGACTATTATCCGACAAAGACCATTCAGACCAACACCACCGCTGCTAAGAACATAGTTGACGCCGTTAAGGCTCAGCCCAACAAGGACGACATCAAGGTCGTTTACATCGGCACCGTTGCTCAGACGGGCGACAGAAACGCTCCTATCCATTGGGCAAGAACCGGTGACCCAATTAAAATCAGCATCTACGATCACTATGCGATAAGCAAGACCATCGCCGAGAGCATTTTCGCCGAGTCCGGTCTTAAGCATTGGGTATCGCTCCGCCAGTCCGGTATCCTTTATCCCGACATCCTCAAGAACATCGACCCCATCATGTTCCATGTTCCGATAAACGGCGTGCTTGAGTGGGCAACTGTTGAGGATTCCGGCCGCCTTCTTGCAAACATCTGCGAGCCCGACGTTCCCGAGGACTTCTGGAGAAAGTTCTACAACATCGGCAGCGGTAAGGAATACAGACTCACCAACTTCGAGTTTGAGGAGCTGCTCCTCGGCACTCTCGGCATCGGCTCCACTAAGAAGCTCTTTGATGCCAACTGGTTCATCCTCCGCAACTTCCACGGTCAGTGGTATGCTGACTCGGATAAGCTCGAGGAGTACCTGCACTTCAGAGCCAACATCCCCGTGAAGGCATACTTCAAGCAGATGATGACTCAGGTTGCACCTTACTATAAACTCGCTTTCCTTGCAAAGCCCTTCGCTGGTATTCTCAAGAAGACCTTCATGAAGAAGCTTGCAAACACCGAGATTTATGGCACCATGTGGTGGATCTCCAACAATGTTGAAGACAGAATCACCGCTTACTATGGTTCCAAGAAGAACTGGGAAGCTATCGGCAACTGGGATACCTTCAAGATCGAGCGTCCCACCGAGGAAGTTACCCTTCTTGACCACGGTTATGATGAGAGCAAGCCCGAAAGCGAGCTTGACCTCGAGGATATGAAGAAGGCTGCTGCTTTCCGCGGCGGCGAGTGCCTCTCGACCGAGATGACCAAGGGCGATCTGTTCACTCCTCTCAAGTGGAAGTGCGCTCACGGCCATGAGTTTGAGATGACCCCGAACCTTGTTCTCAAGGGCGGCCATTGGTGCCCGAAGGAGCTTCCCTCCGACAGCGAAGGCAAGAAGTTCCACTGGGCATATGACGCTGAAGCAAAGGTCAATCCGTTCTTTGCTCAGGTCTGGTATCCCCTCCACGATAAGGACGAGAACAACGAGTACGACGAGCGTATATTCAAGGGTTTCAGCGGCTTCGAGAATATATAATCGCTTAAAAAATCAAATTTTTTGGGAGCTGCTCAGAAATGGGCGGCTCTTTTTTTATTTGCTTTGGCGCGGTTTGGATAAATAATATAAAAGCGGTGTTGACAAATACCCCATGGGGGTATATAATCAAACTAAAGACAGAAACGGGAGATGACAGAATGGAAAATGAAAATAAATGCTGCGAATGCTGTCGGCATAAGTCGACGCCGCGGAGCGACGATACAGTAAAAGCTCTTCAAAACAGGCTCAGCCGGATAATCGGTCAGCTCGGCGGAATAAAAAATATGCTCGACGATAACCGATATTGCGGCGATATTCTTATTCAGCTTGCCGCCGCTCAGAATGCACTGAGAAATGTCGGCTATATTATACTCGAGGAGCATATGGAGACCTGTGTCGCCGAGGGTATAAAAAACGGCGACGATGAGGTCATAGCTGAGGCTGTGGAACTCATAAAGAAGCTCAAATAATCGGAGTGAGACAGATGGAAAAATTTGATGTTACCGGCATGACCTGTGCCGCGTGCAGCGCCCATGTTGAACGTGCGGTGCGCGGAGTTGAGGGTGTGAAAGAGGTGACGGTCAGTCTGCTGACAAATTCCATGACCGTCGATTTCTCTTCACCCGCCACTGCCGAGAAAATATGCTCAGCCGTATCTGCGGCGGGTTATGGCGCGTCGCCGCAGAATCAGGGCGGCAAAAAAGAAAACAAAAAAACATTGCTTGAAAGCAACGAGCCGAAAAAAATACTTCATAGGCTTATAGCCTCGGTCGTGCTGTTCCTCCCGCTGATGTATGTCTCGATGGGACATCTGATGTGGGGCTGGCCCGTGCCGCAGATATTTGCTTCGGATCCGCTTGCGATAGGACTTTATCAGCTCCTGTTGACGACAGCTGTTATGGTTATAAATCAGCGATTTTTCATCAGCGGAACCAAGAGTCTTTTTCACGGTGCGCCGAACATGGACACGCTAGTGTCGCTCGGAAGCGCGGCAGCTTATATATACAGCACAGCGGTGCTCTTTGAAATGTGCAATGCGGCGGTGAACGGCAATGTTCAGATGGCGATGCACCATCTTCACGGACTCTATTTTGAGTCGGCGGCAATGATACTGACGCTTATAACCGTCGGCAAATATCTTGAAGCCGTCAGCAAAGGGCGCACTACAGATGCGATAAAGAGCCTCATGGATCTCGCGCCGAAAACCGCCTGTGTGATAAGAGACGGCAAGGAACAGGTTATACCCGCGGAGGAAGTCGTAAAAGGGGATACTTTTGTTGTCAGACCCGGCGAGAGCATCCCTGTTGACGGCAGAGTTATAAGCGGCGAGAGCGCGGTTGATGAATCGGCGCTTACCGGCGAGAGCATCCCTGTTGATAAGGCGCCGGGCAGTCTCGTCAGCGCGGCTACGCTCAATCAGAACGGATTTCTTACTTGCGAAGCGACCCGCGTAGGCGAGGATACGACGCTCAGCCAGATAATAGATATGGTCGAAAATGCCTCGGCAACAAAAGCTCCGATAGCGAAAATCGCCGATAAAGTGTCCAGTGTATTCGTCCCGACTGTTATGGCGATAGCTCTTGTTGCGGGCGTGGCGTGGCTTATTCTCGGTCGCCCGTTCAGCTTTGCGCTTGCCCGCGCAATAAGCGTTCTTGTCATCAGCTGCCCGTGCGCCCTCGGACTTGCAACCCCTGTCGCGATAATGGTCGGCAGCGGTATGGGCGCAAAGCACGGAGTGCTGTTCAAGACTGCGACCGCGCTTGAACAGACCGGAAAAACTCAGATAGTCGTCCTCGACAAGACCGGAACGCTGACTCAGGGCAAGCCGCAGGTCACCGATATCGTGCCCGCCGACGGATTTAATAATGATTCGCTGCTGAAACTCGCGGCTTCGCTCGAGAGCAAGAGCGAACATCCGCTCGCCGCGGCGATAACGCGCAAGGCAGGGGAGAGCAATATAATCGCTGATGAGGCGCAGGGCTTCTCCGCTCTGCCCGGTCACGGAGTCAGCGCGGAAATAAACGGAAAATCCGCGATAGGCGGCAATGCATCTCTGCTCAAAACAAAAGGAATTCTAGATTCTGCAATGGAAGCCGCCGGCGAGAGACTCGCAGGTGAGGGTAAAACGCCGTTGTATTTCGCCATTGACGGCAAGCTTGCCGGTATAATCGCGGTTGCCGATGTAGTAAAAGACGACAGCAAACAGGCAATATCCGAACTCCAGAGCATGGGTGTCAGAACCGTTATGCTCACGGGTGATAACAGGCGTACGGCACTCGCTGTGGCAAAGCAGATAGGCGTAGAAAATGTCGTGTCCGATGTGCTCCCGGGTGACAAGGCGGATGTGGTCAAAAAGCTCCAGAAGTACGGCACGGTCGCCATGGTCGGCGACGGCATAAACGATGCTCCTGCGCTCACTCAGGCGGATACGGGTATTGCAATAGGCGCTGGAGCCGATGTTGCGCTCGATGCGGCCGATGTTGTGTTGATGAAGTCGAGTGTCCGCGATGTTGCGGCGTCGATACGCCTTTCGCGCCAGGTTCTCAGGAATATTCATGAGAATTTGTTCTGGGCGTTCTTCTATAACTGCATCGGTATCCCAATCGCTGCAGGCGCGCTGATACCCGTGTTCAATATCGCGCTCAATCCCATGTTCGGTGCGGCGGCAATGAGTCTTTCGAGCTTCTGCGTTGTCACCAATGCGCTCAGACTCAATTTCTTCAAGCCTGATCGCCCGTTCAAAGGTAAGTCAAAACCGCCGGTCAAGCTCCCTGAGCTCATGCCGGCAGAAGAGAATATAAAAAATACGGAGGAAACAGCTATGAAAAAGACAGTTTATATCGAAGGTATGATGTGCAACCACTGCACTGCGCATGTTCAGAAAGCACTCGAAGCGCTCGACGGAGTTGAGAGCGTTGAAGTCAGCCTTGAGGACAAAAAAGCGGTGCTTACGCTCAAAAATGATGTCGATAACGCCGTTATAATGAACGCTGTCAAGGATGCCGGATACGAGCCGACAAAATGTGAATGATTTTTTAAATAAATCTTGCCATAACACTTGACATATCGAAAGTTATTTGTTAAAATAATTGCCGTCGTCACAGAACGGCAATTAACTGCGGGTGTAGTTCAATGGTAGAATTCCAGCCTTCCAAGCTGGTTACGTGGGTT